>RRZT011280037.1_pt1 | contig 12243 bp, 10 predicted proteins | sample 2165551 | NCBI WGS metagenome assembly RRZT01 (sample SAMN10456910, study PRJNA506462) | wastewater metagenome | biome: wastewater; feature: sludge; material: wastewater sludge; isolation source: wastewater sludge with Escherichia coli K12::gfp cells carrying plasmid... | place: USA: Moscow, Idaho... | reverse complement strand
GCGGTCCAGATCGGCATCCGGGCCACCATGGCCGGCACCATCATCGTTCTGATGAGCCTCGGCTGGTGGATCTCCGGACGCTACCCGCTGACCCGCCCGGTCTGCGAGCGAATGCAGGTGCAGTTGCGGGAACAGCGCGTCGCAATGGGGCTCACCGACGACTCCGCAGACAACCGGTGAGCGTCCGTGGCTGCCCGCGGCGCCGGCGGACGACGCCCTAAGCTGACCGCCATGGGCTTGCAGAACCCCTTCGCGCGCCGACGGTTGATCGGCAGGAACGGTCGGATCCTGAACAGGGGCCGGTTGGGACGCCCAGTGGGCGCCTTCCGATTCTCCGACCTGTTCGAGTCGCGCTGGAAGCTGGCCCTGTTCAGCGCCGACAAGCTCGCCTCGCTGACGGTGCCCGAGGCGACGACGGCGATCGGCGGCTATGCGGCGTCCTACTCGCCGAGCCTGCTGCCACGTCCCTGGTACTGGCAAGGCCTGGTTGCGGGGCTGGGCACGATGTTCGGCTACCAGAGCGGGCTACTGCTGAGCTGGACGATCAGTGCGGTGGCCGAGAAGCTCGGCGTCGAAGTGACCATCAAACCGGGCCTGCGCCAAGGCGGCATGCTCGCCGGCGCCACCATTGCGGGGTTGGGTACCATCGCCATTCCGTTGCGCTCGTTGCGCTGGCACCGCAAGAACGCCGATTACGTCCGAAAGCCCGGCCCGGACGCGTTCTGGGCGGTGGCCTCGGCAGCTGCCGCCTATGGCGTCTTCTTCTTGCTGATGGCCCAGTGGAAGGGCACACTGTGGCTGATCAACCAGCTCGCGGGACGCCTGCACCACCGGTTCGCGTTTGGGCTGGTTGCCCGACTGATCTCCACGCTGGTGGTGCTGGCCACGATCCTGGTGGTGCTCGACCAGGTCATCCTGCGCGGGGTCGTCGGTGTGGCCATCACGGCTTCGGCCAAGGTCGACCTTCGTACCCCCGTCAATGTCTTCCAGCCCACCACCCCGCTGCATTCCGGCAGCGCCGAATCGCTGGTCAAGTGGGACGATCTCGGCCTGCAGGGCAAGCGGTTCACCTGCGCTGGGCCGTCCCGCGAGCGCATCGTGGAGGTGCTGGGCGAACCGGCCCGGCAACCGGTCCGCGCCTACGCGTCCATGAACGGTCGCGGTCTGGACGAGGTGACCCAAACGGTGCTCGCCGAACTCGACCGGATGGATGCCTGGTCGCGCAAGGCGATCCTGGTGGTCACTACGACCGGGCGCGGCAACGTCAACGAGTGGAGCACCTCGGCGTTCGAGTTCCTCATGCGCGGTGACTGCGCGACAGCGGCGATGCAGTACTCCGGGCTACCCTCTGCGGTAACCATGATCAGCTCCAAGCAGGTGCCGGTACATGCCTCCCGGCTGCTCTTCGGTGCGATCGAGCAGCGCATCGCAGGGCTGCCGGCGGACCGCCGTCCCAAGCTCTACCTGGCCGGCGAATCGTTGGGCGCGTTCGGATCCAACGGCATCTTCGACTCCCCGGACGACATGCTGATCCGCGCCGCCGGCGGCGTCTGGACCGGCTGCCCCACCTTCGCGCCGCTGCAGACCGCCCTCACCCGCGCCCGCAGCGCCGATTCGACGGCGGTCCGGCCGGTGGTCGACGAGGGACGCCACGTGCGCTTCGCGATGCACCCCGACGAGTTGGTGATCGACCCCAGCGGGCTGCGGTTCGGCGAGTGGGTCGAGCCCCGGTTCGTCTACCTGCAAAACGACACCGACCCGGTGGTCTGGTGGGGCAGCCATCTGCTGTGGCGGCGTCCCGAGTGGCTGGACGAAATGGCTGGGACGAACACCCCAATGGGTCAGATGACCTGGTGGCCGTTCATCACGTTCTGGCAGATCGCCGCCGACATGCCCGTCTGCCGTTCGGTCGGGGCCGGTTTCGGCCACAAGTACCATGCGGCCCAGTGCGTCCCGGCCTGGGCGGGCGTGCTGGGTCTCGACCCGAAAGCGGATTGGACGCACGTGGTGGCGGCCCTAAACACCGACGTACCCCCAGTTGCCCCCTGATCCCGGCTACGGTGGCTCGCATGGAACAACGCAGGCTTGGCGACAGCGACCTGGTGGTGAGCGCGGTCGGCATGGGCGGGAACAACTTCTCCCGGCCGAAGACCGCCACCGAGACCCTGCAGGGCTCCACCGAGGTGATCCACGCGGCGATCGACGCCGGTATCACCTTCTTCGACGGCGCCGACATCTACGGGTCGGTGATCGGTCGCAGCGAGGAGTTCCTCGGCGCGGCGCTGAAGGGCAGACGCGACCGGATCGTGCTGTCCACGAAGTTCGGGTTCGCCGGCAATGACGCGTACCCGGGCCTCGACCTCGGTCCGAACGGCGGTGAACGATACATCCGCCATGCAGTCGAGCAGTCGCTGCGCCGGTTGCAGACCGACCGGATCGACCTGTTGCAGATGCACTCCCCCGACCCGGCCACCCCGATCGCCGAGACGCTGCGGGTGCTGACCGACCTGGTCGGCCAGGGCAAGGTCCGCTACGTCGGCAACTCCAACTTCAGCCCGGCCCAGATCGCCGAGGCAGACCAGGTCGCGCGAGCCGACGGCTTCGTCCGGTTCGCGTCGGCACAAGACGAGTACTCGCTGCTCGCACGTGGCGTCGAGCGCGAGGTGCTGCCGACGGTGAACCGGCTGGGCATGGGTTTCCTGCCCTACTTCCCGCTCTACAACGGGCTGCTGACCGGCAAGTACACCGCCGAAGGCGGGCAGGGCAGGCTCAGCAAGATCAAGCCGCACCTGCTGGCCGACGTCGACTGGGATCGGTTGTCGGCCTACCAGCGACTGTGCGACCAGGCTGGCCTGACTATGTTGCAGGCGACGATCAGTTGGCTCGCCGCCCAGCCGCCGGTAACCACGGTGATCGCCGGCGCCACCCGGCCGGAGCAGGCGAGGCAGAACGCGGCTGCGCTGCGTCGGTTGGACGACAGCCTCCTCCAGCGGATCAGTGATCTATTCGGCCCACCGCAGGCAGGCTGACCGACCGAATCCCCGACCCGGACACCAAGCTGATCGGCGGGTCCGGTCGTCTGCGGTAGCGTTGCCGGCAAGCCACATCGCAGGAGGGTTCCCATGTCCGCACGTTCAACCGCCGGTACCGCCACCCGGTCGGGTCTGCTGCTCGTGGCCCGGCTGGGATTCGCCGCCATCCTGATCGGCCGCGCTTGGTTCCGCTGGCAGATTGAGGGCATGCCCAACCAAGTCGCGCGGGTGAGCGAGGCAGGACTGCCGCAGCCGGAATTGATCGCTTGGGGCACGGTCCTGCTGGAGGCCTTAGGGGGTGCCATGCTGGCGCTCGGGCTGCTCACCCGGTTCGTGGCGGCCATGGTCGTCATCGAGAACATCGCGATCATCGCGCTGCTGCGCTGGACGTCGGGGCTGTTCGCCAACGACGGCGGCTTCGAGTACAACGTGGCACTGGCAAGCCTCGGCGTGGTCTTCCTGGCGGTCGGCGCGTCCTATACCGGGCTCGACACTTTGCTGTTCGGACGACGCCGGCTCGCCTCGCTGGACAACGAGGGCGTTGACCTCTATCAGCCGAAGTTGGGCTCGACACAGCTCTGAACTGCCACGTCAGCCGACGCCGTTGGCGTCCGAGCCGGCAAATCGTCCTGACACACAGATTTCACAGCGAATACACAGTGATTCCACAGCGGAATGGGAGCTGAACCTGTCACCCTGCTGTCATGGCGAACGACGACGAGCAACTCACCCGCGCCGATGGCACCCCGTTGCGCGTGCTGGCCGTGGACGACGAACCCAGCCTCACCGAGCTCCTCGACATGGCGCTGCGCTACGAGGGATGGCAGGCCCACACCGCCGCCACCGGGACACAGGCGGTGAAGGTCGCCCGTGAGGTACATCCAGACGCCATCGTCCTCGACATGATGCTCCCCGACTTCGACGGCCTCGAGGTGATGCGCCGAATCCGCGCCACCCAGCCCGACATTCCGGTGATCTTCCTGACCGCCAAGGACGCCGTCGCCGACCGCATCGCCGGACTCACGGCTGGCGGGGACGACTACGTCACCAAACCGTTCAGCCTGGAGGAGCTGATCGCGCGGCTGCGCGCGGTACTGCGACGCAGCGGCGCCACCGCGACGCGCGCTGAATCGCTGCTGGTGGTCGGCGACCTGGTGATGGACGAGGACGCCCGCGAAGTGACCCGGGCCGGTGAACAGATTCAGCTGACCGCCACCGAGTTCGAGTTGCTGCGCTTCCTGATGCGCAACCCACGCCGCGTGCTGAGCAAGGCGCAGATCCTCGACCGGGTGTGGAATTACGACTTCGGTGGCCAGGAAAACGTCGTCGAGCTCTACATCAGCTACCTGCGCAAGAAGATCGACGCCGGACGCGCACCCATGATCCACACCATGCGGAGAGTGGGGTATGTCCTCAAGCCGGCGGAGTAAGCGGACGCTCAGCCGGCAGCTGGTCATCCGGATCACGCTGATCGTCACCGTGGTTGCGGTGGCGCTCACCGCGCTGTCGAGCTTCCTGGTCTCCCGCATCCTGACCGCATCACTGGACCAGCAGCTGCTCTACGCAGTGGGGGCCACCGACGTCTCGCCGCCCGCACCCGACACTGGTCCGCCTGGGGAGCCGTCCACGGGGCACCCGAAGCTGCGTCCCGGTGGGCTGCCGTCGGGCAGCATCTCGCTGCTGGTGACCTCGGCGGGTAGCGTGCAGGCGTCGGTCGTCTGGGACTACGGGTCCGGTCCGGCCCCCGAGACCCAGATCGCCGCCCTGCTCAATGTGCCCCGCGACGGCCAGATCCACCCGATGCGCATCGACGACCTGGGTGAGTACCGGGCGGTTGCGGTCGAGAGCAACGGGACGCTGCTGGCCGCGGCGGCGCCACTGACCACCACCCACGACATCATCGACCGGATGCTGTGGATCGAGATGGTGCTGACCTTGGCGGCCGCGGCGGTGGCGGCGGGGGTATCGACGGTGGTGGTGCGCAACTCGCTGCGTCCGCTCAAGCGCCTCGCCGAGACGGCCACGCAGGTGGCCGCGCTGCCGCTGGAGTCGGGCGAGGTCGAGATCGGCGTCCGCGTGCCCGACGGCCAGGTGGACGACGAATCCGAGGTGGGACGCGTCGGCGCCGCCTTCAACTCGATGCTCGACCACGTGGAGGCCTCGCTGCAGGCCAGACAGGCGTCCGAGACCCGGGTACGCCAATTCGTCGCCGACGCCAGCCATGAGTTGCGCAACCCGCTGGCCGCGATCCGCGGCTATGCCGAACTCACCCGGCGCGGACGCGACCGGTTGCCCGACGACACGGTCTTCGCGCTGGGACGCATCGAGTCGGAGTCACAACGGATGAGCAGACTGGTCGAGCAGATGCTGCTGCTGGCCCGGCTGGACAACGGTCCCGAACTGGCCACCACGCAGGTGGATCTGGGCGAGACCTTGCTCAACGCGGTCAGCGACGCCCGCGCCGCCAGCCCCCGGCACGTCTGGCGGGTGGAGGTGCCCGACCGGCCGATGTATGTCCAAGGCGATCCGGGCCAGCTGCACCAAGTCATGGCGAACCTGCTCGGCAACGCCCGAAAGCACACCCCGGAAGGCACCACGGTGATCGCCTCACTGGCCGAGGAGTCGGGCTGGGCGCGGGTCACGGTCGCCGACAACGGCCCGGGGATCGCAGCTGGGCTGCTTGACCACATCTTCGAACGCTTCACCAAGGCGGACGCTGCCCGCGCGCACGACGAAGAAGGCTCTACCGGGCTCGGGTTGGCGATCGTGGCCGCGGTGGCCAAGGCGCACGGCGGACGCGTCGGGGCCACCTCCCAGCAGGCGACCCCGGACCAGGCCGGGTTCAGCCGATTCACCGTCTGGCTGCCGCTGGGCGCACGCACCCTCGAAGCGAGCGATCGTCTCTAAGCGTCTGGGACGCCAGGTTCGTGCTCGGTGCGGGCCTGCAGCCAGGCGACCGAGTCGGCGAGCGTCCTTGACATGGGACGGGTGCCATAGCCGAGCTCGGTCGTGGCCCGTTGGTGAGAGAAGTCCGAGGGACTGGTCAAAGTGCGCAGCGAGTACCCGGTGAACAGTGGCGCGACGTGACGGCGAAGAGCCGAAAGTCCCGCTGCCGGCGCGCACGCCTTGGCCAGCCACAACGGGACCTTGATGGGAGGACGCCGACCTGTCAGCAGACAGACCTCACGCACCAGCTCTGCGACCCGGAAGTACCCCCCGGAGAGGATGTAGCAGCGTCCGCGCGTGCCGTGGGTGACAGCGCAGATGATGCCGGCCGCAACGTCGCGAACATCGACGAAGTCATAACCGCCGTCGACGACCGCAGCCAACTTGCCGCTGGCGGCATCGCGCACCATCCGCGTCATGTGGGTGTCGCCGAAGTCGTAGGGACCGATCAAGCCGCTGGGATGAATGACCACCCGCCACAGATCGGTGGCCTCCAGCACCAGTGCAGTCGCCCTTGCCTTGGTGCGGGCATAAGGCCCGACCACCAGGTCCGGGTCGAAGCGGGCAGGGTCGTCGATTTCCACGATGGTGCCGGGCGGATTCGGTTCGGGGATGGCGTGGACGCTGGAGATGTAGGCCAAGCGGTCCACTCCGGTACTGCGGCAAGCGGCGATCACGTTGGCGGTGCCGTCCACGTTGACGCGCTGCAGCAGGGGTGAGGCCTTCTCCGCGAGGGAGACAATGCCGGCACAGTGGACGACGAAGGCCGGGGTCGCGGGGTCGCGGGCGAACGCGGCGGCGACTGAGGCCGGGTCGGTGATGTCGATCCGGGTCTTCTCGCAGTCGAGGCCAACAAGCGCCGCCGGCAGTTCCGCCTCGGCGATGCAGGCACGGACCCGCTGCTGTTGTTCGAGCAGAGCGCGGACGAGCGTGTTGCCCAGGAAACCGGACGCGCCGGTGACGATCCACAGTGGGCCGCCGGGGGAATCGCCCATGGCTGAGTCTGTCACGGATCATCGGGCGCCGCTGTCTGATCGCGCATCACAGCATGTCCCGGGGGCATAGGCTTGGGGTTGCTGAGCAAAGGAGCGCTCTTGACCCTCACCCCTGCCGACTTGGCCACCAACCTCGGCCACAGACCGTTGAAGATCGATGCCGGCGCCACTCGGACCGGTCGTCCGGCGAGCGCGACAATCCCGGCGGAAGCGCCGGACGCGTGACCACACTGAGCGATGTCGCGCGGCTGGCTGGGGTTTCACCGGCAACCGCTTCCCGTGCGCTGAGCGGGGCCGCGGGACGAACCGTGCGTCCCGAGTTGGCGGAGCGGGTGCTGGCAGCCGCCCGCGAACTGAACTACCTGCCGAATGCCGCTGCCCAAACCATGGCGCGCGGGCACTCGAACAGCCTCGGCCTGCTCGTCAACGAGATCTCCGATCCGCACTTCCTGTCCATCGCCTCAGGCGTCACCAACGCCGCCGCCCGGCACGGCTGCATCGTCACTTTGTCATCGGCCGGGATGGGTGCCACCGGGCGGGCCGCGGTGGTCGATCTGATGGCCTCCCAACGGGTCCGGGCGCTGATCATCGCCGGCAGTATCGCCTCCGACGACCCAGCGCTCGACCGGTTGGACGCCTCACTGAGCCGGCTCACCGCCACCGGCGCCCGCATCGCCAGCATCGGTGCTGAACAGCTCGGGGGGTCCTCGGTGCTGCTGCCGAACCGTCGCGGCTCCGCCGCCCTCGCCGAACAACTGCTGGCGGTGGGCTACCGACGATTCGCGATACTGGCCGGTCCGGCCAACCGGCTGACCGCCGCCCAGCGGGCAGGCAGCTTCAGCGAGCGGGTGCGGGCGGGCGGGGGCGAGGTCATAGCAACGATCAATGGTGAGTTCGACCGGGCCGGCGGCCACCGTGGCATGGACGAGTTGCTCGCCGGGCCGCGACCCGAATTGGTCTTCGCCACCAACGACTTGCTCGCGTTGGGCGCCCTCCGCCGCCTGCGGGAGGCCGGCCTGGCGGTGCCGACCGACATCGCATTGGCCGGTTTCGGCGGCGGGGAGTTCCTGAACGACGTGGTGCCCGGCATCACCTCGGTCTTCATGGACACCGAGCACGCCGGCGAGTTGGCGGTCGAGTTGGTCCTCGGACCCGACCCGGGCGTCCGGTCGGTGGAACTGGACTTCGCACTGCACCAGCGGGACTCCACCCGCCGCTGAGCTGGGCCAAGCGTTACGTGGTGGGTTCGTCCGCCCGCGGCCGGCACGCCGCCAGCAACGAGTCGGCCAGCCGACGCAACATGGTTCGGTCGGTCTGCCAGCCCCGGATTCGGCTGCCCAAGTAGACCACCACCAGGCCATGTTCGGGATCGGCCCAACCGACGCAGACGTTGCTGCCGTTGTGCCCGAAGGACTCCCGGCTGCTCAGGTGCCCGAACGGCTCCACCGCCGGCCAGCCGACCGCCGGCCCACCCAACTGGAATCCCTGCCCGAACCGAACCGGATAGTGCAGCAGCCCGTCCGGTTCGCCATCGACGCTCGACTGCGCGCGCATCTGGTCGATCGTCTCGGCCGACGCCACCCGGACGCCGGCCAGCTCACCACCGGCCAGCATCGCCCGGTAGAAGCGGGCCAGGTCGTGCGCCGTCACCGAGATCCCGCCAGCAGGGATCACCGCCTGCCGCACTCGGGCCGAGTTCAGGATCAGCTCGACCGCGCGTCCCCCCGGCGTCTCGACCTGCAGGGGTACCGCACGCCCCAACTCGGTGGTCGGGAGCCCGAGGTAGGCGTCCGACAACGCCAAGGGTTCGAAGATCTGCTCGCGCATCAGCTCCGGCAGTTCACGCCCGGTAGCGCGGCGCACCACCTCACCGAGGCCGAAGCCGTAGCTGAGATAGTGGTAAGCCGAGCGTTCGCCGGGCGGCCACTTCGGTGTCCCGTGCGCCAACCGGTGGGTCGACCAACGCCAGTCGGCCATCGCCGCCACGTCGGCGAGCTGTCCGCCCGGCCCGGTCGGCAGACCGGAGCGGTGTTGCAGCAGGTGACGCACCGTGACGTCCTGTTTGCCGTTGACGGCGAACTCGGGCCACCAGCGCGCGACCGGGTCGTCCACCCCGACGGTGCCGGCCTCGATCAGTTGCCAGACCAGCAGCGCGATGACCGGTTTGGACGCCGACCAGGCCCAGAACAAATCGGGCCCCTCAGCGTCCGAGGCGCGGTCGATCACCAGCCGGTCGTCCTTCCAGACCACCAGTTGCCAACGTCCGCCTCTGCCCTCGGCCTCGTCGAGGGCCGCCCGCAAACCCTCCGGCGCAATGCCGACAGCCACCGGGTCTGACTCGTCCCCCTCCCGACGCCAGCCGACGTCTCGTCCATCAACCGCGGCCATGGCTCAATCATCGCAATGCCTACCAACAGAGTTGGGCTAGATTGCGTTCATGCTGCTGTCGGACCGTGACATCATCGCCCAGGTCGACGCCGGACGCGTCGGCCTCGATCCGTGGGACGCCGCGATGGTGCAGCCGGCCAGCATTGATGTGCGGCTGGATCGCTACTTCCGGATCTTCGAGAACCACCGTTACGACGCGGTCGACCCGGCCGCCGATCAACCGGAGCTGACCCGGCTCGTCTCACCGCTCGGCGACGAGCCGTTCATCCTGCACCCGGGCGAGTTCGTGCTGGGCGCCACCTACGAGTTCGTGACCCTGCCCGATGACATCGCCGCCCGGCTGGAAGGCAAGTCGTCACTGGGACGCCTCGGCCTGCTCACCCATTCCACTGCCGGCTTCATCGATCCCGGGTTCGCCGGCCACGTCACCTTGGAGCTGTCGAACATGGCGACGCTGCCGATCAAGCTCTATCCGGGCATGAAGATCGGGCAGTTGTGTTTCTTCCGTCTCAGCTCCCCAGCGGAGCACCCCTACGGTTCGGCAGCCACCGGCTCGCACTATCAGGGACAGCGGGGGCCGACGCCGAGTCGGTCGCACCTGAACTTCAGCCGACTCACCATCCCGGACGCCCTGCAGGAGGCCTGAGCCAAGGCCCGAGATCGGCCACGAGCTAATCGGGTGGCTCCAGCAAGATCATCTGGCCATCCCCGATGTCGATCGTCCAACCCAGGCCCAGTTGGGTGGGCTGGCCGGGTTCCAGGCGCCTCGACCGGCCGTCCGGCGAGATCGCCAGCGTGCCGTTCGTGGAGTGCAGGTCGGTCACCTCGATCTGCCAGCCGCTGGGCTCGATCCGCAGGTGGGTTCGGCTGATGTCGTGGTGCGGGCTGGGCACCCGGAGCGGCTCAGCCTCCGGATCGTCGCCGGAAATGGCCGGCGCCCGTCCGACCACGACCGGCCCCACCAGCGGTCGCCGTCCCATAGAGGTGACGAGGATGGCACGCGCCGGTGCCTCGTCGGGCGGTGGGGCCGGGGGCGCGACGGGCTCGGGAGCCAGCAGCGCGACGGGCTCGGGAGCCGGGGGCACGACGGGCTCGGGGGCCGGGGGCGCGACGGGCTCGGGGGCCGGGGGCGCGACGGGCTCGGGTGCCGGGGGCTGTGCCGGCTGGAAAGCCGCCGGTGCCGCCGGGACGAAGGCCGGCCGTATGGGCTCCGGCGCGCCCGCATCAAGGGCGGCCGCAAAGCCCAACGGCCCCCATGGCCCGGTGGTGCCGTACTTGCCCTGCCCGAAACCGCCCATTCCAAGGCCGGACGCCGGTTCTGGCTCTTCGGCCGGCGCACCGGGTTCCTGACCCGCCGCATACGGTGGACGCCCGCCCAGTACCTTGGTCGGTTCCTGCTCGGTCTGGCGAGCCACGTGCGGGGTCGGGGGCACCGCCAGCATCGCGGATGTGATCACCTCCAGCACCGGGGTGGCGGGTTCCGCTGTCGGCAGCACGGCCACCATCGGCTCGTCCGCACTCGGTTCGAAGCCGGTGTCCCACTGGTCTTCCGGTTCGGGTTCCGGCTCGGGTTCGGGTTCCGGCTGCGTCAGCACCTCGGGCACCGCCTCCGGCTCGACGTCTGGGGACGGCTCGGCGTCGCGGGCGTCCAGGAGGATCGATGATGCACCCACCGCGCCGATCACCAGCGGCAAGCGCAGCAGTTCGTCCGGGTCGACGTCATCCAACTGAACGCGGACGCGTCCGGTCGACAGGTGCGCCTCGTGCCAGGTCCAGGCACCCTCACCGGAGGCCAGCAGCTCGGCGGTGTCTGCGTCGAGCACCCGCACCCGTCCCCGAAGCAGGCAATGCAACTGCCCCGCGTCCCAGAACAAGACCGCCAGATCGGGCATCGCGTCCAGCCCGAAGCCGGTCAACCGTGCCGTGATCTCGGTGATGGACGCGCTGGCGAGCAACTGGTCCCAGATCTGGTTCACCAGACCAGACGAATCCGCTCCGGCAGGCTGCATGACGACCATGGAGCTCGGGCCACTGAGCACAATCCAGCTTCCCTGCGTGTATGTCGCGCGCCATGCGCCGTAAGGGGTTCTCATCAGCGGCTCTCCTCCATCCGCGCCCGGCACGGTCGAGGCGCTGGTGGCACAAGCTTGGCACGAATGCCGATCGAGCGCCCGACGCAACGCCTCGCCCGCAGGGTCTGGACGCCGTCGTGCCGGACAGGATCAGCCTCGGCGATACGCCATCCGGTTAACGATCGCGTCGCCGATCGACTGCACAAGCTGCACGATGATGATCAGCACGACGACCGCCATCAGGAGCACTTCACCGTTGAACCGCTGGTAACCGTAGCGGATGGCGAAGTCGCCGACCCCGCCGCCACCGATCGCGCCCGCCATGGTGGAGTAGCCGATCAGGGTAACCAAGGTGAGCGTGGCGCCCGAGATGAGGCCGGGCAACGACTCCGGCAGCAACACCTTGCGAACGACCTGCCAGGTGTTGGCGCCCATCACCTGGGCGGCCTCGATCTTGCCTGGTGAGACCTCGCGCAGCGCAGACTCCACCACGCGCGCGTAGAACGGGATCGCACCGACCGCTAGGGGGACGATGGCGGCAGTCGCACCATATGCGGTGCCGACCAACCATCTGGTGAAGCTGATCAACGCGATCATGAGGATCAGGAACGGCAGCGAGCGAGCCAGGTTCACCACGATGCCAACGCTTTGGTAGACGAGCGGATTCGGTCGCAGGCCATCCGGCGACGCCAGGCGCAGAATTACCCCGACCGCCAAGCCAAGGACCACCACGATCAGGAAGGACCAGCCGACCATCCAGGCGGTCTGGCCCAGAGATTCCATGAGCTCGGGCAACGCCTCGAGCCAACT
>RRZT010247203.1_pt1 | contig 12244 bp, 13 predicted proteins | sample 2165551 | NCBI WGS metagenome assembly RRZT01 (sample SAMN10456910, study PRJNA506462) | wastewater metagenome | biome: wastewater; feature: sludge; material: wastewater sludge; isolation source: wastewater sludge with Escherichia coli K12::gfp cells carrying plasmid... | place: USA: Moscow, Idaho... | reverse complement strand
GTGCCGAGAAGCTGTTCTGGCGGACGCCGGGCGTCACCAACACGGCGGTCGGCTACCAGGGCGGATCCACCCCGAACCCCACCTACGAGGAGGCCTGCTCGGGGCGCACCGGCCACACCGAGACGGTGAAGGTGTGCTTCGACCCGGCCACGATCAGCTACGCCGATCTGGTCACGCTGTTCTTCGAGAACCACGACCCGACCCAGGGCATGCGGCAGGGCACCGACATCGGCACCCAGTACCGGTCGGCGATCTTCTGCGTGGACGCCCACCAGCGGGCCGTCGCCGCGGGCGTCCGGGACGCCTACCAGCCCGCGCTGTCCGAGGCCGGGCTTGGCCCGATCACGACCGAGATCGTGGACGCCGACGCGGCGCCCTTCCACTACGCCGAGGCCTACCACCAGCAGTACCTCGACAAGAATCCGGGAGGTTACTGCCCGATCCACGCCACCGGCGTGAAGTGCAGCCCGGGTGAGTGACTCTGTTGCACACCCCTCTTGAAGTTCCCATCTGGATCCTGTCTCTCGCCCTCGTCGGGGTACTGGCCGTCTCGTTCCTGTTCGGATCGATCGCACGCTGGCTGTTGCGGGGTCGGGCGCATCTGTCGACGACGGCGTCGGTGGTGATGTCGATTCTCGGCTCTGCGGCCGGTTTCGCTGCCGCCTGGCTCATCCAGCCGACGGTGACGCCGTCGAGTCCGCTGGCGATCGGATTGGCGCTCGGCGCGTGCGTGCTCGCAGTCGCTGTCTACGCAGCCGTGGCCGCACACTTCCAGCATCCGCAACGGGCCACCACGGCGGAACTCGTTATGGCTGGCGAATCCGATCAGGTGGAGTTCAAGTCGACGGCGCGGGTCAACCTTCACACGGGCGCGTAGGGCGACAAGCTGGAGCAGGTGATCGCCAAGACGCTCGCCGCGTTCCTGAACGCCGATGGCGGCACGCTCATCATCGGCGTGGACGATGCGGGCGCGCCCCTGGGTCTCGAGCGCGATCTCGGCACCATGAAGTCTCCTGACCATGACCGCTTCCAGCTCTGGCTCCGCGATCTTCTGATCACCACGCTGGGCACCAACGGCGCAGCCCTCGTCACCGTCGAATTCGACTCCCTGCCCGACGGCGACGGGGTCATGCGCGACGTGTGCCGGGTGACAGCAGCGGCGTCCCCTCGACCCGTGTACCTGCGGCCGGGCAGGAATGCGCCGCCGGAGTTGTGGGTGCGCACCGGAAACTCGTCGCGCCAACTCCCGGTCGACGCGGCCAGCAAGTACGTGATGCACCGCTGGCCGGTGGGCGCGGGCGCCGTGATCGCGGCGCAGTTCCGCGCCGCCATGCGATTCTCTCAAAGCCACTGAACGCCTCGACAACGACGCCTCAACAACGAAGTGGAGCCCCCGTGCCAGACGTGACCAAGCCCGAACCGACCGAGAGCCGCCGGCCCGGGAGTCGTCTGGACAGGTGGCCCCAGATCGTCGCCACGATCCTGCTGGTGCTGTTGGCGGCGTCCGTGGTGTTCTCGGCCATCCGCCTGGGCTTGGCGCCGACGGTCTCGGATGACCCCGACGTCCGCATCAAGAGTGACTACGTGCTGATGATCCTGCAGTGCCTTCTCGGCATCGGGGTGATCTTTCTGCCGGCGTGGACGCAGCGTCGTTTCTCGGTCAAGATGCCGAGCGGCATGGAGTTGGCGTTCCTGCTGTTCCTGTTCGGCGCCATCTAACCGGCGTGACGTGCGGCCCGAGCGAGTGACGCGCCTCGGCGCGCCCCTTCGGACGGCAGTGCTGCTGCTCGGCTCACCCTCGAGCCCGGCCGAAGAGCTGGACGCGGTGGTCGACCTGCTCGACGAGGTGGCGACGGTCCACCGCTTCCGACTGCAGCGCCGCGATCCTGACATCGCTGGGCACGTGGCCGACATCGAAGAGCTGCGTGTCTCGTGGGGCCACGACCGGATGGTCCTGATCGGCCACTCGCTCGGCGCCGTTCTCGCGCTCGCATACGCGGGCACCCACCCGCGGCGCGCGGCGTCCGTGGGTTACCTGAGCGGGGTGGGGATCGGCGGCGTCGGGATCGGCGGCGTGGGGAATGACGGGCGCGGCGTCCACGAGCGTTCGCTCGTGTTCTCGGACGCCGACCTGATCGGCTGGGCGGTGCACGCTGGCTGCCCCGTGCACTTCATCCACGGGACGGCCGACCCGCAGCCGCTGGAGTCGATCGTGCGGTTGGCGTCCGAGGCGCCCAGGGCACGCAAGCGTGCCGTGCAGGGCGGCGATCGGACGCCGTGGGTGGAGCAACCCGACGAGGTCCGCGAGTTGCTGCTGGAGCTGTTCCGCGGCGTGGACGCCGCGGGTCCGGCCGGCTGAGCACGGCGTCCGACCCAGGAGAACCGGCGTCCAACCCAAGAGAATCGGTGGGTGACAAGCGCAAACGCATGCGCAAAGATGAGGCATGGCTGACTACACCGATGCAGAGAAGGATCAGGTACGACGGGCCGTCCTCGGCGCCCTCGCCTACGTTTCCAAGGCTGATCGCGGATTCTTCGCGATGTTCTCCGAGAGCGCCGCGGGTGCCCGGGCGCTGAGCGCGGCGCCGCCGGAGATCCGGGACCTCCTCGCGGGCGGCTTCACGATGCCCGAGCGCGAGACTCCCCAGGAGTTCGACGCCACGGTCGGGTCTGACCTGAAGGCGGCCGTCGACCTCGTGGCGGCCAAGGATCCCCAGGGGGCGCAGGCGCTCAAGCAGGTGGTGTCGACGGCCGTCCAGCAGGTGGCCGAGGCGTCCAAGGGGGTGTCGGCCGACGAGCAGAAGGCCATCGACACCGTCCGCGCCGCGCTCGCCTGAGGCTCACCCGTCAGAGAGCCGCCGCGGACGCTTCAGTGTTCGCGGCGGCGTTCGGTCCGGACGCCCGACGCTCGACGGCCCGCTTGACGGGTGCCGACAGGCTGACCATGAGCGCCGCGATGCCGACCGTGAGCAGGATGTGCCCGATGCCGGCGGTGCCTGCGATCGCTGCGCCGCCCTCTCCGTCGGCGAGCTGGATGAAGCCGTGCCACACCATGACCCCGACCGTGATCACCAGGCCTGCGTTGTAGGTGGCGAAGAAGATGCGGAACGAGCGTGAGCCGCTGATGTCGAGTACGGCGTCCAGCGCCAGAACGATGAGCATCATCAGCATGCCCAGCGCCAGCAGGTGGGTGTGCGTGACCGAGAGTTGGGTGAAGCCGGTGAAGTCGCCGCGGTGGGTGACGGTCCGGTAGAGCAGGCCGGCCAGAAGGCCGAGGGCGGCGTAGGCGGACGCCGCGATCCAGATCTTACGCATGGGTTGTGTCCCTTTCGTGTTGGTCGTGTTGGTCGTTGTCGAGGGGCGAGATGGCGGGGTGTGGCGTGGAGGTGTGGGGTGAGGCTGGTGGCACGGGACGGGTCCGGGGGTGTGACTCCACTCTGTCGCGGACGGCAGCAGAAGCCATCGGCCGGCGGATCGTACTGCGGGGTCCGAATCGGTGAGGCGCGGGTCATCCTTTCGGCCGATGACCGGCCGTAGACCTCCCCGGCAGACTGGCCCGCGAGGCGCGCTTCGGGCCGCGATCTGCTGCCCTGCTACCGTGCGCGGAGACCGACCGATCCATCCCCGAGGGGTCCTCCGGGGGCAGTGCACCCGCCTTCAGCCGAGCCACCACCGTCATCAGCGACAGCCGCAAGCGCTGGTCGTCTCGTACAAGCAGGTCTGCGGCGGCCGCAGCGATCGCCCTGCTGCTCGCCCTGAGCGGGTGCACCGGCAACGGTGGGAACACCGGCGGCCCGGACGGCGAGCCGCCCAAGCTGCCGGACGGCACCAAGGCCGTCGTCGTCGACACCCGGGCGCCCTCGGCGACGCTCAAGGAGGGAAGCATCCGCATCGACCAGGTGGTCCGCAAGGGGCGCAACGTCGCGATCGGCATGACGGTGGCGACCAGACAAGATGCGCAGCGGTTCGGGGGCTACCAGCTCGAGCTCGCCACCAACACCGGAGTGAAGGTGCCCCTGTCGCAGGACACCGAACGTGAGATCCCGGCCCGTTCGGTGGCGACCGCGACCGTCCAGGCGACGCTGCCGGAGGACGGCGTCCAGGAGCTCCGCTTCGCCGTCGGCTCGAAGCTGGCGGTGACGTTCCCCATCCCCGCTGCCGACGGGGCCACCGTGTGGCGTCCGGCCGCGCTGCGCCAGGTCGGTTTGGCCCAGGAGCCCGTCGCCAGCGGCAAGACCCGCTTCGTGCTGGACACGGTGCGCAGCGAAGGGCTGGTCACCGAGGTGACCTACCACGCGACCGTGGCCGACGGGGAACCCCTCAACATCTGTGCCTTCAACTTCCAAGACAATGACTGCCGGATCGAGGAGCCGGACGGCACCGCCCACCACCTCATCGGCTGGGCCCAGGAGGCCTCATCGCCGGGCGGGCGGAGTCGGGGCACGCTGCGTTTCCTCGGCGAACTCGACCCGACGAACACGAGCCTCTCGTTCAGCGCGAACATCGACACGTTCGATCCCCTGGTGGGGCCAATCCCCCTCACTCTTCCCACGCACGCGGACTCACCGACCCAGGCGTCCGCAGGCGACCTGACGCGGGCGTCCCTCACGCTACCCAAGCCCATCACCGCCACCGACAAGGTGGAGGGGGGCAGCATCACCGTGACGAAGGTCGATGTACTGGCCGACCGCGTGCAGCTCACCGTGCGTCTCAAGGCGGGCAAGAGCGAACTCCACCTGACCACTCTGGCCAGCGGCAGCATCCTCGACAGCTCAAGCGGTGACGTCTTTCCCATGCTCAAGCCCAGCTACGAGGCCCCTCTGGGCATCGGCGCCGAAGCCAACGCCGTGCTCGTCTTTCAGGGGGCAGTACCGGCGAACGTGACCACACTCAACGCCCACGTACGGCTGAAAGACTGGACACCACGCGTCACCTTCGCGGTCCCCGTGCCGAGCGTGAAGCCGGACGCCCCTCAGGCGGACGGCACCCTGGGCGAGGTCGGCCAGGAGCCGCCAGCTCCCCAGGTAACCGTGACCCCCGCAGCGCCGACACCGGCTCCCTCCGACGGGGCGTCCCCCACCCCGGCGCCGGGTCAGGCCAGCATCAGCGACATCGTGCCGCTGCCGGTCAGCACCTCGGTGAGGGTGCCCAATCCTGGGTCGTGGATGGCCCGCCAGGGGGCTCCGACCGCGCCGGGCGAGAACCCCAACGCCGAGAGCGAGGCCCAGCAGTCACTGAAGGACCTCGGCGCGAAGCGCACCCCCGACGGCTGGGTGCTGACCCTGCCCGAAACCGTGCTGTTCGAGTACAACAAGTACGACCTGCTGCCAGCCGCCGACGCCACCCTCACCAAGGTCGCCAAGCTGCTCGGGCACTTCTCAAAGGCCGAGATCCGGGTGCAGGGCCACACCGACAGCAGGGGCGACGCCGCGGGCAACATGACCTTGTCCAAGAACCGGGCCGACGCCGTCGCCACATCGCTGACGAGCAAGGGCGTCGCGGCGTCCCGGATGGCGGTCGAGGGCTTTGGCGCTGACCGTCCTGTGGCGTCGAACGCGACCGACCAGGGTCAGGCGAAGAACCGGCGGGTCGAGATCGTCCTGCGCGAGAAGGCCTGACGGTCGAGGGCGGGGGTTCAGTGACGGGCGCAACGTCAGCAGGTTCGGAGTCTCGAGCGGGTTCGGGAGCGCGCCTGAGCTCTGCCAGCCGGATGCTGTTGCGTGGCCTCGACGTGCTGCTCGCCGGGCTGGTCTGCGTGGCGGTGGCCGTCGGAGCCCAGGCCGCGCCGGCCAGCCACGCAGGGCTCGGGGCGTGGCCGCTCGCCGTGGCGGGCGGCGTCCTGTTGGCGGTCTACCTGATCGGACGCGCGTCAATCAGCACGCTCGCCGCCGGCCTGGACGCCCCCCGCGGGCGCCTGTGGCCCGAGGGTGCCTGGGTGGCCGCGCTGATCGTCTGCTGGGTCGCGCTGCTGTGGTGGAGTCCGTCGGCGTTGTGGATCGCGTTCCCGCTGATGCTGCTGCAGATGCACGCGCTCGGGCCGCGGCGCGGGGTGGTCGCTGTCGCACTGACCACGGGTTTCGCCATCGCGCACGGACTGCGGACGGGCTGGTCAGGGGTCGAATCGCTGGGCGGCATCCTCGGGCCGGTCGTGGGCGCCGGCGTCGCGATCGCCGTCGTGCTGGGGCTGGAAGCGATCGCCCGCGAGAGCGCCGAACGGCAGCGGGTCGTCGACGAACTGGGCCGCGCCCGCGAGCACCTCGCCGAGCTCGACCGCGAGCGGGCCGTGCTCGGCGAGCGGGGGCGGCTGGCCCGCGAGATCCACGACACCCTCGCGCAGGGGCTCGCCGGGATCGAGCTGTTGCTGCGAGCAGCTCGCCCGCACCTTGACGACAGCCCCGCCGCCGAGCTCGTCGACCGGGCCGCCGAGACCGCCCGCGAGAACCTGACCGAGGCCCGCCGCTTCGTGCGCGCGCTCGCACCGGCCGACCTCGCCGAGCACTCCCTGGCGGCGGCCCTGCTGCGTCAGGTCGAACGGGTCCGCGAGCACGGCGTGGACGCCGACCTGCGGGTCGCTGGCACGGCGTCCAGCCTCTCGCTCGCCACCGAGGCGGCGCTGCTGCGCATCGCGCAGTCGGCGCTGGCGAACGTGGTGCAGCACGCCGACGCGACCAGGGTCGACGTCGGCCTCACCTTCGCCGACGGCGAGGTGCGCCTCGACATCGTCGACGACGGCGTCGGTTTCGACCCGGACGCCGCGAGCGGCGGTTTCGGGCTGCCCGGCATGGCGTCCAGGGTTCGCGAGCTCGGGGGCCGATTCGCCGTCGAGAGCTCCGCCGGCGACGGGACGGCCGTGGCCGTCGTGCTGCCGGTTGAGCGGGAGGGCGGACGGTGAGGGACACTGTCAGCGTCCAGACCCGCGCCGAAGGAGGGGACGCCGTGATCAGCGTGATCATCACCGACGACCATCCGGTGGTGCGGGCAGGGTTGCGGGCGCTGATCGACTCCCAGCCCGACATGGCCGTGCTGGCCGACTTCGACACGGCCGAGGACCTGCTGGCGCACCTGCGGCGTCCGGCCGACGAGGGCGACGCGCCCGGACGCCCCGACCTGGTGCTGCTCGACCTGCGGCTCGGCGAGGGGCGGCTCTCGGGCGTGGACGCCACCGCCGCGATCGTCGCCGACGGGGGCCCGCCGGTGCTGATCCTCACCACCTTCGACACCGACGCCGACATTCTCGGCGCCGTCGAGGCCGGCGCCACCGGCTACCTGCTGAAGGACTCCCCCACCGAGGAACTGACGGCCGCGATCCGGGCGGCGGCGTCCGGATCGACGACGCTCGGGCCGAGCATCCAGCAGCGGCTGCTGGGCCGGCTGCGGCGTCCGGCTGTCGCTCTGAGCCTGCGCGAACTGGAGGTGTTGGGACTGGTGGCCGAAGGGGCGTCCAATGACGCGATCGCGGCGGCACTCGTCGTGACGCGGGCCACCGTGAAGACCCACCTGGCGCACGTGTACGAGAAGCTCGGGGTGGCGTCACGGACCGAGGCGGTGGCGGTGGCCCGGCGCCGGGGAATCCTGCCCGGCTAGGCACTGCCCGTCCTGGCGCCGACCGTGACGTGGGACTGACGCGCAGGCCAACGGCGGGTGACGGGGTCTCGAACTGTTGGACGCCCCCGGCGTGTCGGCACGTGGGGGGCGGCGTCCGACCCGAAAGGATGGTGCTGCGACCGGATCACGTATGAGGTGATCCGGTCGGCGTGTTCCCGGGGTCCGGCAGCGGCCGGGGCCGGCGGGCCGGGTGCCCGCGACACCTGAGGCGGTAGGCTCCCACGGGTGGGGAGCAGGGTTCGAAGCGGGGTGGTCGCCGCGACGCTGGCAGCGTCGCTGACGGCGTCCCTGGCCGCATGCACACCGCCCGCCACACCTCCGACCAGCCCGACACCCACGGCGTCCGCCTCGCCGTCGAGCGGCGCGACGCCGGTCGCGGTCGTCGACCTGACCGTGCCGGGGGCCGCGGCCCGCCTCGTCGACCGCATCGTCGCGGCGGCCGGCAGCCGGCGCGTCATCATGGTGCAGATCACCCCGACGGACGCCGCCGTGAGCGTCGTCAAGGACGGAGCTGCGCAGACCTGGGCGTTGCGCGACGGCACCATCAAGCAGGTGCAGTCGGACCTGACGTACGTGTCGCAGGCCACCTTCACGCCGGCGGAGTTCAACCTGACCGACGTGGGGGCCCTGTTCCGGGCGGCCGCCGCGGTGAGCGGGTCGACCGACTCCCAGGCACTGCAGATCGTCGACTTCTCGGGCGGCCAGGTGTGGATGACGGTGTCGACCAATCCCGAGTCGCGCACCGTGTTCTTCCGCAAGGACGGCACCCTGCTGCCCACCCTCGACTTCTCGACGGCGGCCGGCATCGAGCAGGGCCTCAACGACGTGGTCGGCGGTCGCGAGCTGGTCAGCGAGCTGTCGGTGGGGTCGGCTGCGGGCGCCTGGATCGACTTCCCCGGCACCGAGAAGGGCACCACGGTGCGGCGTCAGCGCATCGCGCGCGTCCCGACGACCGAGAGTGTGCGCAACGACGCGGCGTCCGCACCGCTGTTCAATCCGCAGGCGATCCAGGCCGGCGTGTTGTACGGGGTGCTGCAACGACGCGGCACCGCGGGAAGCTACCAGGTCGGCGACGACTGGTCGGTCAGCGTGACCGAGCGCGGAGACGGCCGCATCCGCATGCGGTGGAGCGTCGCGGGCCGGCAGTTCACGACGAACACCGCCGGCGTGGAGGTCTCCGACTGAGCACGGTCGGTCGGCGTCCGCGGTCGGTGAGCCCGCGTGCGGCTACGAGCCGACGGCAGCCCCCGACGAGAACGTGTTGCACTTGTTCGGATCGCCGCTGTTGAAGCCGGTGGCCAGCCACTTCTTGCGGTCGGCCGACGAGCCGTGCGTCCAGGACTCGCGGTCGACGCGGCCCTGCGTGCGCTCCTGGATGCGGTCGTCGCCGACCGCGATGGCGGCGTCGACGGCCCGGTTCAGGTCGTCCTGGGTGATCTTCGCGATCGGCGAGTTCGGGTCGGACGTGGCGTTACGCATCCAGGCGCCCGCGTAGCAGTCGGCCTGCAGCTCGAGCCGCACCTGGGCGGACGCCGGTCCGGTCTGCTGCCCGGCCCTCTGCACCTTGTCCATCACGCCGGTGAGGTTCTGGATGTGGTGGCCGTACTCGTGCGCGATCACGTACGCCTCTGCGGCGTCGCCGCCTTGGGCGCCGAGCTGACTCTGAAGCTGGTCGAAGAAGCCGGTGTCGAGGTAGACGGTGGCGTCACCGGGGCAGTAGAACGGGCCGACCTGCGACGTGGCCACACCACACGCGGTCTGCACCTGGCCGGTGAAGATGGTGGTCTTGGTCGGCTGGTAGCCCGACAGCGCCTGCGACCAGAACGACTGGATGGAGTTGGTGTATGCGACGAAGCGGCAGTCACGGTCCTTGCTGATGTCGGCGCCGCTCTGGCAGTGGGCGAACCGGTCGTCCTGCGTCTGCTGGCCGCCCCCGGGTGCGGGCGCACTGCCGAGCAGGTCGCCGGGGTTGAAGCCGAAGAGCATGGCGAGAATCATCACGATGAGCCCCACCCCGCCGCCGACGGCGACCTTGCCGCCCGTTCCGCGGCTGCTGCCCATCTGTGACGGGTCGAGCCTCGCCTGATCGTTGTACTGCATCAGATCCTCCCTTGGACTGCGCCGACCACGCGAGCATACTGCCTAGCCGAACCGCCTGAACAAGGCCCTTGTGGCGACTCGGTGTCGCGGGATTCCTGGGCGCCGATCATGGCCGCACCGCATCGCGCCGATCCGGGCACCCGTGCGTGGGTCGGCTTGGAACCGGGGGTGCTCTGGGCAATAGTGGCTGGGTGCAGGTCGTCGGGGTCGAAGTGGGCGGGGGGTCCCCCCGCTTCTCGTTCCTGCTCGCGCACGGCGAGGACCCGTTCCGGCTGGCCTGGGAGGCCGGCTACCGCATCATCCGGCCCATGTCCGCGAGCGGGACGCGCGACGAGCTGACCGTGACCGTTCAGGTCACGGCGCACCGGCGTCCCGTGGCCCCACGCGGCCCCCAGCGCACGCGCACCATGCTGCGCGGCGTCGGCACCGCGGACGCCGACCCGATCGTCCGGCAGCGGCTCGCCGCCTACGCGCTCGTGGTGAGCGAGCGTGGCATCCTCGCGACCGAGTTCTCAGATCGCACGGCGATTCCCGGCCTGTGGAGCCTGCCCGGCGGCGGCATCGACGACGGCGAGAACCCGGCCCAGACGGTGCAGCGCGAGGTGTATGAGGAGACCGGCCAGATCGTCGAGGTGAAGCGGTTCCTCGACCTGCAGACCGACCACTGGATCGGCCAGTCGCCCACGGGCGTGGTGGAGGACTTCCACGCGGTCCGGCTCATCTACGCCGCCACCTGCCCCGAGCCGACCGACCCGGTCGTCCACGACCAGGGCGGCACCACCGCCAACTGCCGCTGGGTTCCAGCGGAGTCGTGGCGCACCGTGGACTGGGCGTCCGGGGCACGTGCCCTGCTGAACCGGCACGCCACCACGCAGTTGCGTCTCTGCCGCCGCGAACGGTGGCTGCGCGACCACGAGCGGGACGCCGGCTGAGGCGTCCGCCCGGCTCGCCTCCCGCACGGCGTTCGCGGTGCCCGGCCGCGGCGTCCCACGCTGACAACGCGAAACGGCCCGCCCCCGGATCGGGGAGCGGGCCGTTCGTGTGTGACCGGGGTCAGTTCCTGAAGTAGGACAGGATGCGCAGAATCTCGGTGTACAGCCACACCATGGTGACCGTCAGGCCGAAGGCGGCGCGCCACGACTCGGAGTCGTCGGCGCCGTTGCGGACACCCTGCTCGATGTAGTCGAAGTCGAGGATCAGGTTGAGCACGGCCAGCACGACCGCGATCACCGAGACCAGGACGGGGAGCCACAGCGGGGTGCCCATGGAGCGCATACCCATGTTGATGCCGAACAGCGACAGCACGAAGTTGAGCAGCAGCACGCCGGCGAGCGAGATCGTCGAGATCATGACGACCTTGCGGAACGTGTTGGTCACCCGGATGCGGAAGAACTTGTACACCGCGAGCGTCGCGCCGGCCGCCACGAAGGTGGCGAAGATGGCTTGGACCACGATGCCGGGGTACAGGGCCTCGAAGAGCTTGCTGAACGCGCCGATGAACACGCCCTCGATCACGGCGTAGGCGATGACGAACGCCGGGTTGACGCGGCGACGCAGCGACACGACGAGCACCGCGACGAAACCGACGAGGCCGCTGACGACCAGGGAGCCGTAGAGCAGCGGCCCGACGGGCATCAGCATGAAGGTGACGGCGGCGGCCGCGAACAGCGTGCCCATCACGATGGCCGACTTCGTGATCACGTCGTCGATCGTCATCAGGCCGCGCTGCGGCTGGCCGTACGGTGCCTGCGGCTGGCCGTAGGGCGCCTGCGGGTAGCCCGCCGGCTGCTGCCCCCAGGCCTGGTTCTGTTCGGGGGTGATGGTCTGCGGGTAGCTGGCGTCGGGCCGCGCGGGCGCGAACGCGTTCGGCTTGTTGAAGACGGGATTACTGCTCTGCATGGCTGCCTGATTTCCTCCGCGGGTCGGTTACTCGTGAACCGAGTGGGACACTCGACATTCAGTGTAGACAACGCGCGGTGCGCGGCCGTTGTTCCGGTGTGCGTCCGCGTGGCACCCCGGCCCGACCCCGACCAGACGTGTGCCCCCGGCGGGAGTCGAACCCGCACTCGGGCGGGTTTAAGCCGCCTGCCTCTGCCGTTGGGCTACGGGGGCCCTGTGCGTGATCCTACTGAGCGGTGAGCAGGCCGAGCACGAGCCCGTCGAGGATGTCGGACTCGCTGACGGTGAGGTCGAGTCCGGTGCGCTCCCCCACCAGCTGGGCGATCAGCGCGCCGGCGCAGATCACGTCGGCGCGTCCGGGCACCATCGTCGGGTACTCCAGCACCTGCGCCACGCTGGACGCCAGCAGGGAGGCCGCGAGGGCGTCCAGTGTGCTGCGGGGCAGCACCGAGCCGTGGACGCCCGCCCGGTCGTAGGACGCCAACCCCTGCGCCAGTGCGCTGAGTGAAGTGGCGGTGCCGCCGACGCCGATCCACGTCGCGGCCGAGCCGAGGTCGACGCCCGAGCCGGCGAGCAGGGCGTCGACGTGGGCGGTGGCGTCCCGCACCTCGGACGCGGTGGGCGGGTCGCTGTGCAGCAG
>RRZT011417811.1_pt1 | contig 12246 bp, 8 predicted proteins | sample 2165551 | NCBI WGS metagenome assembly RRZT01 (sample SAMN10456910, study PRJNA506462) | wastewater metagenome | biome: wastewater; feature: sludge; material: wastewater sludge; isolation source: wastewater sludge with Escherichia coli K12::gfp cells carrying plasmid... | place: USA: Moscow, Idaho ... | reverse complement strand
TCAGCCGGTAACCCCGAATAGCTCAGCCTTGGGGATATAGCTCAGCCCAAGGTCACTGTCCCAACCCTGACCTATATCCCTATCCCTGACCTATTCGGGTGGATACAGGCGGTAGTGACGAAAGAGGCCACACGACCGGGGAGAGGCCACACCCCTGACGCCGTCACAACCGTGGCCTCTCGCGCGTTACGTTGCCTCTCGCGCGAACCGCTGCCTCTCGCGCGTTACGGGGCCTCTTCGTGAGGAGGGCAAGGAAGAAGGCCGACACCCCATATCCCAGATCCTCGGGTGAGGAAGGAGGCTGCACCTCACGGGCGAAGCACTCTCGGGGCTCGACCCCGTTACTACACCCCACGAACAGATTCAGGCCCGGCAAGAGCCGGGCCTGAATCTGTTCGTGGGCGATACTGGGATCGAACCAGTGACCTCTTCCGTGTCAGGGAAGCGCGCTCCCGCTGCGCCAATCGCCCATGCGAGGTGGGTACGGGATTCGAACCCGTGTACACGGCTTTGCAGGCCGTTGCCTCGCCTCTCGGCCAACCCACCGTGTGGATCGACAGTCAAGACTGCCTTTCCTCCGAGCGGATGACGGGACTCGAACCCGCGACCCTCACCTTGGCAAGGTGATGCTCTACCAACTGAGCCACATCCGCGTAAGTTAAGTTATTAGAAGCTTCGAGATAACCTCTCAGCGACGCCCCATAACTATATGCAAACACCTCCGCCGCTGTCCAACCGACACGGTGAGGCGCACGCCACTCGCAGCCGTTTTGCACTCGGCCCCTCAAACGGGCTATTCTCGTGGGGCACGCTAATACAGCGGGCGATTAGCTCAGTGGTAGAGCGCTTCGTTCACACCGAAGAGGTCACTGGTTCGAACCCAGTATCGCCCACAATCAAGCCCCCGGTTCTCCGGGGGCTTTTTCGTTTCCCCTAGCAACTTCTGGCCTACTACCCGCAACGTCCATCATGGCCGGCAGCCCGTAACCTACCCATTATGCGATCTTGATTCCGCCTTTCAGGCCTATCCCGCCCTTCCTCAGCATCTGGGTTATACCCTGAGTAACATACGGCGATATTGGCACACCCCGTTTCATTTGAGGAATCACATGGAAATCATCAAGACGTTTGACGCCAACCACGTTCAGATTGGCGAGGCAGACCGTACCATCGTCCACACCCAAGGCTTCTGGCACGAGACCTTCCACTGCTGGTTTGTTGCCAATCTTGAGGGTGTGCCTTGCGTCCTTGTCCAGCTCCGCTCTCCTCTTAAGAAAAACTTCCCCGGACTTCTCGACGTAACGGCCGCGGGCCACCTGGAATCACACGAGGAGCCACTGGACGGGGTGCGCGAAATTGAAGAGGAACTCGGGGTAGACATCGATCTCGACCACCTCATCCCCCTTGGTCTGAGAATTGACGCCCAGGACGAAGCCAGCGGTTCCCGCAACCGCGAGTTCGCCCACGTGTTCCTCTATCGCGATGATCGCCCACTTCTCACCTACACACTGCAGAAAGAGGAAGTCTCTGCCCTCCTCGCCATCCCCGTCGCCCAGGGCCTCGCCCTTCTGTTTGACGAGAAACAGTCCATCACCTGCGGGGGAATCAAGATCGACGACGACGGCACATCCCTCACCTTCACAACTGACGTGAGTACGGCGGATTTCATTCCCCTGGTCGATGGCTACTACCGCAAGGTATTCGTTCTAGCCGATCTTTACTTCCGGGGCTACCGGTACCTCTCGATCTAGATTCCAGATCTACAGCATCCCCTGTCCCCACACAGCAAGATAACCGCAGGCCGCCGCGGCGAAGTACGAAGCAAGAGTTCCAATAATAAAGCGTTCGGTGAGTGACGGATGCGCCTGGAGTTCAGACCAACGCCCCAATCCCTTGATAGCAACCACTGCTGCGATAAGCGAGGGAGCTCCAGCCAGCACCGCGCCCGTGATACATAATCGCTCCAGAACACCAATCCACATCCCGCCACGCAACACATGAATCTCGGGCTTGCGGAGGATCACCGCATCATGACCGCCGAGTTTTGGGCGTACCTCTACCTGCGCCGCCACCTTCGCCAGCTGAAAGACGAGTTCGACGAGGCCCCACCCCGCCAAAACCGACAGCATTAACCCAGCCAGCACAATAAGCGTTGACCACCCATCAGTACCCACCACGCCTCCTCCGCCTGAAGTTTTCTGACACGATCATCGTCTCACCCACCTCCGACAGGTTTTGCGCTCGAGTTGTGTCCCCGACGTCCGCGAGCGCAGGCCCCAGTTGCCACCAGAACTACTCACCCACGTGATTCACCCGTGTATCGAGCTCTGCCAGCATGTTCTCTACAACAGGCCAGGCAGCTTCTTCTTCGGCCACGTGTGCAAGTCGCCGTCGCCGGGACACTGACGGCTCACTAATCGCGAGCGCCATTGCAATCTCTCGTCCCGTCATTCCTGTGGCGAGCAGGTCAACGACCTCCCGCTGCGCCGGAGTTCTGCTGGACACCACCACCCCGATAAGATGGAGGATAGCTTGGAGTTGGGCGGGCAATGAACGGTCCCTTACATCCGCAGCCCCGGCCTCCCCACGATTTTCCTCGCTATTGTCGGCCACGACAGCTAATGACACCGCATGCTTCTTTGCCTGTTCCACGGCTTCGCGGGCATAAATAAAAGCGGATCCCCGCCCAGTACGTATGGTTCCGGAACGAATCTCGGCGAGGACGTCGTCGTCGACCTGTCCTATTCCTATCCCAATGTGCCAGCCCCCCATGCGCATCGTAAGACAAATAGCGGCGCATGCGGCTTTAGCATCCTTCAATAAACCCTGAACTTCGTCCCCCACAGTCCGCTCGAAACCGGCAACGGTTTGCACGCTAGCAAGCTGGTCTAATAATTCGGGGACGCGGTCAGCTCCGCGGCGCGAACCTTCTTGGTCTATCGTCAGGACGATCATGTAGCCAGCCTATCGCGATTCATCAATTAGCCCAATGAGGCTAATTCGTTCATATTAGCCTTCAGAAGCTAATTCTTAGCCCTATCAACCTACTGCCTGTCAACTTATGGCGTAATTCGGGGTGGGACGGCCTGTTGTTGTCGCGGAAAAGGCCTGCGGCATGAGATTCTTGGGGCATGCAAATATGGCCTGGACAACCTTATCCCCTTGGGGCAACTTTCGACGGCACCGGTACAAACTTTGCCATTTTCTCGTCAGTTGCCGAGAGGGTGGAGTTGGTCCTTCTTGACCGTGACAACAACCAGACTCCCGTTGAGCTGCGTGAAGTAGACGCCTCGGTGTGGCACTGCTACCTGCCCGGCGTCACCCCTGGGCAACGCTACGGCTATCGCGTTCACGGTCCATACGATCCCCCAAGGGGATTGCGCTGCGATCCTTCCAAGCTTCTTCTTGATCCCTACGCCAAGGCAATCGACGGGCAGATCACCAACGATCAGTCGCTCTTCTCGTACGACTTCAGTGATCCATCGCAACGCGTGGAGCTTGACTCGCTCAATCACACCATGGTGTCCGTGGTTATCAACCCCTATTTCGACTGGGGACATGATCGTCCACCGAACCACGAGTACAACGAGACCATCATTTACGAGGCTCACGTCCGCGGAATGACAATGCTCCACCCCGAAGTGCCGGAGGAGTTGCGCGGCACCTACGCCGGGCTGTGCCATCCCTCTGTCATTAAGCACCTGAAGAAGCTTGGCATTACCGCCATCGAACTCATGCCGTGCCACCAGTTCGTCAACGACCCCTCCCTTCAGGACAAGGGTCTGACCAACTATTGGGGATATAACACGATCGGCTTTTTCGCGCCTCACAACGGCTACGCCAACATCTCACCTTCGTCACCTTTCAACCAGGTCCACGAGTTCAAGACCATGGTGAAGACCTTCCACGAAGCTGATATTGAAGTGATCATGGACGTGGTGTACAACCACACCGCCGAGGGCAACCATATGGGGCCCACGCTCTCCTTCAAGGGCATCGACAACCCATCGTATTATCGGCTCGTCGAAGGCGATGAAGCACACTACTTCGATACCACCGGTACCGGTAACTCCCTCAACATGCGCTCCCCCGCGTCGCTGCAGCTCATCATGGATTCGTTGCGCTACTGGATTACGGACATGCATGTTGACGGGTTCCGCTTCGATCTTGCCTCAACCCTCGCGCGCGAGTTACACGCCGTGGACAAGCTCTCCTCCTTCTTCGACATCATTCATCAGGATCCGCTCATCTCCCAGGTCAAGCTCATTGCTGAACCGTGGGATGTGGGCGAAGGCGGATACAACGTCGGCGGATTCCCTCCCCTGTGGACGGAGTGGAATGGCAAGTACCGTGACACGGTCCGTGATTTCTGGCGCGGCGAGCCAGCCATGCTGTCCGAGCTAGCCTCACGCCTCACTGGTTCGTCCGATCTCTACGAAACATCGGGACGTCGCCCCTTCGCCTCGATTAACTTCGTGACGGCGCATGACGGCTTCACACTCCGCGATTTGGTTTCCTACAACCACAAGCACAACGAGGCCAACGGGGAGGACAATAACGACGGCGATTCCAATAACCGTTCGTGGAACTGCGGCGCCGAGGGCCCAACCGACGATCCCGAGGTCAACACCCTGCGTGATCGGCAGATCCGCAATTTCCTCACGACACTCTTCTTGTCGCAAGGCGTCCCTATGCTGTGCCACGGCGACGAGATGGGCCGTACCCAGGGAGGTAACAACAACGGCTACTGCCAAGATAACGAGATCACATGGGTTGACTGGGATCTCAATACGCGTCAGAAGGCCCTGCTCGCTTTCACATCCAAAGTCATTCACTTCCGTAAGGACCATCCGGTTCTTCAGCGCCGCCGCTTCTTCGCTGGCTCGTCACGGCGCGGCGGCAGCTCAGAGGTAGGCGAGATTGAATGGTTCCGTCCGGACGCCTCATGGATGGAGGACTCCGACTGGAACCAGGGCTTCGCCAGAACCCTCATGGTTTACCTCAATGGCAACTCCATTCGGGAACCCGATGCCCGCGGTAATGACATCACCGACGACGACGTCATCATCGCCATCAATGCCGACGCCAACACTCAGGCGTTCACCATCCCCGACTCGACGTACGGGGGTGCATGGCGAGACGTCATCGACACCGGTGCAAACCTCGACCCGGACAAGGCGTATCTGCCCAGTGAACAGTTCCCCGTGGATGGACGCTCTCTGCGCGTTCTCCTGCGCGATGATTCTCTCGTGGACACCTCCCCGGAGGATGACGACGAGGAAGAGGTGACAGCCAACTTTGTGGATGTTAAACCTGAACCAGTGGCCGAGAAGCCCGAGGTAGTTGAGGAGAAGAAAACCTCCGTCACAAAGGGCAAGGAAAAGAAGAAGGTCAAGGCCGCTGCCGAGGCTGAAACAGTCACGGAGGAACCGGACCAAACCGACGAACCTCTCGCAGGTGAAGCGGACAACACGGGTGAGGTTGCTGCTGATGAAGCCGTGGCCTCAGAGCCCAGCGAGGACACGGCCGTCGTCGACGAGCCAGAAGCCGATACACCGGAGAACGATGCGCCGGAAGCATTTACAGCTGACTCTCCCGAATAACACGATTGCGCGCCGTATCTAAAGCGGCCGTGCTAACAGCGAAAAGGGGCACCCCTGATCACATGATCGGTGGGTGCCCCGGCTTTTGTAGCGTAGGGTCATGATATGAGCGAGGTTACAGATACGAGAAGAATCCCCGTCCAGCAGACTCATGCACCGTCACCGGAGTGCCGCCAACCCGTTTCGACGTACCGTCTCCAGCTGACTCCGGATTTCACCTTTAGTGACGCGGTGAATGTATTGCCTTACCTTAAGAAACTGGGCGTCACGGACATCTACTGCTCCCCTATTCTTCAGGCGGCCCCCGGTTCGATGCACGGCTATGACGTCGTCGATCATACGAAGATATCCGAGAGCCTCGGCGGGCGCCTCGCCTTCCAGCGCTTGGCGGACGCTGCCCACGCGAACGGTATGGGCGTGGTGGTGGACGTGGTTCCCAACCATATGGCCGTCCCCACACCGCTCTACCTCAATCGTGCATTGTGGTCCGTCCTACGCGATGGTTCAGACTCGCCCTACGTTAATTGGTTCGACATCGAGCTCAGCAGCGCCCGCGACGGCCTCCTCATGCCGGTGCTCGGCTCGCGTATCGGTACAGTCCTCGCGAACGGCGAGATTTCATTAGAGACAATGGTGGTGCCTGGTTTTGAGGACGACGGCGAACAGCCAGTCGTCCGTTACTACGAGCACGTGTTCCCGGTGCGGGCACAGACAGAGGCACTTCCGCTCGCCGAATTGCTCGACCAACAGTACTACCGCCTCGCCTACTGGCGGGTGGCTGAGGATGAACTCAACTACCGCCGGTTCTTCGATGTAGATACCCTCGCCGCCATACGGGTCGAAGAGCCGGAGGTGTTCGACCAATCGCACGCCCTTCTCCTCGACCTGTATGCGGGCGGATACATTGATGGCTTCCGCATCGATCACCCCGACGGACTTGCAGACCCCCGACAGTACTTCAAGCGGCTGCATCGGGCCACCGATGGTGCGTGGATCGTCGCGGAGAAAATCCTGGAAGGCGACGAGGAACTACCGGGTGATTGGCGGTGTTCCGGTACCACCGGCTACGACGCCTCGTGGCGTATCGGCTCACTGCTTACCGATCCCTCGGGTGTTGGGCCTCTCCTCGCCCAATATGTCGAGATGTCGGGGACAACGAAGAGTCTCGGAGCACTCGAATCCGAAGCCAAGCGGCAGATCCTCGAAACCTCGCTGACCGCCGAACTAGAACGGCTCACAGACCTCATGGTTGGGGTCTGCCACGCCGACCTGCGCCTGCGAGACCACACGCGCCGCACTTTACGCGAGGCACTCTCGGCTCTCATCGTCGAGATGGACCGTTACCGTGCCTACGTGGTGCCGCGAGAGCGGCCCAGCCAGGTCGCCGAGCAGGCTCTCGTAGAAGCCACAACACGGGCCGCCGAGGGACTGGATGATGACGTGCGGGACTCGCTGGACGTCGTCGTCGATATTCTTCTTGGACACGAAGTCGGATCCGCCGGACGCACGCACGAAGATGCGCGGGCCGAGGCAATCATCCGTTTCCAGCAGGTGTGTGGCGCGGTTATGGCCAAGGGTGTCGAGGACACCACGTTCTATCGCTACACGGTCCTCACAAGTGCCACAGAAGTGGGCGGCAATCCGTTGCGTGCTTCCCTCACACCGGATGAACTCACGGGGTGGACACAACGGATCTCAAGTCTCTGGCCCGTTACGATGACATGCCTCAGCACGCACGATACTAAGCGCGGCGAGGACGTCCGGGCCAGTATTAGCGTGCTGTCCGAGTGGGCTACCGAATGGCGCAGCCTCATGACAAAGTTGCGCTCGCGTCACGCATCGGACCGTCCGTGGGATATTGACGGCCAGATCGAAAACCTGATGTGGCAGACCATCGTCGGTACCTGGACAGACGATGGACCGATTGAGTCCGAGCGGCTCGTTGCTTACCTTCAGAAGGCCGCGCGCGAGCAGAAGTCGTGGACCACATGGACGAATCCGAACGAGGAGGCCGAAGAAGCTCTTTACAGCTACGCCCGGACTATTCTGTCCACACCGGAGACACTTGCAGACTGCGCCGAGGCTTACCAACGCACCGCGGCGTCACGCCGTGTAGCCACCCTCTCCCAGAAGGTGCTGGGGTTGACACTGCTGGGGGTCGCGGACAACTACCAGGGTCAGGAAGTTCTCCAGAACTCGCTTGTCGATCCGGATAATCGCCGTGCTGTCGATTACGAGGAACTCAATGCAATTCTTGATGATCTTGACTCGCGCGAAACTCTGCCCGCGCGGGCCAGCCTCAATCAGGAAAAGCTATGGGTCACATCGCGGATTCTGCGACTGCGCCGCGAGCGCCCAGCCACATTCGCCTCCACACGTGCGGGGTTCGAGCCGCTGCCCGTGACCACCGGGCATGCCTACGCGTTCACCCGCACCCTGGACAATCAGCCGGATGTGGTGGTGCTGGTCCAGCGTCTGCCGCATGCGCTGAACAACGTCGGCGGTTTCGGGAATCATAGCGTGGTACTTCCGAAAGGAAGGTGGACGGATACGCTGACAGGCGCAGTTGTTGAGGGTGGGTCGGCACTACTTGCCGAACTCTTCGGCCAACTTCCCGTGGCCGTCCTCGTTCGATCCGCTTAATACGAAGACTTCTGAAAAGTATCTCCGTTATTCCACACCTTGTGTGTCATGGGTACACGGGGTGTGGGATAACGGAGATGGATTTTCGTGGGCTCCACTGCGGGGTCACGAAATCAATCGTCTAGGAGACATTAATGCCTGAGAATCTTCGCGTGTGGGCGCCTCGCGCCGGACGCCTCACCTTGCATCTGACGGACGACAAGCGCGAGGTGCCCATGGTGCCGCTGGCCACGGTGGCCGACGGTGCCGGACTCGACACCTCGGCCCATAGTGACAGGGCCACACAGGGAGGCGGGGCAGACGGCTGGTGGGTGAGCCCCGAACCACTCTCCCCCGGTACCCGGTATCTCCTCGCGGTGGATGACAACCCGCCCTTCCCTGATCCGCGCACCCGACGGCAACCTGAGGGTGTCCACGGTCCATCGGAGATCGTTGATGTGGCTTCTTTCCCGTGGACAGATGCACAGTGGACGGGTATCCCGGCGCGCGGAGCCATCACCTACGAACTCCACGTGGGAACGTTCACGCCCGAAGGCACCTTTGCCGCAGCCATAGAAAAACTCCCACACCTGGTAGATCTAGGGGTGGATCTCATCGAAGTGATGCCGATCGTCCCGGTGCCCGGGGCACGCAACTGGGGCTACGACGGCGTGGAACTCTATGCCGTCACCGAAAACTACGGTGGTCCGGAAGGCTTTGCGGCCTTCGTTGACGCCGCGCATGCGCTCGGGCTGGGTGTATGCCTCGACGTGGTTTACAACCATCTCGGCCCAGATGGTAACTACCTGTCCGTCTTTGGCCCCTACTTCACCGACACCCACATGACTCCGTGGGGTGACGCTGTCAATCTCGACGGCGAGAACAGTGGGCCGGTGCGCCGTTTTATCATTGACAACGCCCTTCAGTGGGTGCGTGACTATCACGTCGACGCACTTCGTCTGGACGCGGTGGCGCACTTGGTTGACGACTCAGAGCGTCACATTCTTGCGGAGCTAGCCGACGAGGTACATGCGTTTGCCGCGGCCTCTGGGCGTCATATTGGCCTGATTGCCGAATCAGATCTCAACGATCCGCGGATGATCACGCCCACCTCCGAGGGCGGGCTCGGTATGGATTGCCAGTGGGACGACGACGTCCACCACGCGCTACACGTTGCTGCTACGGGCGAGACGTTCGCGTACTACGAGGACTTTACGAAGCCTGGCTCCTTGGAAAAGGTGTTCCGGCACGCCTTCGCCCATGACGGAAATTACTCGACGTTCCGGGAACAGTATTGGGGAGCACCGGTGCCGGAAGGCATGGATGGACGCGCTTTCGTGGCGTGTACAGAGGATCACGACCAGGTGGGTAACCGTGCGATCGGCGATCGGCCGTCCGCTTCCTTGTCTCAGGGCCAGGTCGCCGCACAGCTCGCGTTACTGTTGGGTTCCCCCTTTACGCCGATGCTCTTCATGGGGCAGGAGTGGGGCACACGCCGCCCCTTCCAATTCTTCACGGATCATGTTGGGGACCTCGGTGAAGCCGTTGCCAAGGGGCGGCAGGAGGAGTTCGCCGGGTGGGACTGGCTCGGGGTGTATGGTGCAGATTCCGTCACCGTTCCTAACCCGCAGGACGACGAGACGTTTCTCGCCTCGAAACTCGACTGGGCCGAGGTGGAGAGCGAGGAGTACGCGAGTTTCTTTGACTTCACGAAACAGCTGATCGCGCTACGGAAACAGATAGCAGACTTTGCAAGCGGTGACCTTAGCGAGAGCGAGATTGTTCGGCTCGGGGGCTCAGGCTATCTGCGCAGAGGTGATAGCTACGTGGTCTTCTCTTTCGAGGAGGACAGCCGAGTGGCAATTCCTGCCCCGGGCGATGGAGCCGTGACTTCTACACCTACGTCCTGCGACAACCCGTCCGGCATAGCTACCTCCGGTCTCACCGCCGTGCTCAGCTGGGGCGAACCTGCGATTGAACACACCCGCCCCGGCGTCCTCAACATCCACTTCACCGAACCCGGCGTGGCGGTGCTGACACCCGCAATCAGTGGCGGCAGCCCTGCTGAGCAGCGCCAACCTTCCCTAGACCAGTCTCGTCCGTAACTAACTGGCGGTGAGAGCGGGCTGTGTGCCTATATAGGCACATCGCCCGCTCTCACCGCCAGTAATTTTCCCGAACGTCTCAACATCTACTCAGGCTTCCGGCGAAGGCCCGGAGCGCAGCGACTTCACCTTCGCCAGCAACGCCCGCGCCTGAGCCACCCCGACACGCTTCGCCTTGAGAGCCTCGGTCAGCCCTCGGTAATACAACGGCCGAACCGGGAGGTCCCAGGCGCCAGCGACTTCCGCGATGTCCTCAGTGAACTTTGTCTTGAAGCCGCGCACACCTGCCAACTGCGGGGCGCGATCGGAGTCGATACCCATCATGTCGAACGTCCGGATCCCGCGTGAACGCAGCATGCAGGTCATCGACCAAACGAGCAAATCCGGTGCGCCAGCCTTGCGACCCTCGGCGCTGGAGGCGGCGTAATAGTAGGTGGCCTGCGTGGGTGTTGTTGTCACAATCCCCCAACAGAGTGGCCGCCCCTCACGGCGAACGGTGAACAGACGGCAATTCTCTGGCCCCAGGGCTTCGATCATGCGCTCGTAGGTTGCGCGCGGCGAGATGCCGAACTCGTCGCGCTGGCCTGTCTCGATCAGCAGCTCATACAGCTCCGGAAACACGTCCAACGCACGGTCCGTTTCGTCCGCCGCGACCATCGTGGTATCGCGCAATGCCTTGCGCACGTCGCGGCGCCCGCGCTTCTTCATCTCGGCAAGTAGCTGGTCCTCGTCCTTGGTAAGGTCGAGGATGATGGTGCGGTCGAAGGTGACGGACTGGAGTAGATCGTGCAGGTCCTCGGCGGGTGCGAAGGCGTGCAGGCGCACGAACGCAATGCTCCGGTCAGATCCGTGCACTAGCCTGCGCAAATCATCGCGCAGCGCCGCCTCTTCCTGCGCTGTTGGAACCGAGCCAGCCCACATCGGCCCATGCTTGGCCCACAGGTAGTGGAAGCCGCGGCCTTCCATCTTCGTCAGGGCGATCAGCGCGCGAGTTTCGCCGTCGGTCTGCCAAGCCAGTTTCTTCCACGGTTCGCGGCCCGGGACGGCACGGTCAAAGCGGTCCCAGTCCGGCGTTTGCTCAAGGGGAAGGTCAATCCCGGCGGCGCCAGCCTCCGCGAGGTATCTGGCGTCAGTAAGCTGCACAAGTCTGCTAACGGTCATGCATCCCAGCCTACCCGGCGCGCCACCCGAAATGAGCCGGACCTGCCCGCTACAGTAAACATGTGCCTGAGATCAATGCCCCCTTGCAGTTTCTGGAGGCGCTGGATTCTCTCCGCGGGCATACGTTCCGCCCCGAGATTCACGTGGTTCAGATCCCACCGCCCAAGGCGATTGCCCCCTGGGCGGTAGCGTTGCAGGCCGAGATTAACGATTCTCCTTTCCTGGATCCAGACACCTATCGTGGTGACGCCCGATTTGTCCTTCTCCACGATCCCCAGGGACAACCCGCGTGGGAGGGCCAGTTCCGCGTGGTCAGTTACGCCAGTTCTACGCTTGACCCCGATATCGCCGATGATCCGTTGCTCAGCCAAGTAGCGTGGGCATGGCTGACAGATGCACTCCACGAGTATGGTGCACCATTTCATAAACTCACCGGATCTGTGACTCGTCGATATAATGAGAACTTCGGTGCGGAATCCGCTTACGCTTCGCGTGCGGAAGTCGAGGTGCGTGCGTCGTGGACTCCGGATTTTCCGGACGTTTCCGACCATCTCGACGCCTGGGCGGACTTCGTCGCCACGATTTGCGGATTGGGTCCGGCGGGAGTCGCCTCGCTCCCGCTGCGCCTTCAGGAGATGATATGAACGAAGCAGTCGACGTCACCCGACTCGACGAACCCCGCGAGGGAATCCCGGGCCTCACTCACGACGATATCGACGACGCCGTCGCCGCCCTAGAACGAGGACACGGCCCGT
>RRZT011347868.1_pt1 | contig 12246 bp, 21 predicted proteins | sample 2165551 | NCBI WGS metagenome assembly RRZT01 (sample SAMN10456910, study PRJNA506462) | wastewater metagenome | biome: wastewater; feature: sludge; material: wastewater sludge; isolation source: wastewater sludge with Escherichia coli K12::gfp cells carrying plasmid... | place: USA: Moscow, Idaho... | reverse complement strand
CAGTCCTTTTAAATTGGCGGTGTTAGTGGCTGGCGTGGTTGGTTGCAATTGTAGTATGAGCTGATAGACATAGCCTGTTGCTTCAGCGAGTGTGTCTAGCGGGATTTGGTCGATGTGGTCAACTTGGTAGCGGTCAGCGACAAAACGATATGCGTCACTGATTAGCATATTACCAACTGCGAGGCGGTCGCACGCCTGCCGTAATGGTGTACGGTCGTATGATGTGGATTTGGTTTCACGGTCAAGTATATCGAGTACCCAAATTCTAAACTTTTTGGCAATAGCGGTGCGGGCAAACATGGCGATAAGGTGACAACCACGAAGTGAGAATATCCGCATACCCAAATTGGGTAGCTGAGGATTTTTAATAATCGTAGTCATCTTTTCACTAAATTCATCAGCGTTACGATTGTAGATTTTAGCAACTGCATTCTCCTGAGAATAGCCCAATGCTTTTGCTAATTCGGAAGATGATAACCAAGTTTGATTATTTTTGATGATAGGCGTTAAAGCCATACCTTGAAAGGTTAATGCGTTCACGATGAACTCCTATGTGTTTTTTCGATTTGAAAGCACCAAGAAATAGGGTGCCAAGAGGCTCGAAACTGCACATAGACAGCGGGTAGTTTTTCCCTTGCGGGTATTTTATGGCTACCGCCCTCTCGACATAAATGGTTCACAACAACGCAAGCATGATAAGAGTTTGCCAAATTTTAGGCATAAAAAATCCACTGGATTATCGTAAGTGGGTAACGCTATGTGTGAGTTTTCGAGGCTCTAAAATCATCATAGCGTAAAAGACTCACTTGCTCAAGCGTTATTTTTTAGTTATTGACTAACTGTTATCTTCCAAAAAATTGAACAATGACCATCAATGCAAGCCAGCCAAAACTTAGTATGCGTGAAATCTCGCTATGACCTTTGCGAAGTGTAAACCATGCGAATATATAAGGCATTATAAAGATGCCCAAACCAAGCAACAATGATACCTTTCGCACTTCATAACCTTGTTGAGACAAGTATTGGCTTTGGGTGTTGACTGGTATGTTATTCGGTCTTGGTGGACTTGCAACACGCCTTCTACCACCTAACTTAGTTGAATATGACAAGCCAGTACCAGGAATGCCAACGTTAGCTCTTGCACCTTTTCTGCCAACGTTAACGCTCGCACCACGCCTGCCTACAGAAACACTTGATACACCTTTTTTGCCAATATTCACTCTTACGCCTGGGGCGATTTTAATGCTTTTTCTAAAATTGAAGCCCATGTATACCCTCTTCTAACATCCTTTTTTATCAGTCTTAGCAAGAGTCATCTTATTATTCTTGCCATCACAAGTAACTGTTGTTGAACCATCATTAGCACAATATTTTACACTTGAAAGTGTATCGGTTTTTTCAACCTCAACAACTTTATTATTTTTGCCAAGTTGTTGAGTGTAAACTTCTTGTAGCTTTAAACAGGTTTGAAAATCCATAGTTTTGGTCTTTTTATAATTAGGGTCAGACCTAATCTCTTCCATATTTGGATTAAATTTCTCCTGTTCAACTCCCGATGTTACTTCTTGTGCTACTGGTTTTGGCGTTGGTTGTGTTGAGGTATTTGCACTTTTAAAAATTGCAAAAAGAAATGGCAGACCAAACAATACGGCAAAGAACCAAGTCAACATAGATGTCTTTTTAATTCTCGCCCCACAGTTTGGACATTGCGTTGCATTCTTGCTGATTTGATGTCCACAGTCTTTACAGTTAGTCAGTTTTGCCATGATTGTTCCCTTTAGTCAAATATGGTTCATCTTATAACTAAAGCAACAATCTAGCAATAAAAAGCCCACCTTAAAAAAGATGGGCTTGTTTCAAAAACTTAAATTCAAGAATGACATAAGTTTTTGCTAAATTTTTAAAGAATTTGAAATTATCCTTCGATAAGGTCTTTCTCCGCTAAAGTGGCTAAATAACTGCTACGGCTTTTGTAGCGTTCTTTATTACTGGCAACACGTTCATCGATTAGATGGATCAGCCTTTTGGGTAATGTGACATTGACTTTCTCAGTAGCACCCAGATATCTGCTAACATCTACAGGTACTAAAGCCCAAGTCATACCTTCATATTCAGGGTTATCAATATGATGGTCAATGGTTTTAGCTAGAGGGATTTCCTCACCATCTTCAACTAATCCCTCGAGGTGAAGGGTAATAGCTTCAATAGCATTATCGAAAATATCTTGGTAATTATCGGCTGCACTGAAACAACCTGGTACGTCGGGTACAATAACTCCATGTGCAGTGTCGATATTCCCACGCTCAATAGCGATTGGAAACAACATGCTTAGCTCCTAGTGGTTGATTGAATAAAAAACATAGATGCGAAAGTACCAAGCATAACGACCTTTCCTAAGGGTGTTATACTTTATAACTTTGAAAAAACTGGGTTACTTTAACCCAGCTTGTTTCAAAATGCTCTCAATAGTTTTCTTAGGAAGGTCTTTCTTTGGGTGGGGAATTGTAACCCTACCTTTTTTAGTAGGATGTTTGTACTGTCGGTGACTACCTTTCGTACATACATAATACCAACCATCCTCTTGTACTATCTTAACGAGCTGGCTACTCTGCATAAATGCCTCGCTGGTGGTTAAGATGGAGTTATTATACCCCTAGGGTTATAAACATTCAATAACCCTAGGGTTATTTTTTTAGATTGTTCTTATACTTCGTGATATCATCCTCAATCTTGCCCGCCAAATCCGCCAAAACATCCATCATGAGCCGCTGATATCCAAGCAACTGATTGCTATAAGTACGGTCATTGATATCGACTTCACCAAATAGCAACCGCCCCAATGCTGTGTTCAAATCCCATAGATTGAAAAACGTATTATCCAGCACCATGCCTGCAATACGATAAGACGCTTCATCAATACCATATTTACAGCCTTTGGGCATTGCCTTGTTGTCCGCTCGACACTGTGCCGCCATCTTGCCCGCCAAGTAAAGCTTGATAACCTCGTACTGCTCAGGGTCATATCCCCAGACCAACAGATGAGCCATCGCACGGGCGGGCGTGGACTTAATCATAGCAATAGCAGCACAACGGTCTTCCCAATTCACCTCGGGCACGTCGCCACCACGACCAATGTCAAACTTAATGGTCTTAGCATGTATAGTGGATTCTAGCCATTCAATGGCAGGGGTATTTAAGATTGGATGCGTGCCCCAGCGTTTTTCGATGATTTTACCAATACGTTTTGTGATAATTTCGCTCAATTATTTATCCTCAAATTTTCCAGTATTTTTCGCCAGTTTTGCCGTAATAATATTTTTCAATTCTAAGCTGTTGAATCTCTTTGGTGATACCAAACCGCAAACGGCAAGACAGACACATATTTTCAACTTTCAACCAATATTCATCGGGCTCACATCGAGCATTGCACGGAAAACATCGTGGTCTTTGGTCAATTGTCATCATTGGCTTTAATTTCCGAAGGCTTTGACGGTATCTTGACCATGCCTTTACTAATTAGCCGATGATATTTCCATGTCATCAATCCCGCATCACGGGCATGTTCACTGGTACGTTTTCCATGCCAGCCTGTCATATCTTTAAAATCTTTCTCAGTGCGTTTGGTAAGCCCTGCGAGATGGGCGGGCGGGACGAGAATATAAGGTAAATCGTGATACTCGCAAAACTCTTGCCAAATCGCCCCATCACGGCTCACAGAACCCGCTCCTTTTAGGCGTTCTTTGCCTACGTTTGGCGGTAGCCATTTGCGTTTGCGGGCGTCTTCAATACAAACGACAAAATCAGTGGCAAACTGGGAGCGATATTCTAAGACTTTTGCCATCGCTGAGATAATGCCATGTGTCGCCAATTCGATAGTAATACCGTCTTTGTTGACTGCAAAACCTGTGTTGGTACCTGTGTCAATTCCTATGATTATCATTTAAGACATACTCTCTCTTATCAAATCGCCCATATCATGACCAATGGCAACACCATTGTTGCCAAAGTCGCTTCGCACCCAATCAAAGAACGCATCTTGACCTGGGTTTCTATCATTGAATCTTATCTTGCCACTCCATAGCTTTTGACGGGTTGCTGGGTCTTCACAAGGATGCAATGCGAAAACTTCATGCCCTTTGGTTGTAATAGCTTTCATGCAACCTGCCTTGCTTTCTGTGAGTCAAACCAAGCTGTGACAATGTCTTTGCTAACTTGGCTGTAATCAAAATTCGCCCAGTCAGTTTCACGCATAATACGGTTGTGGGTTTCGTCCAATGTCTCACCAGCCAAGCGACTTACGTTAACAAAATACCAAGACTGTTTTTGCCCCATTTTTGGGAACAGCGGTTTTGCTAAGCCGTTGCAGGGTATGGTTTGACTTGGGTCAATGGCGGGCGTGGCAATTAGTACATTTTGAGCAATTGGCTGTTGGGTGATTTTTTCCCGTTTTATCCAAGCGACAAGGCGGTCGATACGGATTTGTTCGGTTGCCAAGTGTTTGTTTTCGCTGATTTCGAGATTTTCAAAGTGAGCCTTGAATTTTGGCAAAACTTGGTCATAAGCCGCTTGAGTAAATACGCCTGTGAAGTCGTTATCTAGCAAGATACTCCGCAGTTGGTCAAGGCTTGGGGCTTGCCAGTGGACGATAGATTTTGATACAAAATTCTGATTGCTAAGATTTTGATTATCCGTGTTTTGGTTTTCCAAATTTTCAAAATCCTGTGCGTGTGGCGTTTGGATTCCTGCCAGTGGTTCATCTGCGAAATTTTGGCTCTCACTCTCTGAAGTAATCTTTGTAGTATTCTCTGAAGTAATCTTTGTATATAACGATTCTTGATTTTCGAGTGTTGCCAATCCTGTTTTTTCAGATTCCCCATTCTTGATTTTTCGGATTGGGGAATCTTGATTTTTCGGATTGGCGGTTACTGGTTTTTCTGATTCGCCATTCTGTGCCAAAAATTCGCCATACAATTTGTCAAAAGTATCAACATTGAATAGATAGTAAATGCGATGTTCTAGGCGTTTATGTGTTTTGCTAATCAAGCCTAGCGTTTCGAGTCGATTGGATAGCTTTAGCACTTTGTCCGCTTTAAAACGGTAAAGTTGATAAAATTCATCGTTGCTACGATAGACACCCAGTGGATTGTCGGTTTTGTCGCTCCAGTACATGATATGGCTTAACATGACAGCAAGTTCCATGTCATCAAGCATGTCAATCAATCCTTGATGGACAACATGGGGTGTACCTAGTGCTTGGATTGTTTTGTAATGACTCATCACGCTACCTCTTTTGATTTGAGCATTTTGGCAATGTGAGCAATGCCCTTGGGCGTAAACCTGACCGTCGGAGCAGAGCGGTCACGCCCGTCCCCGCCGATGAATGTATTCATTTTCTCGGTCATCATGCCTTGGCTGATACGGTGCTGGTAAGCGTGTAGTACGCCATGCTCATCACGGAATAAAAATCGACTGCTGACAGGCTTATTGATATCCAAGCACCATTCGACAAATTTGTTTTGACCCAATCCGACCACCTTGCCAGCCTCACGAATACCCAATGAGCCTTTTGCATGGCTAATCGTTTTTAAGGCTTCAGCTTGTGGCTTGAGTTCGGCAACTTGGGCGATGGCGAATTGTTGCTTTTCGACCGCATCTGCCCATGCTCGGGCAGCTTCAACAGGATTGGCAAAATTTGGCAAGGCGGGTGATTTATTTTGCTGTTCTAGCTGTTGCCAACGCTGAATAATGCGATAGCGTAAAACAGCCGAGTAACCAGACACCAACGTAAGCGTTAAGTCTTTGTCTAATAAAAACTCTCTATATGTCTGACCGTTCTGCGGGTGTGTCCAAAAGTGGGCATACCCTGTTTCATCAATATTAAGCTGCTCAAACATGACTTGGATATCACGAACGACGTGCTTGTGTTCTTTGTCGCAAAGTTTGGCGATTTCTCGGCTTGACATTGTTTGTGCCGTTTGGTTTAATATCGCTAAGTTATTCATTGGTTACATCTCCTAGTAATTAATACGAAAACCCAAGTGATGGCAGTTACTTGGGTTTTTTCACGCGTGTTTAATCGTGCACCCTGTTCGATTTTTGTCTTACCACGTCTTTGGCAACATACAGACCATTCATCAAAAAGACATGGTTGTCAGCATCAGCGCTGATAATGTGACGCTGGCTTTGTTGTCAGTCATGATGGTATCGTGACAGCATGCGCCATCTGTTTTGTTGCAATCGTTGCAAACTTGGTTGGTTGACTGAGTCATTGGCTTCTCCTTTTGCTCAATATTAACGCTTAAGACGTATTGAGCGGCTGATTTGGTCATTATTCACCTAGCAATTGAATGAATTTTTGCAGTTCGGCAATTGCATCACTGGCACTGGCTTTGAGGGCCTTAATGTCATTGCGGCATAGTTCGCCGTCAGCTTTACGTGCGTAGAAGTCAGCGCAAGCATAGCCTTGCTTGGCCGTGGCGCACATGAATACATCGGTTAAAAGCTCAAGCGTAGCCGCCTCGTGCTCGCCCGCCGTATCTGGTAGCTTGACGAATACACCGCCTAATTGAGTGGCCATGGCTTTAATGATGCCGTGGTCATTTGTTGCGCTCATGATCTGAAACGCTTCATCAAGTCGAAGGTGATTATTTGTATTATGGATATTGACTTTATTGCGAAGTACAGCGGGTGACATTCCAATTTGTGGCGCTAATCCTTCGCAGCCGCCGTGCTTTGGGTCATGTGCTATGCGGTGGGCTTCGTGTAGATATGTCATGCGTTTTTACCTTAATCGAATGTACTATTTTGGCGACAAGCGGTGTATAGTTTGGTTATGCGGTGAGATTGAGTTCTGGAATCAAGTCCTCAAAGCTCACCTCACAACCACAATTTTGAATAATGGTCTTTGCTAAAGCTGGTGAACATCCGCCATAGCCATAAGCAATTTGACGCAAATTGCCCAATGAAGTGCCACATTTTTCAGCGTATTTTTTGCGAGACAAACTATCCATGCTGTTAATCATTGAAATTAATGGCAATATTGGCTCTCGTTTCCTTTGACTTTGTTTTAGCATAATTTAGTACCAAGCTAATAATTAATGTAGTTTATTACTAAATTATAAGAGTTTCAAGTTTAGTTTTTTGCTTATTGACGCAGGTATATATTTTTAGTTATAAACTAAATTACATTTTGAGAGGGTAAGCTAATGGATATTGTAGAAATTAGACGTCAAAACATGTTGTCATTAATCGGGGAATATAAAAGACAATCAGATTTTGCTGACGCTATCGGCAAACCCGCCTCTTATATAAGCCAAATCAAAAGGGGCGTAACACCAAAGGGGAAGGAAATTAGTATGGGCAAGGATTTTGCCCGAGAAATTGAATCTGCCTTGAATTTGCCACCTGGTTGGATGGACTTAGTACATACACCTGAAGCTGAAAATGCAGAACATATCATTGTCGGACAGCCAACCCAATATCCGCTCGTTAAGGTTGATTACCTTGATATGTGTGCCAGTTGTGGGAGTGGATATATTAACGAGGATTACCCAGAAGCCTTTACCCAGTCTTTCACGCTTGAGTTTTTACGGGCAAATGGACTACCAATCGATGGCAAAGGGCTTATTTTGATGCACGCCTGCGGTGAATCGATGGGTTATACCATTCCTCACGGCTCGGTTATTCTGGTCAACACCAATGAAGCGTTTTTTGACAGTCTGATAAGCAATAAAATCTATGTGTTTAATGCCAATGGCGAAATGATTTGCAAAAGGGCAATTAAGAATATTGATGGGACGGTGACGATAAAATCAGATAATAGCAATAAGGACTTATTCCCCGACTACCAGATCACCAAAGACAATTTTGAGCAGTATGCGATGTTTGGTAGGGTACGATATATATTTACTCAAACATAAACATAAAATAAAAGCGGAAAAGCCACCCCGCTTGAGAGTGGCTCGGAGTAGATTATGACTGATAAAATTTTGAAAGATGAAGCAAGTGTTGCTTATGACTTGATGAATGATATTTTGACAGCAGAAATAGCAAAGAATGGTGGTGGCTACCCCAAACAATACGAAGATAATCCTAGAAAATATCTTTTGGAGTTATATGCTCAATGTGCAGATGCCGTTAAGAATCTGAATGTTCCTGATTCTTACGATTCCGAAAAATAAAGTCTGCCAATGTTTTTGCGTGCTTTGCAATAGACTTAATATCTTGATCGGCTATTGGATTTCGTTGTTCAATCATTAATTGGGTAAGTTTAAGTTCTGCTTGTTCTCTAGCTGTGATGGGTTGCTTTTCATTCATATCGATATACCTTATAGGTTATTACAAAATACACGTTAAAATTTTAGCATATAAACCGCCAATTAGGCGGTTTTTTATTGCCTAACTAAAAAATAAATTAGTAATAAACTAAATTATTTATTGCATTAAATTTAGTTTTATACTAAATTATCTTTTGTCACAACAACTCAGGCAATTCATATGAAGATAATCGATCTAATCGCATGTGCATTTCTTTTCATTCTGTTTTTAGGCTTTGCTCAACTCTCTGCACGTGCTTTGGACATCGAAGCACAAAGTAGTCAGCAAGTCATCAATGACCACAAAGCCTACCTCGCCAGCCACCAAACCAAGGAGTAACTATATCTCTCAGCCCACAACAACGCAAAGCCATTCGTAAAGTAACTGAGACCATGCAAGATTATCCGCTAGGCATCGAATTCAGTGAGCTTATGCAAAAAGCCAATATTTCTAAAACTGGATTGACCAAAGCTTTGGCGCTTATTGGTGCATCACAATCGACTGACGGGTTTTGGCATTTGCCTCCTAGCAAAGACGCGCCAGCCCCAGAAAAAGGCTTAGACAAAGCGTTAGAAAAAATGGGATTCGTGTCGACTGGTGAACAGCCAGTGATGCAAGATAAAGCCGAAAATATGCAAGATGGGGATCTTAATACTCAAGCTCCCCAGGTAAGCTACCCTGATAACGAAGAAGCTACCCTAATTAATCCAAGTGCTGAAGTAGTTAATCCAAGTGTTAGCAATACGGATGCCGACCTGGATATTAGCGAATGGGTGGCAGAAAGCTCTAGCGAAGAAGATTTTGAGCTACAGCCATCACCAGTGCATCAAAAACGATTTATCTTGATTGAGAACTGCTTTTTATCACTTGCTCAAGATGGCACTGGTCAAGAACCTGCACTTGCTGAAATGACATAGATAGGCGAGGAAGGTGAAGAACTTCTGTATAAAGATGCTGAAGTCTTAAATAAGGCAGTTGAGCGACACAGTAACGAAGTCGAGTTCCTTGGTGTGACGTATCGTCGATTATTTATCAATAATGCAGCTCAATTATTCCACGGCATTTTTGATGATATCCAAACCGCCAAAAACCGCATGGATGAGCTGATGGCGAAAAAGCCCAGCAACCACTTTGAACTATTGGAGATTTAATCATGGCAAAGCGTAGTCGTATCGAATGGGACGAAATTGGTGAAGGCTGGGCAGTCCACTGCTGTGAATGCGGTGACTACATCGAAACTGTCGCCGAAAAGCCAACTCATACCGCATTTACCTGCCCAGATGATTGCGAAGTCGATACTTGGGCAGATGACTTGGATGAAGGCTATGTCGAAGAGTGGTATCCAACTGACCGAAGAATTTAGACGACTGGCGAAGGCATTGCCCAAGCCAGCCATTAAGCCAGGAAAAAGAATACGGAGAAAGCCGTGCTTAGACTACATTTTGGCTCGTCATCGGATGGTGGCGATGGCACAAAGATGGTACAGGCTACATTTGACGAAGTAACCAAAAGCGGGCGTATCAAAGCCAAAGAAGTTGAAAGGTTTAAATGGCAAAATGGTGTGTTAGAAATTAATGGCAATACATATGACTTGGATGCACCAATTGACATCGATGCCAAACCTGAAGACCTAATGGCATGGTTTAAAAAGATTACTTTAAAAGGGCAAATTGATATGTTCGATTTGCTCAACCCACCAAGCTCAAAAGCCAGTGAAACGAGCGTAACCGCCGTTGATATCGACGCCCTAAAATGGGAATATCCAGAATACGAATGGCGAGCTGTCGATAAAGCAGGGACAATTCCTTACTTTAAAAGCCGTCCAACATTGGATAAAGCAGGGTTTTGGATAGTGTACGATGCTAACGAATATCCAAAATACAGCGATTATTTTGCAATTGATACCGAAAACCATAAACATAGTTTACGAAGGAGAATGACCATATGACATCAAAACTCGAAACAATGCTCAATGAACTTATCGCAAACATGAGTACAGCTCACGTCAATCACGCCGAACTTGAGCCGATTAAGCAAGAAATTCTACAAGAGGCATTAAAGCCAACAATATATCAGCTCGAATATTGTGATTGTGAATACACTTGGGTTTTGGTACGCACCTACGATAAAGCAGAATTAGATACGCTAATTGCAGACGTGCGTGAGTACGATAAAACAATTAAAGACCTTGATTTTGACGATGACGATGCAGTGGATAATTGGACTGACAATCATCCATTGTCAAAATTTGATGGTTATAAAATCAGTGATTTGCTTGATATAGTCGATGATAAAGACGGCACTTGGGCAAATTATTTGGAAATTGACACCGTGAAAGTTAATGGAGTGCAAGATGGCTAACACCACGCCCGCCATAGAATTAGCAGACTGGGTAACACAAAATAAATTTGCTGAACTTATCGGTGTACCCGCAAGACGTCTATACAAAGCCAAAGAAAAAATGCCAGAATTCAAAGTCTGGCAAAAACTCAATGGCAAGATCTATTTTTCATTAAGGGGATGGAACGAATGGCAGACAGAACAAGCGACAAGAAGTTACCAACAGGCATACGCTTCGTTGGAACGTCTATCGAAATCAACTTCCAAGTCCGACGTAAACGTTACCAAATCACGCTCCCCTACCCGCAGACACAAGCAGGTATTACCGCAAGTACTAGAATTAGAAGTGAGCTGATAGCCAAAGCTAAACTTGGCTTACTCACTGAAGCAGATATTGCCATCGCTCGAGGCGAAGAAATAACTGTGCCATCGAGCGGATTTCTATTCCAAGACTTTGCTCAAAAATTCCTACGTCACAGCAGTGCCAATACCCAAAATAAAAAAGAATACCTAAATATGCTCAAAAATAAATGGATGCCAATATTTGCCCTGGTGCCCATCGAAAATATCACCACAACTATGTTGCGTGAAGCCATCGATGACTATGGATTTGATAGCGCCAAAACCCGTAACAATAATCTTATCCCCCTACGTGGAGTATTCGACCTAGCAATTGAAGCAGGGGTCATCGCCAAAAATCCCATGCTACCCATTAAAAATGAAAAAGTTCAAGAAGATGATCCAGACCCATTCACCAAAGAAGAGATGTTGGCGTTGATTGACTGGCTCAAAGGTAACATGACAGGTGAAGAAGTTGTGTACTACAACTATTTTGAAGTGGCGTTTTTTACAGGTTGTCGCCCAAGCGAACTATTGGCTCTACACTGGGAAACAGATTTTGATAAATTTAATAAGTTGCTTAATATCAGTAAAAGCCGTGTCTGTGGTGTCGAAAAGAACGTTACCAAGACCCATACCAGTCGCACAATCCACTTAAACAACCGTGCTTATAATGCCTTGTTGAGACAGCACCAATTGACTAAAGGACGCGAACATATCTTTATTTGCCCAGAGACGGACGAGCCATTTTATAATGAGAAGCCACCACGCCTGAGACTGCAAAAAGCCATGCAGGAATTGGGTATTCGCGGACGGCGAGCATATAATACGAGACACACCTATGCTACTATCTTGCTTACTAGCGGTGTCAATCCATTCTTCGCCGCAAGTCAAATGGGGCATAGCCTACAAATGATGTTAAAACGCTATGCCAAGTGGATTGATGTGGATAAGAGCAAGGCTGAAATAGCCAAGATAAATATCTAGCCGTTCCACATTTTTTTCCACACTCATATTCAAAACAATGAAAAAGCATGATAAACTAATAATCTAAATTATTGATTTAAATAAATATTATTTTGTATTAAATTGTATTAAATAGCATAATATCGGGTTCAACTCCCGCCATCTCCACCAAATTATAAAAAAAGACCAACTTTTACTCAGTTGGTCTTTTTTTCCTTTATTATCATTAAATTTCTTATTTGGTAAAATACTGTTTGGTTATTTACTTACATAAGATAACATGCT
>RRZT012772902.1_pt1 | contig 12247 bp, 13 predicted proteins | sample 2165551 | NCBI WGS metagenome assembly RRZT01 (sample SAMN10456910, study PRJNA506462) | wastewater metagenome | biome: wastewater; feature: sludge; material: wastewater sludge; isolation source: wastewater sludge with Escherichia coli K12::gfp cells carrying plasmid... | place: USA: Moscow, Idaho... | reverse complement strand
GTGCGGATGGATTCGGCGATTTATGACGGCTATGTCATCCCGCCCTATTACGACAGCCTGATCGGCAAGCTGATCGTGCATGGCCGCGACCGCCCCGAGGCACTGGCGCGGCTGAAACGCGCCCTGTCCGAGCTGATCGTGGACGGCGTCGACACCACCACGCCGCTGTTCGATGCCCTGCTGGAGGAGCCGGACATTCAGGACGGCAACTACTCCATCCACTGGCTGGAGCGCTGGCTAAGCGAGAACGTCCCGGCGTGATCTCGGCCGAGCAGATGTTATGGGCCTATGCCAATGGCATATTCCCCATGGCGGGCTCGGCCGCAGACCCGGAGCTGCACTGGCTGGACCCCGCGTGGCGCGGGGTCATGCCGATCGGGGGGCTTCATGCCTCGGCCTCGATGCGGCGGCATTTGCGGCGCAGCAATTGGCGGATGGCGCTGAACAGCTGCTTCTGCGGTGTGGTCCGCGCCTGTGCGGGCCGCGAGGAAACCTGGATCAATGCCGATCTGCACCGCGTCTACGGAGAGCTTCACCGGATGGGGCATGCCCATTCGATTGAGGTTCTGGACGGCGATCAGCTGGTCGGCGGGGTGTTCGGGCTGACCATCGGGGCGGGTTTTTTCGGCGAGAGCATGTTCTCGCACCGGACCAATGCGTCGAAGACGGCGCTGCTGGTGCTGTCCACGCATCTGGCGGCCTGCGGCTTCACGCTGTTCGACACCCAATATCCGACGCCGCACCTGCAATCACTGGGCGGTCAGACCATTTCCCGCGTCGAATACCGGCGCCAGCTGGCCGAGGCGATCCGGCAGCCCGCCGACATCACCGCGCAGCCACTGCCCTCGTTTCAGGCGGTCTTGCAGGCCATCACCCAGACGTCATAGCGCGCATCATCCAGCGCCGAGAGCGCGGGCGAGGACGCGACCATCCAGCCGTCAAACAGCGTGGCCCGGCTGTTGCGGTCGGTGATGACCATTTGGGCATACGCATCCGAGTTGGGGTCGGCTGACGGGTAACGGCATTCGCCCAAGCGCACCGTCAAACGGCCGATATCGGCGGACTCGCCCGGTGCCAGTTCCACATCGGCGATCTCGCTGGAGACCTTGTCCAGCGTGCGCAGCACCGCGCCCGCGCCACGGCTGGTTTCGATATTGTCCTGCGCCAGCACCGGCGTTGCGGCCAGCAACGACAGGGCCAGAAGGGTGGAACGGATCATTGGGCATCCTCCGGCGGGGTTTCGGCGGGCGGTGTGTCGGCCGCCTGCGAATCGACGAATTTCATCATCAGCGACAGCAGGCTGACCGCGCCCTGCACGTCCTCGATCTCATCGCCGGGGGCGAGGTTGTCGGGGCTGCCGCCGGGCTGCAATTCCAGATAGGCGCCGCCCAGCAGGCCGTCGGACTGGATGATCGCGGCCGAATCGGCGGGCAGCTGGACATCGTCCTGGAGGCGCAGCCGGGCCTCGGCCAGATAGGTGGCGGGGTTCAGGGTGATGTCGGTCACGCGGCCCACGGGGACGCCCGCCATGCGGATTTCTGATCCCTTTTCAATGCCTTCGACATTCGGGAAGGCCGCGATCAGGTCATAGCCGCCGCCGGGCATCAGGCGCGGGCCAGCCGCGAAGGCCAGAAAACCCGCAGCCACCGCCAGCACCACTGCGCCGGCGATCAGCTCTGCCCGGCTGTCGTCACTCATTGATCGGGTTGCCACGCGTCGTAATCGCTGCGCTCAACCGGATTGGCCCGGTAGATTGAGCCTTTGGGCCGGTAAGCCTCGGGCGTGCCGGTCATGTTCATCTGGCTGGGCAGTTCCCACGGAAGGCGCGGCAGCGGATCCTTGGTCGGCGGTTCCTTGAAGGTGTGATGCAGCCAGCCATGCCATTCGACGGGCACGCGGCTTGCTTCGGACTCGCCATTATAGATGACCCAGCGGCGCTTGGCGTCCTTGGACTGGTAATAGACGTTACCCTGATCATCCTCGCCGACCTTTTGGCCGTAAAGCGCGGTCCAGACCTGCGTGTTCAGGGTCTGCCCTCTCCACCAGGTCAGAATACGGTCAACGATCCACATGGGCGGCTCCTTCGGGTCTGTTCCTTTGTCTATGCCGCAAAGCGGTGTCCGGGTCCAGTGGGACCGGAACCCCCACCACACCGGGACGTTCTAGCGCAGGAGGATGAAGAATGCGTTACTTTCAGGGCAGATTGATCGACCATCTGCATTTGCGTGTCGCCGATTACGCCGTCTCGGGCGGTTTCTATCAGGCTGTGCTGGAAGCGCTTGGCCATGGCGGCACTATCGAACATGGCCCCGACTGGCTGTGCTGCGACGAACTGTCAGTGGGCCAACGCGCTGAAGGCGACGCACCCAGCAGCGTCCATCTGTGCTTTCAGGCCGCCGACCGCAAGGCGGTGGACTCCTTCTATGCCGCCGCGTTGGCCGCAGGGGGCCGCGATTACGGCCCGCCCGGTTTGCGCGATTACCACCCCGGCTATTACGCGGCCTTCGTGCTGGACCCCGACGGTAACAATATCGAGGCGAAATGCGACGAGCGCCCGCTGACGCGCTCCGCGCCGGTGATCGAGATCACGACCTAGCCGAGGTCCGCGCCCAGACCCTGCATCAGCGGCACGAAATCCGGGAAGGAGGTCGCAATCGCGGCCCCATCATCCACGGTGATTTCCGCGTCTGCGGCCAGCCCCGCCACCATGAAGGACATGGCGATCCGGTGGTCCAGATGGGTGGCCACGGCCTCGGCACCACCCGGAATGCGGCCTGTGCCATGCACAGTCATACTGTCGCGGGTCTCGTCGACCGCGACCCCATTGGCGCGCAGGCCCTTGGCCATGGCGTCGATGCGGTCGGATTCCTTCACCCGCAGCTCGGCCACGCCGTTCATCACCGTGGGGCCATCAGCCATGGCGGCGATCACCGACAGGATCGGGAATTCGTCGATCATGCTGGCGGCGCGATCCGCTGGCACATTGACGCCCTTCAGCTTGGAATGGCGCACGATCAGGTCGGCCACTGGCTCTCCGCCTTCTTCGCGGTCGTTTTCCCAGGTCAGGTCCGCACCCATTTCCGCCAGTGTGACATAAAGCCCGTCGCGGGTCGGGTTGCGGCTGATGCCGGGCACGCGAACCTCGGACCCCGGCACGATCAGCGCTGCCGCCACCGGAAACGCCGCCGAGGACGGATCGCGCGGCACCGCGACGGTCTGGCCGCGCAGTTCGGGCCGCCCGGTCAGGGTGATGACGCGGCCTTCATCGGTGACCTCAGTCGTGATGGTGGCCCCAAAGCCCGCCAGCATCCGTTCGGAATGGTCGCGGGTCGGCTCTTTCTCAATCACCACCGTCTGGCCGGGCGCGTTCACCCCCGCCAGCAGCACCGCCGATTTGATCTGCGCCGAGGCGACCGGCGTCTGGTAACGCACCGGCAGCGGGTCTTCGGTCCCCTTGATGGTGACGGGCAGCAGGCCGCCCTCGCGCGTGGTGATTTCCGCGCCGAACAGCGCCAGCGGATCGGTGATGCGCCGCATCGGGCGGCGCGACAGACTGGCATCGCCGGTGAAGGTGGCGGTGATCGGCGTCGTCGCCATCGCCCCCATGATCAGCCGCACGCCGGTGCCGGAATTGCCGCAATCAATCACGCCTTCAGGTTCAGCAAAGCCGCCGACGCCCACGCCGTCGATGGTCCACTCGCCCGGTCCCAACCGCGCCACCGTGGCGCCAAAGGCCTGCATCGCCTTGGCCGTATCCAGCACGTCCTGCCCTTCCAGCAGCCCCGTCACATGGGTGCGCCCCACCGCCATCGCGCCCAGAATCAGCGCGCGATGGCTGATCGACTTGTCGCCGGGGATCGAGGCCGTCCCCTTCAGCGCACCAGAGCGGCGCGAGGACATCGGTTTAGCAGGTGCATGAGACATAGGATTTCCTTAGAACAGCGTTTTGCGCAGCATGTTCAGCGCCACCAGCGCCAGAAACACTGCAAAGATCTTCTTCAGCCGCGCGGGTTCAGTCCGATGTGCCAGCGCCGCCCCGATGGGCGCGGTCAGGACCGTCATGGCAATGACGATCACGAAGGCCGGGATATTGACCGAACCGATGGTATAGGGCGGTGCGCCCTCGGCCCGCGTGAACAGGAACAGCAGCGCCGAAGGGGCCGCGATCAGCCCGCCAAAGCCTGCCGCCGTCGCCACCGCCCGGTGGATCGGCACGCCGTGCAGCGTCATCAGCGGCACCCCGATCGAGCCCCCGCCAATCCCCAACAGGACCGAGATAAACCCCGTCAGCCATGACAGCACATATTTCACCGGCCCCTGCGGCATCTGGTCCGCCAGCCGCCAGCTGGATTTCCCCAGCAGCATATACAGCGCGATCACCATCACCAGCACGCCGAAGATGATCTGCAACGTGTGCGTGCGCAGCTGCGCCACCGTCAGCACGCCAAAGACCGCCCCGACCATGATACCCAAGGCCCAGTCCTTAAGAATCTGCCAGTCGACCGCGCCCTTGCGGTTATGCGCCATGACCGACCGCGCCGACGTGACCACAATCGTCGCCAATGAGGTCGCGAGGCAAATCTGCATCAGATCGTCGGACCCATAGCCCGCCGCGCTGAACAGATAGAAGAAGGCAGGCACCAGCACGATGCCGCCGCCAACCCCCAGAAGCCCGGCGAGGATACCTGCGAATGCCCCCACAAGGGCCAGGATCAGGGCGGGGACGATCATCTCGGTCACGCGGCCTCCACGGTGTTTCGCACCTGATCCAATGCCGCGTCGTAAAGCGCAAGCCCCTCGGCCGGGGTCCGCGCCTTATGCGCCCCCTCACTGAGCACACGGCGCCACAGTCGCGCCCCTGCACGCCCGTGGAACAGGCCCAGCATATGCCGGGTGATCTGGTGAATGCGCGCGCCGTCGTCCAGCCACGCGGCCAGTTTCGGGCGCATCGCCTGCGCCGCCTGTGCCGGGTCGGTGAAGGGCGGCGTGTCGCCCCACAGCGCATCGGCATCGCCCAGAATATCCCATGGCTGGTGATAGGCCGCGCGCCCGACCATCACCCCGTCCATATGGGTCAGCTGACCCTCGATCATGCCCGGCGCGATGCCGCCATTGATCGACAGGTGCATATCGGGGAAGGCCTGCTTCATGCGGTGGACCAGCGGGTAATCCAGCGGCGGGATTTCGCGGTTGTCCTTGGGGCTGAGGCCCTGCAACCACGCCTTGCGCGCATGAATGGTGACGCGGCTGACGCCTGCCTCACGCATCCGCGACAGGAAATCGGGCAGCACGACCTCGGGGTCTTGATCATCCACGCCGATGCGGCATTTCACCGTCACCTCGACCGGGCTTTCCTTGATCATCGCGCGCACGCAATCGGCCACCAGATCCGGCGTTTTCATCAGCACCGCCCCGAAACAGCCTGACTGCACCCGATCAGACGGGCAGCCGACATTCAGGTTGATCTCATCATAGCCGAAGGGCGCCGCCAGCGCCGTCGCGCGCGCCAGCTCGTCGGGTTCGGACCCGCCGAGCTGCAAAGCCACCGGATGTTCGGCGATTTCCTTGCGCAGCAGGCGGTCGCGCGGCCCATGGATGATCGCGGGCGCGGTCACCATTTCCGTAAACAGCAGCGTCCGGCGCGACAGAACACGGTGAAACCCCCGGCAATAACGGTCGGTCCAGTCCATCATCGGGGCGACGGACAGGCGGGCGGCATCACGGATCGCGGGATCGTTTGGGTTTTTCGGCATCGACATGCGCGCGATCTAGCAAAATCCAAGGACCAAGTCACGCCGTCAACCGCAGCTTAACGGGTTGCGGCTATCGTCGGTCAGATGCGATTCGTGATGATCCTTCTGCTTGCCCTGATGCCCCTGCCCGCCCTCGCGGAAGCAGAAGAACCCGCCGCGCTGTGCGAATGGGCCGCCCAGACAGCGGCGGCAGAGGCGGGCGTCCCCCCCGACATCCTCGGCGCGCTGACGCTGACCGAAACCGGCCGGCGGCGTGACGGCGTCGTCCGCCCCTGGGCGTGGAGCGCGAATTCCGAAGGCGAAGGCACCTGGTTTGACGATCCCAATGCCGCGCTTGCCTTTGCGGAAGAACGCGTGGCGACGGGGCGCACCAATCTGGATATCGGCTGCTTTCAGCTGAACTATCGTTGGCATGGCGAAAATTTCGGCTCGGTCGCCGAGATGTTCGATCCGCTGAACAATGCCCGCTATGCGGCGCGCTTCGTCAGCCAGATGTATGCCGAAACCGGCGATTGGCGGCAGGCGGCGGGGGCATTCCATTCGCGCACGCAGGTCCATGCGACGCGCTATCTGGCGCGTTTCGACGAATTGCGCGCAGGCCTGCGCGCGGGCGGATTCGAAGGCATGCGCGACATGTCCGAGACCTATAACCGCTTCGCCTCCGCCGATCCTACGACGGTTGCGCGTTTGCCCAAGCCCTCGCGTCAGGCCCGGATCGTGGAAAAGCGCATGCTGCTGGGGGCGCCATTGGGCACGGCCACCACCGGTATGCCCGGATCATTGGCCGCGATTGGCGGCGAACGGGTGGCGCTGCTGTCGTCGGGGACGGGCCTGCTGGACGGTCAGCGCGGGCCGCTGATTGGGCCGGGGGCTGCGCCGCGTTCATCCCCGGAAGAACGCAGGCAAAGGCGACGGGTGCCGGACGGGCGCGGCGACCTGCAAGCCGTGGATCAATCCGACGGCGAACTGGTCGCAAACCCCGATGCTTTGGCAGAATATCCCGCCGATTTGCCGAATGCGGGCGACGCCCCGGCAGATCTGCAATTGGCCGGAGAGGAATTGTTATGACCGGCGGGCAGGCTTTGGTCCGCCGGTCCAAATGGACGGGCGCCACACGATGTGGTGGCGTCCTGCCCGGTTCAGACCTTCCAGTCCGGCGCGATCGAGGCCGCGATGGACGCATCCAGCGCCTCGAAATCACCAAGGCCGATGGTGGCGTACAGCTCGGATCGGGTCTGCATTTCCGGCAGCATGGCCGTGGTGGCGCCATCGCGCACCAAAGTCGCATACAGCTTTTCTTGCGCCTTGTTCGCGACCCGCAGCGAGGACACCGGCCAGATCACCATGTCATAGCCCAGATCCTCAAACTCCTGCGCGGTCAGCGCGGGCGTCCGGCCGAATTCGGTCATATTGGCCAGCAGCTTGACGCCCGGCAGGGCCGCGCGCACTTCCTTGAACATCTCGACCGAGGTCAGCGCCTCGGGGAAGATCGCATCGGCCCCGGCTTCGACATACAGCTTCGCGCGGGCGATGGCGCCTTCCAGCCCTTCGCTGGCGGCCGCGTCGGTGCGCGCGATGATCCGCAGATGCCGGCGCGCCGTTGCGGCGGCAGCGACCTTGGCGGCCATATCCGACGCCGTTGCCAGCTTTTTATCGTTCAGATGGCCGCATTTCTTCGGCAAAAGCTGGTCTTCCAGATGCACCGCACCCGCGCCCGCTTCTTCAAAGGTACGGACCATGTGCATGACGTTCAGCGCCTCGCCATAACCGGTATCGCCATCGACCAGCAGCGGCAGGCCGGTCGCGCGGGCGATCTGGCGGATGAAGAAGGCGACCTCGTCCACGGTGATAATGCCCAGATCGGGCAGGCCCATGGATGCGGTCATCGCCGCACCCGACAGATACAGCGCATCAAAGCCCGCCGCCTTGGCCTGAAGCGCCGCTTGGCCATTATGGGCGCCGGGCAGGCGCAGGATGCCGGGGTCGTCCAGCAATTGCTGGAACCGCAGACCCGCAGGCTGATCGGGAAGTTCCGATCCGACAAGATAAGGCATGGTCTTTCCTTCCTAGCCGCGTTCCGACAGCGGCACGAATTTGCGATTCTCCGGCCCGGTGTAATGGGCCGAGGGGCGGATGATCTTGCCGTCCTCGCGCTGTTCGATCACATGCGCGCCCCAACCCGAGGTGCGCGAGATCACGAAAAGCGGTGTGAACATGGCCGTGGGCACCCCCATGCGGTGATAGGACACGGCGCTGAACCAGTCGAGGTTGGGGAACATCTTGCGTTCCTGATCCATCACCGTCTCGATCCGTTCGGCGATGTCGTAAAGACGGCGGTCGCCCGCCTCGTCCGACAGCTGCTTCGCCACCCGCTTGATCACCACATTGCGCGGGTCCGAGATCGTATAGACCGGGTGCCCGAAGCCGATGATGATCTGCTTTTCGGCCACGCGGGCGCGAATATCCTCGGCCGCCGCGTCCGGGGTCGCATAGCGCGACTGGATCTCATAGGCGACCTCGTTCGCGCCGCCATGTTTGGGGCCACGCAGCGCGCCGATGGCACCGGTCACCGCCGAATACATATCCGAACCCGTCCCCGCGATCATCCGCGCGGTGAAGGTCGAGGCGTTGAATTCGTGTTCCGCATACAGGATCAGCGAGGTTTGCATGGCCCGGATATGGCTATCCGAAGGCTTGCGCCCATGCAGCAGCCGCAACAGGTGTTCGGCGATGGAACGCTCGTCGCCCTCGACCTCGATCCGGCGGCCATTATGGCTGAAGTGATACCAATACATCAGCATCGACCCCAGCGAGGCCATCAGCCGGTCGACGATATCGCGCGCACCTGCGGGGTTGTGATCCCCCGCCTCGGGCAGCACGCTGCCAAGCGCCGACACGCCCGTGCGCATCACATCCATCGGATGGGCGGCGGCCGGAAGGGTTTCCAGCACCGCGCGGACGGTGGCGGGAAGCCCGCGCAAACGCGCGAGCTTCGTTTCATATGCGGCCAGCTGCGCCTTGTCGGGCAGCGTGCCGTGGACCAGCAGATAGGCAACTTCCTCAAACGTCGCCGTTTCGGCGAAATCGAGGATGTCATAACCGCGATAATGCAGGTCGTTTCCGGTTTGACCAACCGAGCAGAGCGCGGAATTGCCCGCCTCTACCCCGGAAAGCGCGACGGACTTCTTGGGCTTAAGCGTCAATTTCGCCTCCCTTACGCCTTGAAATCAAAGATGCCGGTCGGACGCGGACCGCCCAGCTTGCCGGGTTCCACAACGAAGTTCAGCGCCGCCAGATCGCCCGCCTTCAGATCGGCCAAAGCCTCGGCCGCTTGCAGGAAGCGGGTCTGTTCGGCCGGCGCGATGATGCCGTCCGACAAGGTCAGGAACTTCTGCTTGTAGTTTTCGCGCACGAAGGGGCGGGCGCCATCGGGGTGGGCGTCGGCCAAAGCCAGCTCATCCTCGATCACGGTGCCGTTCTTCAGCGTCACCACCACGCGGCCGCCGAAGGCCTTTTCCTTCGGATCCTGCGAGTGATAGCGGCGCGTCCATTCCGGGTCTTCGGTGGTCGCGATCTTGTGCCACAGCGCCACGGTTTCGGGACGGTCGGCGCGCTCCGGCGCATAGGATTTCTCGTGATGCCAGCCGCCGTCTTCCAGTGCCACCGCGAAGATATACATGATCGAATGGTCCAGCGTCTCACGGCTGGCCTTCGGGTCCATCTTCTGCGGGTCATTCGCGCCGGTGCCGATCACATAATGCGTGTGGTGGCTGGTATGGATGACGATGTTGTCGATCTGGCTGATGTCACCGATCTTCGGCCCCATCCGGCGGGCGAGGTCGATCAGCGCCTGCGATTGATATTCCGCCGAGTGTTCCTTGGTGTAGGTGTCCAGGATCGCGCGCTTGGCCTCGCCCTTGCCGGGCAGCGGGACGCGATACAGCGCCGAGGGGCCGGACAGCAGATAGGCGATGAAACCGTCTTCGCCTTCCCAAGCGGGCGACGGTGCGCCTTCGCCACGCATCACGCGGTCCACGGCCTCGATCGCCATCTTGCCGGCGAAGGCGGGGGCATAGGCTTTCCAGGACGAAATCTCGCCCTTGCGCGACTGGCGCGTGGTGGTGGTGATGTGCAGCGCCTGTTGGACGGCCTGATAGATGGTTTCCGTGTCCAGCCCCAGCAGCGTGCCGATACCTGCCGCCGCCGACGGCCCCAGATGGGCGATATGGTCGATCTTGTGTTCGTGCAGGCAGATGCCGGTGACCAGATCGACCTGGATTTCATAGCCGGTGGCAAGGCCGCGGATCAGGTCAGCGCCGGATTTGCCGGTATGCTGGGCGACGGCCAGAATCGGCGGGATGTTGTCGCCGGGATGCGAATAATCCGCCGCCAGATAGGTGTCGTGGAAGTCCAGTTCGCGCACCGCCACACCGTTGGCATAGGCCGCCCATTCCGGCGATACGGTGGTGCCGCTGTCGACGCCGAAGACGGTCGCGCCGGGCTTATAGGGATGGGCCATCGCCTGCGCACGGGCCGAGGCGACCGGGCGGCGCGCAACGGACGCCGCCGCGACGGATGCGTTGTCGATGATGCGGTTGATGATCATGTCGGTGACATCGGCGTCAACCGCGACGGGATCAGCGGCGACCTCGGCGATTTTCCACGCCAGTTGGTCTTCGCGGGCCAGTTTCTCGGCCGATTTATAGGTGCGGACGTCGTGGGTCTTCATGTGCTGATCTCCTGAGCGGTGATTTTCTGCGGCCGTCCGTGTTCGTTCACGGCGACCATCTGGAACTGTCCTTGCGCGACCGGGGCGCGGGCGCCGGTCAGCGGATCTTCGTGGCTGGCGACCACCTCGACCACCATCGAACTGCGCCCGGCGCTGATCACGCGGGCGGCCATGATGAACAGGTTGCCCACCGGCACCGGCGCGGTGAAACGCAGGTTCTCAACCCCCGCCAGCACCACATTGCTGCGGGCGTGACGGCTGGCGGCGGTAAAGGCGGCCTGCGCCAGCATCGACAGCGCCTGACCCGCGAACAGCGTGCCGTAGTGGTTTGCCTGTGCGGGCAGGACCAGCTCGGTCAGTTCGGTGATGGCGGCGTCCTGCATGGCGATCCTTCGCAAGATTTGCACAGGCAGTTTCCACCTGCGCGCGCCTCTGGTAAACAACAGACTTGCATCAAGTTGCGAAAGCGCCTTGGCGGTTTTGCGAATATTGCGAAGGGTTGCGAATGAAGAATGCCTATCTTGGTGGACAGCTGAAGCGGCTGCGTGAAACCCATGCGATGACGCAGGCGGCGCTGGCGCGCAGTCTGGAAATCTCGCCCAGCTACCTCAACCAGATCGAGCGGAACCAGCGCCCGCTGACACTGGCCGTGCTGGCCAAACTGGACGAGCTGTTCGGGGCAGAGGCCCAGCCCTTCCACGATGCGGGCGACGGGCGGCTGGCGTCACGCCTGCGCGCCGCACTGGCAGATCAGGGCGCCCAGCTGAGCCTGTCGGAGCTGCACGATCTGGCCGATAACTCGCCCGGACTGGCCAAAGTGATTCTGGATATGCGCCGCCGGTTGCGGGCGGCGACGGAACGCGCCAATCTGCTGGCCGAACAGGTATCTGGCCCCGCAGGCGCGCCCGCCGCGCCAACCGCGTTCGAGGCGGTGCGCGATTACTTCTACACCCGCCGCAACCATATCGCGGAACTGGACCGAGCGGCGGAGCCGCTTGGCGCGCTGCTGCCGGTGATCGGGCGCGCCGATGCGCTGACCACCTATCTGGCCGACCGCCACAAGATCCGGGTCGAGACCACGACTGAACCGGGCACCCTGCGCCAATACGACCCGGCCACACGGGTGCTGCGCATCAACGGCCAGCTGTCGGAATCGCAGCAGGCCTTTCAGATGGGCACCCAGCTTGGCCTGATCGAGGAAGCCGCGACCATCGACCGCCTGTGCCGGAAATCCGGCCTCGCGCCCGAGGATCAACCTTTATTGCGGATCGGGCTGGCCAACTACTATGCGGGCGCCCTGATCCTGCCTTACGAGACCTTCCTGACCGCCGCCGAGGCCGAGCGTTACGACATCGCGCTTTTGTCCCAACGCTTCGATGTCGGGTTTGAGACCACCTGCCACCGCCTCTCTACCCTGCAACGGCCGGGCGCGCAGGGGGTGCCGTTCTTCTTCATCCGGGTGGACCGGGCGGGCAATATTTCCAAACGGCAATCGGCGACGGATTTCCACTTCTCGCGCTTCGGGGGGTCATGTCCGCTGTGGACGATCTATGACGCCTTTTCCCATCCCGGCGAGGTCTTGCGTCAAGTCGCCCAGATGCCAGACGGGCGGCGTTATCTGTGGGTTGCGCGCACTGTCAGCCACGGGCGCGGCGGCTTCGGCCCCCCGGTCAAGCATTTCGCCGTGGCGCTTGGCGGCGACATCGCCCATGCCGACCGGCTGGTCTACGGGCGGGGCTTGGACCTGCTGGGGCCGGACGCGGCC
>RRZT010024579.1_pt1 | contig 12248 bp, 13 predicted proteins | sample 2165551 | NCBI WGS metagenome assembly RRZT01 (sample SAMN10456910, study PRJNA506462) | wastewater metagenome | biome: wastewater; feature: sludge; material: wastewater sludge; isolation source: wastewater sludge with Escherichia coli K12::gfp cells carrying plasmid... | place: USA: Moscow, Idaho... | reverse complement strand
TAAAAAACAAAAAAAACATTTTAATTTTATCTGGAAAAGAAGATCCTGTTGGTGACTATGGAAAGGGTGTTGAAAAATTAAAAGAATTTTACACTAAAAATGACTTTAATGTCGAATTTAAACTTTATGAAAAGTTAAGACACGAGATTCTGCAAGAAGACATAAAAGATGAAATTTTTTATAGAATTTCTTCTTTTATAGAAAAAAATTAACTGTGCAGACATAAATAAATTTAATTCCTTTGTTTTTATGGGGTTCGGGTCAACGCCCCGTAATTCTCCATCCAAGCGTCAGCGTGGACGCTTGGATGTACCTGAGCAATTAATATTAAAATAAGAAGAAGTGGCTAGGCCACTTCTTCTTATTTTAATCCTTTAATAAAAACAATTTTATTTTCACTAGATAAATCTTCACTAAAAACATATTCTTTCATCTCTAAAGTCTTTATTTTATTCACTTCTGTAACTTGATTCATAATAATCAAATTTAGCATTTCCCCTCTTGCTTTTTTTGAGTTAGCTGAAACTTGTTTAAATTCTTGATTCTCATAAAATTCAAAGTCTATAATATTTAATTTCTTCCTATTAAGTAATTTTGAATACTCCTTTGAAGCAAGATTAAAAATGAGCTCTCCTTCTTGAAAAATAACATTTACATAGTCTTCCCAATACTTGTATAAACTCATTTCCTCAAAAATCTTAATTGAAAAATCTAATCTATGATTTTTAATGAGCTCTGTCCCTCTACTATATCCATAAAGTGCTGAAAGAATTATTAAATGTTCATACACAAATTGAAAATTTTCATCTGTATACTCATTTAATAAAAGCTGCCTAAAAGAAAGACCAGAGTAAGCTTCTACTGCTGGTTTTTCTTTTAAGCTTTCAAAATCATTTAAATCCTTTAGAAATTTTTCTAAAATTTCTCCTTTAATCTTAAATCTCTTTGATATTTCTTCCTTTGATAGCTGTATGAGTATTTCATAAATTCTTTTAGTTTTTTCCAAAGCCTCTATTTTTTTAGAAAATTCAATTAAACTTTTCTTTTCAAAGTCCATTTCTTTACTTGGAGAAAAAATTATTTTCATTATTTTAATTCCTTAAGAGCCAAAAGTACTTCTTCTGTGTGACCATCTACTTTTACCCCTCTCCATTCCTTTATTATTTCTCCAGTTTTGTCAATTAAAAAAGTAGATCTAACTATACCCATATACTCTTTTCCCATCATTTTCTTTAATTGCCAAACCTCATATTCCTCACATACTTTTCCTTCTTCGTCACTTAATAACAAAAAAGGTAAGCTATATTTTTCAATAAAGCTGTTGTGTTTTTTTATAGAATCTTTGCTCACTCCCAAAATAACTGTGTCATTATTGTTAAACTCTTCCATACTATCCCTAAAACTACAAGCCTCTGTTGTGCAACCAGGAGTATTATCCTTTGGATAAAAATATAAAATGACATTTTTACCTATAAAATCTTTTAGTGAAACCTCTTTTCCATTACTCGCTGGTAATGTAAATTCTTTTGCTTTCATAAAATCCCTCCTAATAATCATCTAAAAAATGATAAGTTTCTTTACCTTTTTTCCACGAAATACATTGATTCAAGTTAACATTTCTTACAGAATTAAATATTTTAGCTTTGATATCCTTGTCATTTAACTCTAAAGAAGCTATGAGCTCCTTTACCTCTCTTCTCTTTGAAGAAGTTTTTCCTGCTGAAACCACACAACCACAGTTCATAGGATTTAGTCCGTTATAATTTGTAAATTTCTTTATATCCTTTTCTCTCAAATAATAAAGAGGTCTAATAAGTTCTATGTCAAAATTTTGGCTTCTTAATTTGGGCATCATAGTCTTAAATTCCCCTGCATAAAACATGTTTATTAAAGTAGTTTCTATTACATCATCAAAATGATGGCCAAGAGCTAACTTATTGCAACCTAATTTTTCTGCCATTGTATAAAGACTTCCTCTACGCATTTTAGCACATAAATAACAAGGATAATTTTTAGCCATTTTCTCTGCTACCTCAAATATATTATCATTATAACGAGTACAGGGTATATTTAAATGTTTTAGATTTTCATCAAGTCTTTTGCTATTTTCCTCATTAAATCCAGGATTCATTGAAATAAATACTAGCTCAAATTTCGTATCACTTATCCTTTTTAGTTCCTGAAAAAGTTTAGCTAGTAAAAGACTATCCTTTCCTCCAGAAATAGCTACTGCTATTTTATCTCCATCTTGCACCATATTAAATTCTTTAAGGGCTTTTATAAAAGGTGACCATAATTTAGGTCTAAATTTTTTTTGTAAGCTTCTTTCTATCTCTTCAAGGCTTTTAAGCTCATTTTCACTTGTTATTAACTCACAATTACTCAATATTTCACTTCCTTTCTTTAGTTTATATTGTATCATAATTTATTATATTTTCAAATATGTATTCTTTCCTTTTTTAGTAAAGATTATTAAAAAATTAAAAGTGTCATCGCTGACACTTTTATAAACCAAACATTTCCTTAAGAACTCTTCTGATGTATAATTTTTTTACGTTCTCATTATTGAATATTTTTAAATTTATTGGATTTAAAGGCATTCCAACATCATCTTGATATAATGATTTGGCCTTTTCTTCTACCTCTATTTTTTTCGCTTCAGAGAAGTTTCCATAAATATTCATAAGTGTAGCATCTAATCCATCATTTACTTTTTCTTCTTCTTTTGCTTTTTCAACTTTAGCTTTCTCTTCTTTGGGTTTTTCTGTTTTAAACTTAAGTTCTGTATATTCTGCCTCATAAACTTCAGCAAAGTTAATTTTTTCTTGTTTTAAATTCTCTATTGCACTTAATTCTTTTTTATAATTATTTACAACTCCCTTTATGTAAGCTTGTAACGTTGTTTTTATTTCTGCATTAAGTCCTTTATATACTTTTTTTATTACTTCTATTGCAAAGTTTTCATTATATTCTTCAGCTATATTTATTAATAAGGCATAAATTTTTTCACTATATTTTTTAGAAAAATAAATATTTCTTTTTGCTTTTTCTAACTCTTTATCTAATTTTTCGTATGTATGGATATTTCCTAAAGCTTTTTCTTCTATATCAAATTCAAGGGCTTCTACAGGATTTCTGTTGCCAAGATAAGAAGATATATGACAAATATTATCTTTTTGTTTGTTAAAAATATAGTCTATAGTAATCTTCCCTTTTACATCTTCATTCATTCTAAATGCTTTTAGATAAGATAAATCAACCAACACTTGAAAGGCTTTTTCAATTCTTTTTTTAACAAAACTCATATTACTTGTTTTATATTCTACAACTTTTCCTTCTTTATCCACTCTTTTGTTTATTTTTATTGTTTGTAAAGGTACTATTCCTGCAAGAACCTCTACTTTTTCACTCCCTCTATCAGTATTAAATCTTTTCATAGAAATAAATTCATAAATTCTATCAGCTACCGAATCTTTATCTGATATTTCCATTAAATTTTTTGAATCATACTTAATATATCTTTTTTCTATAATCTTGTTGATTATATTAGAATTAATACTAACCCTGTAAAAGACTCTTTTTCCATGCTTTAGTTTTGAATAATCTAATAAATAAAATCTAGGGCTTTCAAACTTTAGTTTTCCCGCTTTTTTATGATTATCTATTAAAAATTCATATTGAGTATATTTTAAGTTTTTCAAAGCTTGCTCTACTTTAACATAATATTGAGAGTTCATTTTATTCCCTAAAAAATTTTCTATAAAATCACTTACTTCAAACTCAATATACTCACTTGTTATGCCATTTTCTATGTTTTTTTCATACATTATTATTAAATAATTATACACTTTTTTCTCTAAAAGTGATGGTTGATAAACTTTATCTTCCTTTCCAAAAGAAGATAGCTTTGATCTCATTGTTATACCTACATCAGTAAATTTATACTCGAAATTTACATTTCTTTTTTGTTTTTGATTAGTAAAAAATGGAAATACTATCATTTCCAAAGGTATATTGATTATACTGTTTTTTACTCCTATGAAGTTTCCAGTACCTTCAATTTCTATTGTTTTTGTTTCAATATCAGCTAGATTACTTTTAGTAATAATTACTTCTTTACTTCCTTTAGTAATAAGTGCTTCTGTAAACTTTTCTACCAAATCTATTTCTCTTTTTAAACTTCCTTCTGTGTCTATATCAAAGGTCTCTAAATCATATTTTTCTAAGTCCACAAAAGCCTCCTAAACTGTATAGTCTTTTCCTTTTAACTGTATCTTCATTTCATACTGTATTATAATACCCCATAATTAAATATAAATCAAGATTTTTGTATACATAATCATTTCATAATTATTATGAAATGAGCGTATATACTTAATAAAAAAAATTGTAACTGCTCCGGTAGTTTGATTGAAGGCATCCATACAAGTGTCTTGACCAAAAGTATGGGTCCTTACATGGAGCAAGGACAAGTTATTGGGCAGAAACCATTAAAACAAATTTGAATTTACCTATCAGTAGTTAGAAAAAAATTAATATTTCTAATTATATAAAGCATTTGACTAACCCAAATATACTGTATAGACATTTCCTACTGTATTTTTTAAAAATAAAGTTTATTTCATTAGGTTTATTACTCTCTATTCATGTATAAACTTTTCATTTTTTACCTAAGCTTTGAAAAAACTAGCTTTACTATAACTGTATACACTTTTCTTAATATATAAAAACTTAATCTCTATGAAAACATAGACTTATTTAGCTGTATAAACTTTTCACACTTATTCTATTTACTCTACCTTTTCTCATATACCTCTGATTATCCTTAGTTTAATTCGTGTATCTTCTTTTCATAATACAATTGAATGTTCATTTTTTTATAGTGTATGAACTTTTCATATATAGAAACTAAATATCTTCTGTGTTTTAATGCTTTATTATATGTATAAACATTTCATATGTAATGCTAATACTGTTTTTATTGTCTTTCTATAAAACTGTATAGACTTTTCACTAAATGAAAAGTCTATACAGTTATTAAAACTAATAAATTAAGATCCTAAAATATATGTATAAACATTGCATATTAATAAATATTTATATATAGTTGAATTTATTGAAGTTTTTGATAACTGTTCAAACATTTCATATTATACTTTTAAATATTTTATCAAATTTCATTGAATTTTTTGAATTAGTAAAACTGTATAAACATTTCATCCTTAACAAAAGATTGATAATACTATCTTTTGATTATATGTACATACATTTCATAAATTATTTTTAATTTTATATATGCCATCATTGATTTTAAAGAGCTATAAGATTAATATTAAAAATACTAAAAGTCACTACATAATACATTTATACAATTAACAATATAACATTAACTGAAAAGCTAATTATGAAATGAAGATACAGTTATATTAATTACTTTTTTAGTAAACAATTCTTGTTTTTTTTCTATTTATATTATATAATTAATTTAACAAAGAAATAGCTAGTTGTAATTTCTTAACAAGCTATAACAAAGAAAAATATGGAGGTTTTATTTATGATAAGTATATGTCCTTGCTGTTCAAGAATGGATTATGAAAAAATAGAGAAGTTATTTGGAGAAGATAAAGTAGAAATAGGTTGTTTAGGTAAATGTGAGCCGATTCCTAATCAATGTTTTGGATTTATTGAAGATGATTTTATTGTAACAGACACAGAGGAAGAATTTATAGAATTAGCAAAAAAAGAGCAAAAATAATAAAAAAAGATGAGATTTATTAAAAATTCTCATCTTTTTTTATATAGTAATTGTAACTATTCAGGGATTTTTATCAAAATAGATTAAATTTCTCTGATTTTATGGGGTTCGGGGCAAAGCCTCGTAATCTACCACCCAAGTAGTTACTAGTAATTTATTTATTGTAAGTAACCCAAACTAAGACAGCAGAACAAATTATTACTAAAATTTCAAAAATATACATAAAAGCACCTCCAAAAGATAAACCTAATATATTAAGAATCTTTTTTCTATTTATCTTTAATATTATCATTTTTTTTAAAAAAAATCAATATTTTGATTATATAAAGAATATATCATTATGATTTTGTATCTACTCAGACTCCACCCAAAAATCTAGGACATAGTCATAGATGCTTGGATATTAAATACATGGTATTGACCGAATCCTATAAAAAAATAAAACTGAATTTATTTATCTCGTTATGCCTAAATTCAATAATTTTTTAAAAAAATAAAGGAAAAAAGAGCTATATACGAATATTGATAATATAACAAAAAACTATACTTTAATTTCAAGGAGGAAAAATTATGGAATACAAAAGCGAGAAAAATGATATTAGTCATGTAAATGAAGTTTTACCTGATAATATCATTATTTTACCCATGATAACTAGACCAATATTTCCACATTTAATGTTTCCTATAACTTTTTCTGGATTAAGATTTTTGGAAGCTATAAAAAAGGCTTTTGAAGAAGAAAATAGACTTGTAGGACTTGTTCTTATTGAAGAAAAAAATGAAAGTGATATATTTAAATCAAAGCTAAAAAAAGTAGGAACAGTTGTTAAAATACACAATATCACACAAGTATCAACAAATACAATACAAATAGTGGTACAAGGAATGAAAAGATTTACCTTTATAAATGAAAAATTAGATGAAAATTATTTGAGATGGAACGTAGAATATCATGAAGAACCAGATAATTTACAAGATGATGAATTAAAAGCTTATATGCTAGGAATTATGAATTCTTTGAAGGAAATTTTTAAATTTAATCCCATGCTTCAAGAGGAATTAAAAATTCTTATGTCACAAGTTTCTTATGATAAACCTGGTATACTTATGGACTTAATTGCTTCAACTCTGAAAATAGAAAACCAATATTTACAAGATCTATTAGAGGCTTTTGACCTTAAGATAAGAAGTAGAAAATTATTAACTTTACTTAAAAAAGAGCTTGAAATAACTCATCTTCAAAATAAAATACAAAAAGATATAGAAGAAAAAGTAAGTAAGCAACAAAAAGAATATTTTCTTAGAGAACAATTAAAGGCTATAAAAAGAGAATTAGGAATAGAAAAAGATGATAAAGTTACTGAAATTGATGCCATTCAAGAAAAGTTAAAAGATTTGATATTAAGTAAAGAAGCTAAAAAAATTATTGATGAACAAATAGAAAAACTTAATTTACTTGATAATCATTCTCCAGAGTTTCATGTAACAAGATCATATATTCAAACTATTATTGATCTCCCTTGGGGAAAATATTCTAAAGATAATACTGATATTAAAAAGGCAAAAAAAATACTAGATAAAGATCATTATGGTTTAAATGATGTTAAAGAAGTTATACTTGAATTTATTAGTACTATAATAAAAACAGAAGTAGTTGCAGGAAATATACTTTGTCTTGTTGGTCCACCAGGGGTAGGAAAAACCTCAATAGGAAAGTCTATAGCTAATGCCCTAAATCGTAAATTTTATAGATTTTCTGTAGGAGGAATGAGAGACGAAGCAGAAATAAAGGGACACAGAAGAACTTATATAGGAGCTATGCCAGGGAAAATAATAGAATCTTTGAAAAGAACAGAAACTGCTAATCCTGTAATTATGCTTGATGAAATAGATAAAATAGGAAAAAGTTTTCAAGGAGACCCAGCATCAGCTTTATTAGAAGTCCTTGACCCAGAGCAAAACAAAGATTTCTTAGACCATTATTTAGATTTAAGATTTGATTTATCAAAAATCTTATTTATAACGACAGCAAATCAACTAGATACTATCCCCCAACCTCTTCTTGATAGAATGGAGATAATACAACTACCAGGATACATTTTGGAAGAAAAAATGGAAATAGCGAAAAGGTATCTAGTTCCAAATCAAATGCAGAATCATGGATTAAAAAAAGAAGAATTTACAATTTCTCCTAAAGCCATAGAGTCAATAATAGATAAGTATGCAAGGGAAGCTGGAGTTAGGAATTTAGAAAAGCAAATCAAGAAAGTTATGAGAAAAGCAACTTTAAAACTTACTGAGGGAAATGAGAGTACAGTTAAGGTTACTCAGTTGAATTTAGAGAAATTTTTAGGAAAAGAAGTTTTCTCTGCCGAAGAACTTTATAAAAAATCAATTTCTGGAGTTGTATTGGGGCTTGCATGGACCTCTATGGGAGGAGCTACTCTTTATATAGAGGCTGCTATTACAAGTAATGGAAAAGGCTTTAAACAAACAGGGCAACTAGGTTCAGTAATGAAAGAATCTTCTGAAATAGCTTACTCATATATTGAAAGCTTAATTAGAACTGACGAAGAAAGTAAAAACTTCTTTAGTGAAAACTATATACATTTACATGTACCAGCTGGTGCAGTGCCTAAAGACGGTCCTTCAGCAGGGATTACTATGGCTCTTGCCCTTTATTCTTTGGTAAAAAATAAGCCTGTAAAAGATAAACTAGCAATGACAGGAGAAATCACACTAACTGGGAAGGTACTTCCGATAGGTGGTTTAAGAGAAAAAGTTATAGCTGCTAGAAGAGTGGGGGTATATGAATTAATAGTTCCAAAAGATAATAAAGGAGATTTTGAAAGACTTCCAGATTATATAAAAGAAGGAATAACAATGCACTATGCAGATTATTTTGTAGATGTTATAAAAGCCGCTTTTTAAGCGGCTTTATTTCATAATTATGTCTATTATTTGTTTTTCATAAAGAGCCAATTTATCAAAGGATTTATATCTTTCTTCTTTGTTCATACATATATCTATAACTGTATGGACATTTCCTTCTTCAGAAAATATGATTATTTTATCTGCAAGGAGTAAGGCCTCATCAATATTATGAGATACATAAATTAAGGTTTGATTATGCTTTTTCAAGTGTATGTTCATTTCCTCAATTATAGAAATCTTAAGTTTTAAATTAAGAGAACTAAGATTTTCATCAACTAAGATAAGAGGAGAATTGCTATAAAAAGCCCTAGCAAGAGAAACTCTTTGTTTTTCTCCTCCAGAAAGATACTTTACAGTAGTATCTTTTAATTTTTCTATTTTGAATAATTCTAGATAATAATCAAGTGTATGCTCATTTCCTCCAGAATAATTTAAATTGTCTTTTACACTTAGCCAGTTGATTAGTCTACCTTCTTGAAAAGAATAGGCTATAGAAGAAAAAGAATTTTCTATTTCACCTGTATAATCATTTACTAAACCTGCAATTATATTTAAAAGAGTAGATTTCCCGATACCAGAAGGTCCTAGAATAATATATGATAAACCTTTTTCAAAAGTAAGATTAATATTTCTGTGTATAGACTTTTCATCAATTTTCTTATTTATATTTATAAGTTTAAGCATAATATTTTTCCAATCTACTTTTCAGTATTTTATTTATAAAAAAATCAATTAACATACTAAGACTAACAAGTATTAAGGTCCAAGCAAGAATTTTCTCTGTTTCAATATTTATCCAAGCATAATTTATGCTAGAGCCAACTCCACTACTTATCTTTGTTATAATTTCAGCCATTACAACTATTTTGAAGGAGCTAGATAAAATTATTCCAGATGAAGCAACTATATGGGATACAGTTGAAGGTATATAAAGATTTTTAATAATTTTTTTATTACTAACTTTGTAAAATTTACTCATTTCTAAAAGTTTTTTATCTATGCTCATAATTCCTTCATAAATATTAATAGTTAAAATAGGTAAGCTATTTAATAAAAGTATAAAAATGGGAATATACTCAATATTTAACCAAATGAGAGCAAGTAGTATCCAAGATATAACAGGAGTACCTTGCAGAAACTTTATAAGAGGCATTACAAGCTCCTTAGCAGCCTTACTTAGAGAAAGACCTACACCAAGAGGGATTCCAATTAAAAAGGTCATAGCAAGCCCCAAGAGCACCCTAATAAAAGAAGAAGCAATCATTTGGTAGCTCTCTTTAGTTCTTAAAATATCAATTAGAGATAAAAAAACTATTTTGGGACTTGGAAGTATAATAGGATCATTGAAATAAGCTAGGATAGTCCAAAATATGATAAGAGTAAAAAAAACCAAAAACTTATTTTTTATAGAAATCATCTCCAGGAATTTTATCTAGGACTTCTCCATCTACAGTTTTTAGAGCTCTTAAATAAGTATCAATACTATTTTTTGATTTTAATCCCTCAATATAAACAAGATTCATATGATTTATGCTTTCTTCAAAAGCAGATTCTGTTAGAGTTAGTTGAAAAGCACTTATTCCTAGTTTACTAGCTTCTTTTTTATTTGAATAAACCCAAGTTAAGCTATTTTTGTATTCTTTTGATAATTTTTCTATTAAAGCCTTGTTGCTGTTTATAACTTTTTGAGAAGCAAAAATCCCAACTTGAGGAATACCGCTTTGCCCATTTATAAGCTTCCATTGGTCTTTTAAAACGAAACTTCTTTTCAAATTTTTATTTTTATCAAGAACTATACTAGCAAGGGGCTCAGGTAAAACAGCAGTATTTATTTTTCCAGTCATTATAAGTTTTGCAATTTCTTGAGAACTTCTATAACTAGCTTTGACTTTTATTTGATTTTTTTCAAAGACATAATCTGAAATAACATCAGGTGAAGAACCTTGACCACCAATATAAATTTCTTCTCCATGTAAATCCTTCACATTTTTAAAGTTTTTGTCACTAATTATAGAAATTAGTCCTTCAGAAAGGACAGCTATAAGTTTTAGTTCTCTTCCCTTATTGAAAAGTTGAGCAGCATTATTTACTGGAATAACATATAAGCCTTCTTGATTTTTTATTATTTTTGGTACTATTTCTGTATTAAAATCATTATAAAAGTTTAAATCTATTTCTTTTAGATTATCTTTTGCTTTTACAAAAGGTAGGCTAGGCGGTGCTTTTGGTAAAAAAACATCTAGAGCGAAAATACTCATTGATAATAATAAATAACATATAATTTTTTTCATAATATACTCCTTCTTTTTAAAATAGCAAAAGAGGATGCTAAGAAGCATCCTCATCTGTTAATAATAATTATTGGTTAACGTTATCAGCTAATTTTTTACCAGCTTTAAATTTAACAACTTTTTTAGCAGGTATTTGGATTTCTTCTCCAGTTTTTGGATTTCTACCTTTTTTAGCAGCTTTTTCAGTTACTTCAAATTTTCCCCAACCAACAAAGTTGATTTCGTCTCCTTTTACTAAAACTTCTTCAAATGCACCTAATAATGCATCTAATTTTCTTTCTGCTTCTGCTTTTGATTCAAAATTAGCTTTTTCTGCAAATAATGCAACAAACTCTTTTTTATTCATTTTTTCCCTCCTGTTATGTATTAAACCTTGTTATTTACAAGCGATTTAAAGTCTCACACTTAATATACCTCTTTAAATAAGGAATTTCAAGTCTTTTTTTTGAAAAAATTAAAATTTTTTAAAAAATTTGTATAAAATTCATATTTTCTATATAAAACCAGGCATTTTAATGCAATTTTCGTAATTTACTTGTAAAGTCTATATAAATTTGATAAAATAAAATTTAAAAAATAAAATATTTTTTTAAGTGCTTGGAGGTAAATTACGGGGCTTTGACCCGAACCTCATGAAAATAAATGAATTTACTTTATTTATCTGGTTATGCTTGACTAGATACTATTTTTATTTAAGGAGTTGCTATGGATATAAGAAATATGGAAAAAATAGATATACCACTTGTAGTTGATATTAATATAGAAATGTGGAAAAAGACTTATAAAGAAATTATGAGTGAAGAGATTTTTCTTATGAGAGAAAAAAATCGAGAAATATAGTATAAACATAATGAAAGAAAAATTGGAAAATAAAGAAAATTTTTATAAAATAGTATCTATAAATAATAGAATAGTAGGTTTTGTTAGTTATGGGAAAAACAGAGACATTGCAAAAGATAATTTAGGAGAGGTTTATGCAATATATATACTTGAAGAATTTCATAAAAAAGGTATAGGAAAAAAACTAATTTCTTATGTAAAAAATGATTTGAAAGAAAAAGGCTATAAATCTTTAATTATTTGGACTTTGGAAGAAAATAAGAATAAAAAATTCGTAACTACTCAGACATAAGAAAATAAGTAAAATCAAGGGTTTAGAGGAGTGGCGAGGAGTAATCCTTGCCGTGGGTGCGGGCTACGCCCCGCAATTCCCCCTCTCCTCGCGCCGAAGGCGCGTATAAAAGCTTGATATTTCAAGTTTTTTAGAT
>RRZT010342673.1_pt1 | contig 12251 bp, 6 predicted proteins | sample 2165551 | NCBI WGS metagenome assembly RRZT01 (sample SAMN10456910, study PRJNA506462) | wastewater metagenome | biome: wastewater; feature: sludge; material: wastewater sludge; isolation source: wastewater sludge with Escherichia coli K12::gfp cells carrying plasmid... | place: USA: Moscow, Idaho ... | reverse complement strand
TTGGTATTGGTATTGGTATTAAGAATTCGTTGTAAACGCTGGTGCATTTTTTTTTCGATTGCGTGATGGCGATAGGATGGCAACACATGCGAAGATATTAATTCATTCTGATGCTGGCCGTCTTTCTGCCAGCATTCCGCGACGACAAGACCAACCATTTCACCTTCAACCGACGCCGATACGCCGATTAATTCACCGCGTTGAGGTTGGGTTTGCCAGCGTTTCTGTAAGCTCGGATAGGTCATCGCCTCATATTGCAACAGATTCTCGGGAGTTAAATGAAAGACCTTCTGATACTTAACAGCCATATCCGCAGAATCAACCGATTGTGAAGCGCGTGGCAAACCAGCCACCTGCGTCGATTGACTTGATCCATGGTTTTTCACGGTCGGCTTAGTAATCATCAATCCACCCGAATCGGGGAAAGAAATCAGCCGATCAATATCGTCATCCTGAAAACCAAGTGCTCTGGGTTGGCGCACCTCAGGTAGCACCACGACATCAAATAATTCTTCAACGACCCCACCGATGTGCAATGCATGTAAAACGTTACCGGTATTCAAGTCGATTACGGCCAAGCCGCATTGAGCCGTCATGTTCTGCTCGCTTAGACGAGTTTCCAGTGCCAAGCCGGTAAAAGTTTTAGAACGTAATTGAGAAAGCCCCACCAAAGCATAATTTTTCCAGAACGCGAGGCCGCGCACAAAACCTGGGCAGAATGTGACCGGCACAAATTGGTGGTCGTCCAGATACCCCAATTCACCCGTGCCGGAATTGAGTAGCCATAACTTGCCCTGATACCAGCGCGGTGAATGCGGCATCGATAACCCCGTGGCGATGATTTCATTGCTGGGGATGTGTATCACCACACCACCATCCATTCGATGATTGCGCCAGCCTGCCGCTTCATTCGCCGCGCTGCATGCGGTGACATACATGGGCTGATCGTCCTGCATGGCCAGACCATTTAAATGGCAACGATCTTCTGCGGCCAGTTTAGTGATAAAAGGCGGTTTCCAAACAGGCGCAAAGCTAAATCCTGCTTGCACCGTTGCCAGGCAACTGAAATCAGTATTGATGAAGAGTATTTGTTGTGCCTTAGTCACCACCACATCATGCACATTTAAGTCACCCGTCGTGTGCGATTGACTGGGCACGTATAAACGGTCGCTGCCTTGATATTGCTCGCCTTGTGCCAGGCGGTTTTCAAATTGCCAAATTTGATAGCGAGTCGCCATGTAAAGATTTTCACCGCTGGCATAAAGTCCCATTGGCTTATCAAATAAGCGCTCATTGACTACAAGGCGGCCATTTTCTTTACGTCCGACTAAAAATAATCGATTGGTTTGGTATGTGGTAAATGCAAGGCTGATCTGCTCATTTTCTAACCAATGGTAAAGATGGTCAGAACCTTGCATGTTGACGACGGAAAGATCATTGGAATTTAAATGCTGCGTCATTGGTATTAACCGTTCCCTACTGTGAAGCCCACTTAGTTTATTCTGGAACGGTTGTCAGCTTTTGATAATCACCTAATTTTCTATCAACAAAACCGTCGGCTTTTTTCATTATTTATTACTATAAAATATTTGAAATGTTGCTGTTCGCCGCCATTTATAGCAGAAATAAAATATTAAAACCATAGGCTAAAAATCTTTAATTTATCGGGATGTTTGTCCTGTTTTATATTCTAATTTAGGATCAGATCAAATGGATCTTATTAATTATCAATGTATTTTAATAAACGTATCCCTAGAAAATTGTCCTGAATAAAGTGACACTGCAGTTCATCAGGCTAGAATTATTTTGATTAGCCTTCACATTTTCTTCTCTTCCCCCAATCACTTTCCCAGGAAGTCTTCGATAACAACCTCATGAATCGTATTGGAATTTCCAAGTTAACTCTCGCAGGTCGGCCAAAACACTGAATTTACTGACCATAAGCTACCGTTACCTCTTCGCAAATCGAAATAGCACCTTGTCTCAAATCCCGATAGTCACTGGCAGATACCAGATGACAGCAAAGGTTGAATAGATGCATGAGCCTCCAGGAATCTCTATACAGCCTTTCATTGCTTAGGCACAGCCAATAACTACCCTTCAGCTTAATGAACACCGAGTACCATACGGAAGTTGCAAAAAGGCAGCCCATAGAGCACCCCCCGCCACCCCCGAATACAGCTGCCATCGCCGCCCCAAAAACGTCCCAGAGTGGCCAACTAGGGGTACCAGGCGGGGCAATTTCACTCCCTGTCCCCCGCTTAATAGAAATTGATTTAAACTGTTGGCCATGTTGACGATCATTGATCCAAATGCCCAAACATTCGACATATTCACTCGCTGTTACAGAAGCCGCTGAACCAATCACTGTTATCAGTTCTCTATGCGCTTTGACCTTAACGCGTAAAACACAGAAACCTGAAGATTCACTATGGAACGTGACTCGCTCTATTGATCCCTGTATTTTTTCAAGTGGATTATCAGCAGAGTGCAACAAGTTAGATGGAGTATTCATCCGTCAACGTAGTCTGATTTGCAGAAATCTTTGGTGCCTACGGAGAGATTCCAAGTTCACGCCAAAGAAACTCATATGAAATTTCGCGTCTGCCTTGTCCTGCGGCTTGAAGCTTTTCATTTGCTTCATAGCTTCGCAACAAACCTTTTACACGCTCCAAACCAGCTGGCGTTTTGATAGCCAGACGAGGCGTCTTGCCACCAAGTGCTTGAATCGGTTCATCAGCCCAATTGGCGTACGCGCGATAGATTGTTTTTTCGATGATTTCCGCATATACCTCGGGTGGTATATCATGTTCAGTGGTTCTGGATTTTGCTTTCTGATTGGTCGGCATATTTGCCATCATTCCTTTTGGATCAGATATTTCACGAGAAATGAATCGAATCGCATCGCCTGTAATCGCCTCGAACCAAGGGCGACCTTTGTCTGCATAGCTTTGCGTTTTATAAAATAAGGTTATCTTGTTTGCAGTCTTTTCAATGTTGATGGTGACCGTTGCCCGCGTCGCCCCATCTTCACAGTCGACCAGGCGATCCCAGCCAGACTTACGATCCCCTTGCACATCACTTTGACTGGATAATGATTGCGTTAGCGCTTCCCAATCCTTAACCCGGTAGTGGTCCGTGATCAACAGCATGGGTTCGCCCGAATAGGCATCCATCATGGTTGGCATCGGCATCGGTGCAAAAAATTGTTCAAGCCATTTGCGTCGAATCATGAAGCTTAAGAAATTAGGGAATTCTTTCTGTCGCTTGCTGAACTGATCCATATCTTCACGGATCTGTGCTATTAAATCTTGGGCCATGAGATGAGAAAAAGGATAACCTGCACCGGATAGTTCAAAATGACCATCTACTTCCATAATCCGGAAACCAATGTGCGTTCCTATCTGTGATGCTTGGCTGCCGGATTTCTCGTGCACGGTGATCGGTAGTGCTTCCGTATTTAGCGCATCGCACAATATCATTTGTTTCCCCGGAATAACGTCAGTCACTTCATACAAGCGTAATGGACGATCAGCCAATTGCGCGATCCAACGGCGTTGATCCACCGTAAATAACGGCCCGCCTTGACCGAGCAAATATTCCGACACTCGTCTGTGCTCACCTTTAACCAGAATATGTCCTTCGGCCAATAACCATTCTGTTGCATTGATTTGAATACCTTGCCAAGTTTGTTTGTCCTGAGCTTCCAGGATCTCTCTTTCCTCGTCACTCAATTCTCCCAATAGCATTTCTTCAATGGCGACCTGAACTGCTTTCCGATGCTTATCCATTAACCAGCTCAGAGCACGCTCTACAGCGCCGTCATGTCCCTTCTTTTCTTCTTCCGCCATGGCTGCACTGGTATTTGCACAGCATTGCTTGTATTTCTTGCCACTGCCACATGGACAGGGATCATTGCGTCCAATTTTATGTATCATTTTTTCCCTTAACTACCCTCTTCCAGTTTCTTTTGGAAATCTGTCTCCAGAAATCAAGTTTAACAAGTTGTATAAGCGAGTTAGTATCCGGTGTATTAATCCAGTTGCTGACATATTCATTCTTACATTATTTATGTCGTCACATCAGTGTATGCCGCCAAAGCCATTCGGACTTCTGGCTGTTTGAATTAGGAGATGCTTTAAGTCATCATGTTTAATTTTTGTTGATTGATTATCGTAATACATCTGCCGTTGCATCGCTAATGATCGCCGTTTTATTTTCTTTCGCTCATCCAGAATAAACTGCCCTCGAGCATAAAAGACATCTGCTGGTGTCAGATTATTCAGTGATTCATGATAGCGATGATGGTTGTAATAATTGACAAATATTACATTTGACAGCGCATGTCAGTATAACTATGTAAGATGTAAATAGAGCGCCCGTAGCTCAGTTGGATAGAGTACTTGGCTTCGAACCAAGTGGTCGTGGGTTCGAATCCTGCCGGGCGCGCCAATACGCAATATCCGTCGTCACACTCCCCCCAATCAGCAGCACAGCATCACCTTGCTTATACGTATGAAAATTGCCATGAACACCGCCATCCGTCCATTCGCTCAACAATCCCGCCTCAACTAGAGCGCGCCTTCACCAGCGTGAGTTGTGCAATCTGGGCGTGGAGTATCTTGAAATCAGGCTCGGCGATCTTTGTCCTTGAATTACTCCCGAATACATCGATTGCAAATTACTGTAACTGCTGCTTCCATTCTGAAATCTGATTCGGATGCACATCAAATTTAGCAAGTGTCTTGTCACCCTTGATTGTGCAGCTATAGCCACCCTGGCTTTGAATCCCGCTGCGTGATTCCTATTTGTCCTTCTCATACTCTCGTTTTTTTTGCCGTCAATTACACGGTTTGGGTTGAGCATGGATAACACTTAACAGACTGTCTGAATTTTCAAGGCCACTTCTCTATTTAGGACCTAAAAAATACCATAGGATCAGACCAATTATAGGCAGAAGCAATATTAGTACTATCCATAGCACTTTGTTTCCTGTGCTCGCTGAACTTTGTACAACCTTAACAATCGCCCATACATTAAGGACTAGTAAAATAAGACCCGAAAGGCCACTTACTTCAATACCCATGATTTATTTCTCCATATTTATTAAAATCATCAAAATCTTGAATCAATTCAGAAGCAATCAACTAATCCAAAATAACTTTGGGTAAAAATCAGGAAGAGAAAATTACTTACGTAACATTTGGATCTTTCCTAACATTTTACTCAAAACAAACGGCTTGAAGCAGATAACTGGCATACCTGTAGGTGCGAATTACAATTCACGGTCCCATCAATGTATGAAATAAATCTCGGCAATGTGATTTCCACCGGTACTCATTGATATTCGCCTTGCCCAGCACAGCATTTCCGCTGTGGCTTCATCGCAATGCAGCGTGAATGTAGTAACCGTTATAATAGTCTTTTAAGGCATCGAGTTTCTTTTTTAATCGTGTGCATTCCAAAAAGATACTCGCGCCTGAGAGTGCCGATTAGCCTTTCGACGAATGGATGTGATACTGGAACGTGCAGGACCGTTTTGATTTCGTCGATCTCCAGTATTTGTCAATCAGCGTTGAAATTTTGCCAGTTTTTTTCAAGAAACAGTATCCAAGTTTGCCAGTTTAATCTTTATATCATTGTTTTAATAGCTTAGTTTCTTTCATAATAGACGCTGTCACTTAAAAATATTGGATGCTGATTGACACAGACAGTACAAACCAAGCCTATAGAAAAGGAGGATGCCAGACCAATATAAAAGATTTTAGGAGAAACACTGCGCTTTTAATGAAACTCAAGAAATAAAAAATCAGAGGCGCAAAACCAGGGGTTAACTCCCTCTTTTTATTAACCTAACTGGTACACTTTTCGCGCGCTATTTGGTACATTCTTACTCCGCCATTGACAAGGTCGAATATCTCAATAATATTGTGGAACAAGATCATCGAGCAGTGAAGCGAATAACGAAGCTAATGCTCGGATTCAAATCTTTTCAATCAGCTAAAAACATCTTGGCTGGCATCGAACTAATGCACATGATTCGCAAAGGTCAGTCGATGATGGAAGGAGCAGAAAAGATGTTTTTTGCTGAACAATTTTATGCGTTGGCAGAATAAATCCGTCTAGTTTAAAGGGATGGCATGTCAGCTCATCCGAAATATGCGTTTTTGCGCTTAATGCGACAGAATCTTCCGCGATCACTGTCACCAGGCCCCGAATTACTGCCCAGAGACAAAGCAGATTTCACCCTCGATTTTAGCCTGGAAGGTTGCTCCGCCGTCAGTTGTCTGGCCATTGATAAAGAGAACACCCGTCGCTCCTGCAAAGTCTCCTTGGCTGGCATTTGGCTCAATTCGTGCGATTTCACTGAACTGTCCCTTCACAGTATCGTAGATTGCAATGTTACTGGTCTCCAAGACTCCTTTGTGGGTCGTGACAGAAAAGTTATCTATGTAAGAAATGGTGCCCGCATCTGGGGTAGGAGCCGGGGCACTGCTGAAAGTGGCTTTTGTTGTCCCGTTGAGTTTTCCTCCTTGCGTAATTGTTCCGCTCGTCGTTCCATCTAAGTTATTGACAACGCTTAGGTTTCCTTTTAAGTTCTTGCAATTTCCGTTTGCCAATGCTAATTGGGGCAATGAAAACAAACCGACGGTAATTGTTACCATTGCGAGCATCGACAATGTCTTGATCCTTCTATTCATAATCTTTCTCCTCTTGAATGAATTGGATGGCTTAGTCGGGCATGTTCTGTCGCCACATCCTTCATAAGCAATAGCCGCCTATCAACGAATCCGGAGATTTTTTTCTCCTCCCTTCAGAGTTCAGTTTAACGCCCTGCGCACCTGGAGTCGTGTAGGAAAAAATAAACACACTTTTTCGTCAGAAACGAATGTACTGGAAAGCGGATGGAACGTCAAACACACAGAAAAACGATTGTTGTACTCACAGGTAAAACTAGCAAAAAGCACAATAAGCAGCAACTGAGATATGCTGATTTTCAAGGAGTCCAAGGCTTCATGATTCACATAACATAAATGGCAATTTTTCGTGCCCATGCAAGACTGCTAGTTTGCCATTCATATACCGTAGTACAGTCACTTTGGTCTCCACATAGTGATATCGATGCTGGTCAGCAGGAATCTGCAGCTTGATGTTGTTGAAACTGAAGCGGTTGTCATGTCCCACTACGCGCTCATGGCACTTACACAGGAAATCCTCAAGTTGTGCCCACCGATCCAGTGAACAAATGCTGATCCTACTATCGCTGCAGGCTGCATGAATTCAGCATTAAAAGCAAGCAAGTATACATATTGGTTTGCTGCCGCTATATCGTTGATATAAGCCAGCGTCAGTTCCTTTGGCAAATGTTCTTGATGTGTACGAAACATGCGTTCACTACGCCCTCGTGCTTGCGGTGAATAAACCGCAATTGTTTCAATTCCGAGTCGTTACATGGCTTGCTCAAACTGAGTAAGATTATGTTTGTCGACCTTGCCGCCAGTTTCTGGTGTATGCCAATAGTGGCTGCCTTGATCCCAATAGAAGGATGAAAATAATCAGCCTTTTCAACACCTACACGAGCATGATGAAATGCTTGACAAAATAAAACATAAGAATATGATTCTTTTGGGATGTTAAAGTGCCGATAAAATTCTTGATGCTTTTCATAAATTCTTTCTATCTTTGTCTGCATTAGCCACTGCTCCCAACTTAACTGGCGGTTGATTCCGATCTGGTAAATCTACACGATCAAATATTGAGGATAATGACATGGCGACAATCACTGGAACTTCTGGAAACGATATAATTATCGACCCTGCTGGTACTGACACAATCGATGCGCGCGGCGGTGACGACACAATCAGAATTGCCAACGGAAATTTTGGTGTGGGCGAAACGATCGATGGAGGATCGGGGAACGACACCATTGCTTTGACAAGCACCAGTAACACGATCGATTTCTCGACCGGTGACATTACCAACGTTGAAAAGCTTACTGGCGGAAATGGTAATGACGATATTACGATGTGGGTAGGCCAGTACTTCGGGTTTACATCCATTAATCTTGGTTCGGGTGTGAATACACTTAATGTTAAAGTTGACAGATCCTTCTGGCCTAGGTTTAATGACACCCCGAGTCTTACAAGCATCGAAAACATCAATCTTATCGGTACGAACAGTAGTGATACAGTCGTGTTGAATGGAGATCAACTCAATGCCTTTACTTCAATTGATCTCGGCGGTGGATCGGCGGATGCGATCAGCCTCACATCGACGTCAACAAGGCTTAATAGTCTGTCGGATGGATTGATGAATAATGTTGAAATCATTACGGCTGTCTATGCAGGACGTAGCGGTGTCAACATCAATCTTAGTAATCAGACTGAAGGATTTTTGATTGGCGGCAGTGTTTTTGGCGACACAATCAACGGGGGCAGAGGTAATGACACGATTTTCGGTGGACTTGGCAACGATAATCTGACGGGTGGCTCGGGTGCCGATAAATTTCTCTACCTGCATGCCAATCAATCATCGAACTCCGACACCATCACCGATTTTCAGCATGGCACTGACAAGATCGATGTTGCGGCGCTGCTGGGCGCGACCGATCTCAGTTGGGGCGGCACGACGCCTGCAGCCAATGGTGTTTGGGTTACCCACGCCGGCTCTGGAACTAACGCCCGCACTCACGTCTGGGCCGACTTGAACGGAAACCCAAGTACGACGGAATTTCACATCACTTTGGTAGGCGATATCCCACTCAGTGCAAGCGATTTTCTAGGCGTTATTGATAGCACGGTGAATGTTGCGCCGACCACCAATAATGGAGCCGGTAGTGGCAACGAGGATGCAACGTCGATTGCAGTCTCGCTGTCCGGTTCTGACATTGATGGCACGGTTGCTTCGTTCCACATTGCTAGCCTGCCGGCCAATGGCACACTCTACAGAGACGTTGGCCTGACTAATATCATCGTATCGGGAAGTAGTGTGACTGCCGCCGCCAATGCCGCGACTGTGTATTTCGTACCTGCCACCAACTTCAACGGCACGTCGAGCTTCCAGTATGCCTCGGTTGACGATTTAGGACTGGAGGGCACCACTACGGCCACGGCTACGATCACTATTACTCCGGTCAACGATGCACCGACCACCAATACGGGGACTGGTAGTGGCAACGAGGATGCAACGTCGATTGCAGTCTCTTTGTCCGGTTCGGACATCGATGGCACGGTTGCTTCGTTCCACATTGCTAGCCTGCCGGCCAATGGCACACTCTACAGAGACGTTGGCCTGACTAATGTCATCGTATCGGGAAGTAGACTGACTGCCGCCGCCAATGCCGCGACTCAGTATTTCGTACCTGCCACCAACTTCCACCGCCCGTCGAGCTTCCACTATGACTCGGTTGACGATTTAGGACTGGAGGGCACCACTACGGCCACCGCTACCATCACGGTTAACGCGGTCAATGACTCACCAGTAGGCGACGTCACTATTGCTGGCATCGCAGCCCAAGGTAAAACCCTGAGTGTCACAGATAATCTGACCGATGCGGACGGCATGGGTACTGTAACTTACCACTGGTTGGCGGATGGCGCCGACACCGGTGCCACCGGCGCAAGCTACCTGCTGACGCAAGCTGATGTGGGTAAAGTGTTCACAGTACAAGCGACTTATACCGATCTTGGCGGTCAAGCGGAAAGTGTAACCAGCGCTGCGACTGCAACAATAACTCCAGCTCAGAATTCCATTGATCTATCCTCTATTGCCGCGGGAATCGGCGGTTTTGTCATCACTGGTCAGGTATACGATCAATCTGGCACGAGTGTCGCCAGCGCTGGGGACGTCAACGGCGATGGATTGAGCGATCTGATCGTTGGGGGACCCGGTGACGGACGCAGCTACGTGGTATTCGGTCAGACCGGCACCCCCGCCATCGATCTCTCCGCAGTGGCAACGGGCCAGGGCGGCTTCGTCATCAATGGTCAGTATACGGGTGATCGGAGTGGTTACAGTGTCGCCAGTGCCGGGGACATCAACGGTGACGGCCTTGCAGATTTGATCATCGGGGCACCGTACAGCGATCCCGCTTCGGGTTCGTATGGCGGACGCAGTTACATAGTATTCGGTCAGACCAACACCAGTGCCATCAATCTATCCGCAGTTGCCAATGGTATAGGCGGCTTTGTCGTCAACGGTCAGGTTTTTCAGAATGCCGAGATAACGGTTGGTGAACAAAGTGGCATGAGTGTTGCCAGCGCTGGGGATATCAACGGCGACGGTCTCGCTGACCTGATCATCGGGGCACCCAACGCCGTAAATGTGGATAACAATGGTTCAATGTTTACTAGTTCTGGGCGTAGCTATGTGGTCTTTGGACAGACCAGCACCACCGCCATTGATCTTTCTACCATTGCCTTGGGCAGCGGCGGCTTCGCCATCAACGGGCAGTTTGATCAGAATAGTTTGAGCGGTAGGAGTGTCGCTAGCGCTGGAGATGTCAACGGCGACGGTTTCGCTGACCTGATCATCGGGGCACCCAATAGTAGTGATGGCGGACTCAGCTACGTGGTGTTCGGTAAATCCACGACAGATGCCATTGACCTTTCCGCTATTGCCAATGGTACGGGTGGTTTCGTCATCAGCGGTCAGGGCGGCCATGCATCCTTTCTTCGAACTGGCACGAGTGTCGCCAGCGCTGGAGACGTCAACGGTGATGGGTTGAGCGATCTGTTTGTCGGGGCGCTCGCAAGGGGTCATGGCGGGGGCGGATATGTGGTATTTGGCAAGACTGGAACCAGTGAAATCAATCTTTCAGACATTGCGGCGGGAACCGGGGGCGGTTTCGCTATTAACGCCGAGGAGGCAAGTAATTATACTGGCTGGAGTGTCGCTAACGCCGGAGACATCAACGGTGACGGTCTTTCTGACATGATCATTGGAGCGCCCAGGAGCGACACTGACATCAACTCTGCTGGGCGCAGCTACGTAGTGTTCGGTCAGACCGGCACCACCGCCATCAACCTCTCCGCGGTTGCAACAGGGGTGGGCGGCTTCGTCATCAATGGCGAATCCGTGTTCGGCGGTAATAGCGGTTCGAGTGTTGCCAGCGCTGGAGACGTCAACGGTGATGGGTTGAGCGATCTGATTGTTGGAGCATCGCGTGTCGGCGACTATCACGAGGGGAAAAGCTATGTCATCTTCGGTTCTACTACTGGGGCATTTGCGCAAACTGCGGTGGATCAGTTGGGTACTGGTGGCAATAACAATCTTATTGGTACCGCCGTTGCCGAAACCTTGATAGGGGGGGAAGGTAATGACACTCTTACGGGTAATGGAGGAGCGGATGTTCTCTACGGCGGAGCGGGGAATGACAACGTGGTGCTCAATGCTAGCAATATTGCTGCGTTGATCTCCAGGTTTGGCTCCGGCGGCAACACCAATCAGCTAGCCCGGATCGATGGTGGCAGCGGAATGGATACCATTATGCTATCCGGTAGCGGGCTCTTGCTAGATCTGACTGCTATCGCCAACCAGGGCGGCAGTTTACCTAACAGTTCCTCGCGGATCGAATCGATCGAACGTATCGACTTGACCGGTAGCGGCAACAATACACTGACACTGGATGTGAAAGATGTGATGGATATGGCTGGGATGAATAACTTCAACAACGCCAATGGCTGGGTTGATGGCAGCTACGATCTCGCAGCGGGTGGTGCAAACGGAGCTAATCCTGAGCAACGCCACCAGCTGATCATTGACGGCAATGCGGGTGATATGGTGAATTCTAGTGGCTGGGGCGCTTCGGTGGGTACGGTCACTCATAATGGCGATATCTACAATGTATATAATCATGGTAGTTACGAGCAATTATTGGTAGGTGTTGATCTGACTCTCTCGGTGATATGAGTCGGCAACATGGCAAACACTATGTAAAAATGATGGTTTGAGCCGCAGGACCATTCATAAAATGTCGTATCCGGCGTTAAATTCGTTAACGGCATAAACATATACAGGAAATCAAAAAACAGGCTGCCGCTTAATTCCCTATACACCAGTTTTGACTATAGCTCGATTTTGCATAGTATTGCTGCGTAAATTGAGCTGGTTGTTGCTGCTAACTGAAAACTGACCACCTGTGCTAATTGAAATTTGACCAGGTGAAATAGTGGTATAGCGTACTATACCGCTGTGGATAAGTCGACCAAACTGAGATGGTTTTGCCTCCTGATGATGTTGAGCATGATAGT
>RRZT010191939.1_pt1 | contig 12254 bp, 17 predicted proteins | sample 2165551 | NCBI WGS metagenome assembly RRZT01 (sample SAMN10456910, study PRJNA506462) | wastewater metagenome | biome: wastewater; feature: sludge; material: wastewater sludge; isolation source: wastewater sludge with Escherichia coli K12::gfp cells carrying plasmid... | place: USA: Moscow, Idaho... | reverse complement strand
GGTGGAGGCGATGCGACTGCGTCGGCGCTGACGCGCCGGGGTCGGACGCCGCGCGTCCGGCCGTACTCCTGATGTCTGGCCGCCGTCCCGCGGGTTTACGCGGGACGGCGTTCGCGCGTCCTTGGTCAGCGGGCTCGGGGGTTAGCGGACGATGATGGATTGGAGTTCGCCGACGGGGAGTTGGCGGGTGGTGGTGCGGGTGATGGGGATGGTGCCGGTGTGTCCGGCGGCGGTCCAGGTGACGTTCCAGTGGGTGGGGGTCTATTCGCAGGAACGGTGTAACTGGCCCTACGGCCAGGCGCGGGGAGGCTTCCTAGAAGCCAGGCGCGCGAAGGCGCGCCGCGCCGCGCCGAATCAGAAGTCGAAGTCGATGCCTCCGACGAAGTCGCCCACGCTCTCGGCGAAGTCGCCCAGCCCACCGGCGAGGTCGCCGAGGCCGCCGAAGTCGAGGGCGTCCATGTCGAAGAAGCCGCCCTCGCCGATCGAGAACAGGGTGTGCGCGGCCAACGTGTCGAGGCCGGACAGGTCGAACCAGATCAGGGCGTCGAGCAAGTCTGGTCCGCCGAGCTCGGCCGAGCGTTCCACGACCTCGCCGAACGTCTTCGCCCAGTGCTCCGACACCCCGAACACGATCGCGTACGGCAGGTAGCGCGAGAAGATGCCAGCGGCCTCTTCGAACGAGAACTGATCGGCCTCGGCTGTCTCGAGGTACTTCTTGAAGCCCAACGCCTGCGTGCGGACCGCGGTGCCGTCGGCGGTGCGAGCGACTCGGCCCTTCCACTTTCCCGCCGCCCAGATCGCCGATCCGGCGATCAGCGCCGCCGACAGCCCGCCCCATGCGTTGGGGTCGGCGATGAAGACCAGCAGCGCGAAGGCCACCCCGGCGACGCCGATCAGTCCGCTGAGCAGGCCACCACGTCGCCGCGGGTCACGCCGGTACCATCCGTTCTCGACCACCTGGGAGTAGAGGCTTTCCCGCACCTCGGCCGGGGCGTCCGACTTCGCCCATGCCGACATGGTCGTCACCGGTCGACGCGCGAACAGGGAGCCCATGATGTAGCTTTCGAGCGCATTCAACTCGTCGCTCGGGGCGGGGTCGGCCTTGGTGAGTTCCCAGTCCTTGGCCTTCGCGTGCTTGCCGCCTTTGGCCTGCTTGCGCGCTGGAACGGTCTCGTCCATCGCGCGAATCGACAGGTGCCCACGAACAGCCAGGTCGACGATCGTCGCGGTGATGTCGCGCATCTCGGCGTCCGAATCGACGACCGTGCCCACCAGCCCCGGACGCAGGCCGCGCGGCGGCGCGAACGCAACAGCCACCTCCCCGCTGTACTCCTGACCGCCGCTGACCCGCGCCACGGCTGACTCGCGGCCGGGAAGCGGGGTCAGCCCAGGAGCGAGCCCCTGATAGATCTCGTCGCGGTGGCGGACGCCGGCGAAGCGCGCCAGCAGGATCGACCCCACCAGCGACATGACGGCGATGACGAGGAATCCGATGTCCATGCTGTTCACCCCTCCAGTCTCCCAAACGCACAAGGCGGATCCGCCTATGGTGGTTCGGGTGAGCCAGCCTTGGAACGCGAACCTGCACTACGACAAGGTTCTCCTCGCGCTCACGGCACCCACCGGCGGCCAGCGCGTCCTCGACGTGGGGTGCGGCGACGGGTTCCTCAGCGCCGCGCTCGTTGAGCGCGGCCATCGGGTCACGGGGCTGGACGCCGACGCGCCGGTCCTCGCTCGCGCGCGAGAGCGCTGGGGTGCGGCGTCCGTGGACTGGGTTCACGCCGACCTCATGACGGCGGACCTTGCGCCGGCGTCCTTCGACGCCGTCGTCTCGAACGCGACGCTGCATCACCTGCCCGACACGCGTGCCGCGCTGCGACGCATGGCAGAGCTGCTCCGACCCGGCGGCAGGCTCGGGATCGTCGCGTTCGCCCGAAACTCGTGGTGGGACTGGCCCTACGCCCTCGCGGGCCAGGCAACTCTCGTCACCATGAACCGGATCCGCCGCAAGTGGGAGCACACCGCCCCGCAGCACTGGCCGCCACCGCTCACCTATCGCGAGGTGCACAGGGCGGCGTCCGACCTTCTGCCGAATCGCCGCTTCCGCCGCCTCCTGTACGGCCGCTACCTGCTCACGTGGGGCAAGCCGTGATCCTCCCGGAGGTGCGAGATCCTCGCATGATCACGATCCGCCGCGGCGGCACGCTGACCGACGAGCACCACCACCTGCTCGCGCTGTGGGCGGCGACGTGCGCCGAACACGTCCTCGAACACTTCGAGCGGGCGGCACCACAGGACGCGCGTCCGCGGGAGGCGATCGAGGCGGCCCGTGCCTGGGCTGCGGGAAGTCTGCCGATGATGGAGGCCCGCGCACTCGGCGGACACGCGATGGGTGCGGCGCGACCGCTCGCCGGGGCGGCGCGCTTCGCTGCCTACGCCGCCGGGCAGGCCGCCTGCGTGGGGCACGTGGCCGAGCACGATCTCGGCGCCGCGGCCTACGCGATCAAGGCCGCGAAGGCGGCTGCGCCGCACGATCCGGACGCCGCCCGCGCCGAGCGCGACTGGCAGCGCGAGCAACTTCCGGACGCCGTGCGGGGCCTGGTGCTCGAGGATCAGGCCCGCCGCAACAGCATCTGCTGGGGGCTGTTCCTGGACTGAGGTGGCTCCGGACTCCCGGCTCAGCCGGATTCCGTCGGCGGGTCCGCAGCCCCGTGTCGCAGCAGGAGCTCCCGCAGCTCGGCGACCTCGGCCCGCAGCGCACTCAGCTCAGTTCACGGGACGCCGCAGCGGCATCGTCCGATGCCTCGCTCACCCGCTCCACGATCCAGGACGCCAACGTCGCGGTGACTGTTCCCAGGATCGCGATGCCGCACACCATCAACCCGACGGCGACGCCGCGCCCGAGCGCCGTCACCGGGTAGCGGTCGCCGTAGCCCACGGTCGTCATCGTGGTTGCTGCCCACCAGAATGCGTCGCCGATGGTCGTGATGTTCGCGCCGTCAGCCCCGCGTTCGGCGTCCACGACCGCCAAGGCGCCCAGTGTCGCCAGGAGCACCGAACCGCCGCCGACATACAGTCCGACCTTCCCGCGCAGGCCGGCGCTGGCGCGCCGATTCACCACGGACAGGACCGACACCAGGCGCAGCAACCGCAGCGGTCTCAGAACGGGCAGTGCGATGACCAGAAGGTCGAACCAGTTCTGCCGAATGAAACGACCCCTGCGGCTGCTGATGACGAGCCGAATGGCGTAGTCGATCACGAAGACGCCCCACGTGATCCAGACCAGCGCCTCGCACCCCACCACGACAGGCTCCGGGGTGCTTGGCCACCACACGATCGGAATGGAGAACGCGAGCAGAAACGCGATCGCCGTCGCCATGAGCGGCACTTCGGCGATTCGTTGCCACCGGTCAACCTTCGCGTCCGCAGCAGGACCCTTCAGACCCCGACCGCCTTCGTCACCAAGGCCCGGACCTGCTTCTCGACGGCGTCATTCCACGTCGTCAAGGCGTAGGAGGTGGGCCACGCGTCGCCGTCGTCGAGGGCGGCCGCGTGGTTGAATCCGAGCGTGCCGTACCGGGCGCCGAATTTCGCCGCGGGCTGGAAGAACACCACGATGTCCTTGCCATTCATGTACGCGCCTTCAGCTCGGCGGCTCGGTCTTTCATCACCTGTCGTTCCTCGACGCTGAACTTCTCGCCGCTCGCCTTTCCAGCCATGGTTCCCCCTTGTCGGTGTTGGGCACCATGCTGGCAAGCGCGTCAGCGGATGGGGTCGGGGCAGAAGTCGCGGCGTCCGCAAGTGTCGCAGTGCTCGCCGATCCAGAACCGGTCGAACTCCTCGACCAGCCTCCCGACAAAGGCCACGTCGTCGCCGACCGCGCCGAACTCCAAGTTGCGGCGGCCGTCCGACTTCGCGCCCAGCCCGGCGCCGGTGAAGTTGGCCGACCCGGTGTAGCCGAGGCGTCCGTCGACGATCACCATCTTCCAGTGGCACCGCGGGCAGATCTGCAGCTCCATGCCGCCCTCGACCAGATGCGCGAGGCCGTCGAAACTCTCCCGGAACGCCCGCGACGGCAGTTCGGCGTGAATCACCCGGAACTGGACGCCGCGCGCCGCCATCGTGTTGAACTCCTCCAGAATCGGGCGGTACCGGCGCCGCGTCCCGGCGACGTACATGTCCTTCAGGTTCGCCGTCGCGATCCACACGCTCCGCTCGGCGCGCAGCACGCCCTCGGTGATCACGCGCTGATGCAGCGCATCGCCGGCCAGCCAGTCGAGTGTCACCGGCCCATCATCCTCGCTCGGCGGCATCGGAGCAGGCCGGCCGCGCGGTGCGCGCCATGCGTTGCGCGGAGGCGTGGACCAGGTCGACCAGCTCCGGCGGCGACACGACGGTGGCGTCGGCGTCGACTTGGGCGATCAGCATCAGCGGCCAGTCGAGGGTGTCGAGCGCGATGCGCCAGGTGGCGCGGCGTCCGTCGTCGGTCACGTCGCCCCACCGGCCGGTCGCGGCACGCACGGCGTCGGCGTCGGCGGCGAAGTGGATCTCGACCGCGTACCGACGCGGACGGGCCGCCCCGCTGCGTCGGACGTACTCCAGGGCCGAGCCGCCGGGAATCTCGCGGCGCCGGAACCGGTCGCCGGCGACCCCGACGTGCCTCATCCGGTCGAGGCGGAAGGTCCGCCAGTCGTCGCGGCGGGTGTCCCACGCCACCAGGTACCAGCGCTGCTCGAAGCTGACCAGCTGGTGGGGTTCGACGCGCCGCTCGGTGGCGGCACCGTCGTGGGCGACGTAGTCGAAGGTGGCGTACTCGTGGTCGCGGCAGCAGGCCGCGAGGTGGGTGAGAGTTTCCGCGTTGACCGACGGGGTCGGACGCCGCGCGCCCGGCTCGGTCGCGGCGGCGATCGCGTCCAGATTGCGGCGAAGGGCAGGCGGGAGCATGGCGACCACCTTGGTGAGAGCCCGCACCGCGGCGTCCCCGCCCCCGTCGATCGCGGACGCCGCCGACGACCGTAGCCCGACCGCGATCGCGACTGCCTCGTCGTTGTCGAGCAGCAGCGGCGGCAGGGCCCGCCCCGCGCGCAACTGGTAGCCGCCCGCGACGCCGCGGGCGCCGTCCACGTCGTAGCCCATCGCCCGCAGCCGGTCGACGTCGCGGCGCAGGGTGCGTTCGCTCACCTCCAGCCGGCCGGCCAGCTCGGGGCCGGGCCAGTACCGGTGCGTCTGGAGCAGCGACAACAACTGCAGCATCCGCTCGCTCGTGCTCATGCCGCCACACTAATCCGAATTGCGGTCAGAAAGTGTCCGGAGGAGATCCTAGCGTGGTGTGCATGGAACCCGCGATCGAGACCACGAACCTGACCAAGGCCTTCACCATCGGCAAGAGCACCACCACGGCGGTCGACGACCTGACCCTCACCGTCGCGCCCGGCGAGCTGGTGGCCCTCCTCGGCCCCAACGGGGCCGGCAAGTCGACCACACTGAAGGTGCTGACGACGCTGCTGCGGCCCACATCGGGGTCGGTGCGGCTGCTGGGCACCGACGTCGTGGCGCATCCCGACGAGGCGCGTCGACACTTTGGCTTCGTCGGGCAGGGCAACGGGGCCGGCAACCTGCACTTCGGCCGCGACGAAGTGATCGGACAGGCCCGCGCTCACGGTCTCGGCCGCCGCGAGGCCGCCGCTCGCGCCGACGAGCTCATCGAGGCGCTCGGCCTGACCGACGTCGCGCGGCGTCCGGTGCAGCAACTCTCGGGCGGGCAGCGGCGGCGTGTCGACATCGCGATCGGGCTGGTGAACCGGCCGCGGGTGCTGTTCCTCGACGAGCCGTCGACCGGCCTCGACCCGCAGAACCGGGCCCACCTGCAGGCGCTGATCCGCGACCTGTACGTCAGCACCGGGGCGACGATCGTGCTGACCACCCACTACCTCGAAGAGGCCGACGCCCTCAGCAACCGCGTCGTCATCATCGACCACGGCCGCGTCATCGCCGACGACACCGCCACCCGACTCAAGGCCGCCCTCGGCGACCTCATCACCTTGTATCTGCCCGATGCGGACGCCGCCGCGTCGGCCGCGGCAGCGATCGAGCGGGCGGGGGAGCGCGCCGAGTTGTCGGACGCGGTGGTCCGCGTGCGCACCGACGCCGGCCCGGCGTCCGCGCTGCGGCTTCTGGACGCCCTCCGTGCCGCCGGTCACCCGGTGACCGGCGTCGAGGTGGGCCGTCCGTCGCTCGACGATGTGTTCCTGAGCCTGACCGGACGCAGCCTGCGTGAGGCGGCGTCCGCAACCGAGAACCAGCACCACCCCCAGGAGGTTGCAGCATGACGATCCAGACCCTGACCCGTGACACGGGGCTCGTGTTCGCCCGCGAGGTGCGACCGCTGCTGCGGGAGCCGTTCCAGATGATCATCTCGGTGTTGCAGCCGCTGATGTTCCTGGCCCTGTTCGCGCCGCTACTGCCGGGCGGCGCGACTGGCGCGACCCTGCAGTGGTTCGTGCCCGGCATGGTCGCGATGGCCTGTCTGACCGCGGCCAGCATGACCGGCTCGAACCTGATGCTCGAGATGGCGACCGGCTCGCACGAGCGCCTGCTGGTGTCGCCGCTGTCCCGCTCGGCGCTGCTGTTGGGCCGCGCGTTCAAGGAGGTCGTGCCGGTCGTCGCCCAGGCGATGGTGCTCGTGCTCGTCGCGTGGCCGTTCGGCTTCGTCGTGCACCCGTTCGGCATCGCCGCCGCGATCGTGCTGCTGGCGATCTTCAGTGTCGGTGTCGGCTCGCTGTCGTTCACGCTCGGACTGGCCAGCAAGAACCACGACTGGATGTTCTGGACGGTGCAGCAGACGCTGCTCTTCCCGGTGCTGCTCTCGGCCGGGGTGCTGCTCCCCTTGGACGCCGCGCCGGCCTGGCTGACCTGGTCGTCGCGGGCCAACCCGCTCACCTACGTGGTGGACGCCGCCCGTGCCCTGTTCGCCGGCACCTACGACGGGTCGGTGGTCCTGGGCGGGTTCGTGGCCGCGTTCGTGTTGCTGGCGGTCGGGTTGGCCGTCGGGATCCGCAGGATGCAGCGCGCCACCTGAGCCCTCGTTCTCAGCCCTCCACATCCCGCCGTCGCCGCCCGAGTTGGCGGACGACGGTGCGGGTGAGGGTGGGGTTGAGGTCGAGCGCCCCTGCGGCGACGTCGTCGAGCACGGTCGCTGACGCCCTGAGTGCCTGGTCGACGGCTCGCTCGGCGGCCAGGCTGGGCAGTCCGATCCGCTGGCCGAAGTCGGCGAAGTGCTGGCGGACGAATCCCTCCGTGCGCCCGCCCATGCTGAGGGCTGCGGAGTGGTCGACGTAGGGAAGGGTGCTCGGGATGTCGTAGAGCGGCGCGACCCGCCACTCGCCCGACGGTTCCTGCAGCACCGAGACGTTCTTCGCGTGCAGGTCGCCGTTCCCGGTGAGCCATGCCCAGACCAACTGGAGCAGCACCGACCGCAGCGCGACAGCCGAGGCGTCGCACACGCCCGCGACGGCGGTCGCCAGATCCTCTGCGCTGCTGCGGTACTTGTCTCCCGGGTGCAACCCCAGGAGCTGGGCGGCGTCCTCAACCGCCAGTCGCCCGCCGTCCGGAGGACGGTCGAAACGACCGACCAGGAGTCCAGGTTCCCCCGTGTCGTCAGGGATCGTCTCGAAGGACGTCACCGGGACCCGTAGCCCGGACGCTCGGTCGAGAAAGTACGCCTCGCTGATGACGACCCCCGGGTTGTCCGGTGGGGAGACCTTGAGGATCGCCTGCGACGCGTGCAGCCGGGCGGGAAGGGGAGCATGCCTGCTGAGAGCTTCTCCTGGACGCCGGGCAGCGCCACCTTGTCCACCGGAGTCTTCGGAGTGAACAGGTCCGCGTATCGGCCGCGGTAGCTGGCCCCGGTGAGTTCGATCTGCGGCTGGGCTCGGTCGGGTCGTCCCCCTCGGCCGCCACCTGCACATCGCCGACCGTGTTCGCCCCGACCGCCAGCAGCGACAGTTCGTCGTCGGCGGACGTCTTGACGGCTCGGCGGAGGGCGGCGAGGCGACGTCCCTCCGGCAGGAGCCTGCGAAGTAGGCGGGCACCGAGCCCGCGGGGCTGAACACGGGGGGTTGTCCGAGGGGCAGGGCGTGGGCCACGGGGGGACCGTCGTAGTCGGTGAGGTAGGCGAATTCCGTTCCGCCGTCGCGCCTCACGAGGGAGGCTGCGGGCACCCCTGCTTTGTGGACGACCGCCCGATCGACGTCGCGAGGGTCGCCGCTCATCGGCCCCCCCCGCGGAGTCGGACGTCGAGCTCCAGTCCCAAGGCGGTCAACAGGTCGGTCACCTTGTCGAGCCGCACCGACCGCTTCACCGACTCGAGCTCGCGCACGAATCGCTCGGAGACGCCAGCGAGTGCGGCCGCGTCCGCCTGGGTGAGCCGCAGGGCTTTCCGGCGACTGGTGATTGTTGATGCGACCTCAAGCACGACATACCTCCCGCGACGCAGCGGCACGATCGTGCGGATAGCTCCCGAGTGTAGGGCGACGCGCTCGCAGAATCGATCGGCACGAGCGTGCCGGATGGCCCCCACGCCGCCGATGCGAGGGCGGGCGGAGCTCCCTGCAGCTCCGAACCGGCACGGTCATGCCGTTCTGCAGGGTCGTTCTCTCGGGTGGCGTTCAGGTTGGTGTGATGGTCCCGAGAGGTGCCGCGGGCACCCTGCTCGCATGATCACGCCCCGATTCGGACGCCGCCTCGCCACTGCTGGCGCGGCCACCTTGTCGATCCTCGCCCTGGGCGCCTGCGCCCAGCCCTCCGCCCGGGCGCCGACGCGCCCCGCGTCCGGTGCGGCGTCGGCCACGCCGGCGTCCACTGTTGCGCCCGTGCTGCGGGCGTATGAGTTCCCCGGCGGCATGATCGCCGGCGACGAGCAAGGCCAGCTCACCTACACCCGCCTGAACGCGCTGGTCGCACTGCCCAGTACGCCTGGGCCGCACCCCGTGGCGATCGTCGTGCACGGCTCGTACCCCTCGTGCATCGACGCGAAGCGCGACAGGTTGCTGACCTCCCAGGTGCAGACCACGCTCTGGGTTGCCGGATGCGGAGCCAAGCGCGAGGTGAACGACCACGGCGTCACCTCCGGTCCCGACTACGTCCGCACCCCCTCGAGTCTGGCCTACCTGGCGAAGGCGCTGGCGGAGCGGGGAATCGTCGCGGTCGTGCCGGACGTGAACAGCAAGGAGCGCGTCGACTGGGGCCTCGAGCCGGACCCGTTCGTCCTGCACACCAACCTGGTGAAGAAGCACCTTGAGGTGCTTGAGCGGCTGAACGGCGGCGACGGCATGGGGCTCAGTTGGGGCAAGGACCTTCAGGGCAAGCTCGACCTGACGTCGCTCTCGCTGATCGGTCACAGCAGCGGGGGCCGCTACGTGATCGAGGCCGCGCTCGCCTCGGAGTTCCCGAACCTGAAGGCTGCGGTCGCGCTCGAGCCGGCGATCAACATGGTGCGCGATCGGTCGAGCAGCACCGTGCCGACGATGGTGATCGCCGGTCAGTGTGATGAGCAGATCCCTTGGACGAGACGAGGTCGGCGGTGAAAGAGGTGACCGCGTCAGCGAGGACAGCTCCGCTGGTGTACGTGGAGCTGCCCGGCACCCAGCACATCTCGATGCTCACCGGCGGTGGGAGCGACCGCATCGGCTTGAGCGCTGCCCCCTCCGATCCGGGCTGCAAGACGCCGGCGTTGCTGCCGAAGCCGACCCAGCGCTCGCAGGCGTCGCTGCTGGTCGCGGACTTCCTGTCCCAGACGCTGGCGGGCAGGCGCGACGTCCGGCTGGGCGCTGTCGCTGGCGCGAAGCCGACCGCGAAGGTGCTGACCACCGGGACCGTGTCGATCACCGCCGCGTCCACGGCCCCCGGCGAGGTGGACCCGAAGTCGATCTTGTACACCCGGTCGACCGTCGAACTGCTGCCGCCCAAGCCGGCGGGCTTGGTGCTGAAGCGCGAAGGGCCCGTCCTCGGCGACTGACGGCGTGCGTGCTCAGTCCATCGCCTCGATGCCCAGGGATGACAGCTGTCCGGTGTTCGCCCGGATCCTTGCGACCAGATCGGCCTGCGGCGGATCCCAGCCGAGGACCTCCTCGACGACGCGCAGCGGCTCGGTGGTGCGGTAGGAGCGGGTCGGGTTGCCGGGGAACCGTTTGTCGGTGACGTTCGGGTCGTCTTCGATGGGGCCGGTCGGCTCGACGCGGTAGACGCGTGGACGCCCGTCGCCGCGAGCCAGCTCGGCCGCCAGCGGGGCGCCGTTCTCGCTGGCGGTGACGTAGAGGTGGCGCGACACCTTGCCGGAGCCGTAGTTGGTGAGCCAGCCCGGCGTCAGTAGGTCGCCCGGTTGCAGGTCGGCGCGGGTGCCGTGGAAGAACGGACCGGGGTCGTCGACCGCCCTCGGCGTCGGCGGCGGGTCGCGCAGCAGGCTGTCCAGCCGGACGAGCAGCGCCGCGACGCGGGTGCTTCCCTTGGGCGCCCGCGGGTACCGATCGAGGACGCGGCGCACGGTCGCCGGCATGCGTTTCGCGGCGGCGTCCAGCATGTACTCGGCCACCACCGGGTCGTCGCCGCGCGACAGCTCGCCCGCTCGGGCGGCCTGTGCTGCGGCGCCGAGAATGTGCCGCACCTGCGTCGCCTTCGCGAGCGGGTGCAGGTAGGCGGACGCCGCGGCGTCCCCGGCAGCGAGCGCAGCGTGCTGCGCCACCTCGGACGCCGAGTCGCGAGCCGCCCGATGGGCGGCGACCGCAGCGGTGCGCTGCAGCCGGGTGCGCGGCGCGCCGTCGGCGAAAGTACGGGCGGCGTCCAGCGCGGACGCCGGGCGCGGGTCGTCGGGGCAGGCCTGCGTGAACAGCGCCAGCACCGGCTCGGCGCACGCGGCCGCATAGCCGGCGACCGCGCGGAGCTCGTCGATCGTCACCTCGATGTGATCGCCGGCGTCGCCCATGGCGCCAGTGTCGCACGCGCTCACTCGTCGGCAGTGAGCAGCGGGACGCCCATGCGCTTTGCGGCGGCCACGGAACAGGGTGTCGTCGGTGGTGAGGTGGTGGCCTCTAGAGCGCCTCCGTAAACGGGTTGCGAACCGTGACGCCGCGAATCGTGGCCCCGTCGTTGAGGTGCTCGCTGTACAACGTCGAACACCCGGCCAGGACCGCGCTCTCAATGATCATGGCGTCCCAGATGGACAGCTGATGCCGCTGAGAGGTTTCGGCTGCGCGCACCACCAGCTCCGCGTCGGCCCCGATGACGTCGAGTTCGGCAAGCGCTGCGAGCGCCCCGCTGGCCGTCTCGGCAGGCATGGGGGGAGAGAACTTCCGGGTGACCACCGAGTACCACTCGAGGAGCACCTGCGTGCTGATGACCGCGTTGGGGTGATCGGCGAGGAGCCGCTGGGCGCGCTGTTGCTTGACCGGCTCGTCGGCATCGAAGGCGTAGGCCAGGACGTTGGTGTCGAAGAACTCAGCCACGGTGCAGTTCGTCCCGCGTCCACGTTCGGCCCGCCGGACCCGAGCCGTAGGTGCTGCCGCGGGCGGCGTCCAGCGCCCGGCTCATGTGGTCGTCGGCGTCAGAGGCGTCCGCGTACCGCCTCAGCGACTCCGCGAGGTACGCGTTCACCGACTCGTCGCGCTGGAGAGCGCGCAGCCGGGCGCGCTTCAGTGTCGCGTCGTCGACGCTGATCGTGAGGTTCGCCATGCGGCCAGTGTAACACCGGATCGGTGTAGCACTGATGTCAAGGGTTTAGGATGGACCGTCAGCGACGATCCTGCCGGGTCGCGATCGCGATGAGGTCGGACGCCTGGCCGATCGGGCTGGACCCGCCCATCCACCCGGCGCGCAGGATGCGCCCGAGATCGATGCCGTCGACGCGCACCGCGACCAGTGAGCCCGACTCGACCTGTTCGCGGACGGCCAACTCCGACAGCACCGCCGGCGCCGTGCCCGCCATCGCCGAGATCCGGACGGCCGCGTTGCTCGCGAGCTCCTGCGCAGGGGCGGCGAGGGCCAGCCCGGCGTCCGCGCAGGCGTCGTGCAGGGTGCGACGCGTCCCCGACCCTTCCTCGCGCACGACCAGCGCGGTGGCTGCGAGTTCCTGGGCGGTGAGTGGACGCCGCCGCCGCGTCCACGGGTGGCCGGGGGCCACCACGACGACGAGGCGATCGCGGCCGATGGGCGTCCAGTGCGGACCGTGCGGCACGCGGGAGGTTTCGATGAAGCCTACATCG
>RRZT010527137.1_pt1 | contig 12256 bp, 10 predicted proteins | sample 2165551 | NCBI WGS metagenome assembly RRZT01 (sample SAMN10456910, study PRJNA506462) | wastewater metagenome | biome: wastewater; feature: sludge; material: wastewater sludge; isolation source: wastewater sludge with Escherichia coli K12::gfp cells carrying plasmid... | place: USA: Moscow, Idaho... | reverse complement strand
CAAAACCTCATCCGCCTAGGTTACCTTCTCCTAGAATTAGGAGAAGGATAATACTTTAAAGTCCCCTCTCCTGTTTTTAGGAGAGGGTTAAGGGTGAGGTTGCTTTTTATAATTTCTCTTAAGTTGATGACATCGAGGCAAAGACCCTTGGAGCTTACTTTAACTTTATATATTTTTCAGCCATTTCTCTGTCGTCAAAATGCTGTTTTTCTTTTCCTATTATTTGATAAGTTTCATGTCCTTTACCAGCTATAAGAATTATATCATCTTTTTGGGCTAAATCAATGGCTCTTTTTATTGCCTCTTCTCTGTCTACATATCTTTCATAGGCTACATCATGTTTTTCAAAACCTTTTTCTACGTCATCCAAAATATCTTCTGGATTTTCAGTTCTTGGGTTATCTGAGGTAATCAGAACCAAATCACTGTATTTAGCTGCTTCTACTGCCATAAGAGGTCTTTTTGTCTTATCTCTGTCTCCACCTGCACCAAATATTGTAATTATTCTAGTTTTTTTAATTTCCACAAGGGCTTTCAAAATATTTGTAAGGGCATCTGGTGTATGAGCATAATCTACTATAACACTAAAGTTTTGACCTGCCTCTACTCCTTGAAATCTCCCCGGCACTCCTTGTAGATTACCCAATCTTTTACACAGTTCTTCAAAACTAAATCCAAGATTTATAAGAGCTCCCATAACTCCCATTAAGTTATATAGATTAAATAGTCCCAATAATTTTATTTCCTCTACAACTTTTTTTCCATTGTACTCAATAGAAACAATAGTTGTGTGAAGTTTATTTTCCAAGATTTCTCCCTTTATTATTCCGTTCTTTGAAGAATAAGAAATTCCTCCAAACTCTTCAAATAAAAGTTTTCCATGAATATCATCTATATTATAACTTCCCTTTTTACTGTCTTTCAATTTTAAAAATAATTTTCTTTTAGCTTTAAAGTAGCTATCCATGTCTTTATGATAATCCAAATGGTCTTGAGAAAGATTTGTAAATATTGCTGCATCAAATTTAAGCATTTCAACTCTACCCATTTCTAAAGCATGAGAACTAACTTCCATGACAAAATATTCTATACCTAAATCAAGAGTTTTTTTCATCATCTTTACTAAATCCAAAGATTCTGGAGTAGTGTTAGGAGCTTCTATAATTTCTTCTCCAATTTTGTACTCTACAGTCCCTATTCTTGAACATCTACCAAGAAGTTTTTCCAAAATAAAAGTAGAAGTTGTTTTCCCGTTTGTTCCTGTTACTCCTATTATCTTTAATGCATTTTGTGGCCAACCATAAAAATTTGAAGCTATAAGTCCAAGACTTTGTCTTGTGTCTTCAACTTTTATATAAGTGACATTCTTATCTAGTATCTCAACTTCCTTTGATACTATTATCATCTTCGCCCCTAACTCTATAGCTTTTGCTATAAAATTGTGCCCATCTACACTAATCCCTGAAAGAGCAACAAAGATATCTCCTTCTTTTATTTTTCTAGAATCATAATGAATATCGTTAAATTTTGTGTTCTGTCCTTCATTCAATACTTGATAATTAATTCCTTCAAATAATTCTTTCATACTTCCTCCAAATTTTATATAAATAAATCATGTAAAACCTAAGCGTAGGAGCTTAACCCCTTAAAATAAACATCCATTAAAATTCAATAAAATTAATGAGTCCAGCGTCACGCTTTTAGATAATCTTAACTTGAAAAGTTTAGATTATTTTAAGTCGTAACGAAGTGGAGTAGGTTCGGTGAAGCTGAATAAGCTTCGATTTTATATTTTCATGTTTTTCTTAGATGAACAGAATACCTTATTATGCAAAACTTTCAAAATAAGTTTTAAATCCTTACCATATATCTTTAGTATTCTAACATATTATAGATTTTTTATAAATAGCAAATCTATTTATTCAAAAAATAAAAAGAAAGTTAAGTCTCTCCCCTAACTTTCAAAATATTTTAGTCTTTTAATGCTTTAATCAGCAATTCTGCTGTAGCCACATTAGTTGCAACTGGTATTTGGTGTACATCACAAAGTCTTACAAGAGCTTGTATATCTGGTTCGTGAGGTTGTGCTTTTAATGGGTCTCTAAAGAAAAATACAGCTTTGATTCTTCCCATTGCAATATCAGAACCTATTTGTTGGTCTCCCCCTAGAGGCCCAGATAAGTATCTGTGTATTTCAAGGTCTGTAGCTTGTGTTATTCTTCCTCCTGTAGTTCCTGTTGCCACTAACTCATATTTTTCAAAGAAATCCTTGTGTTTTTTTGCAAAATCCACTAAGTCATCTTTTTTTCTGTCATGAGCTATAAGTGCTATCTTTTCCATAATTCCCCCTATAAAATTATTTAGTAACTAAAGTTATGCACCCAAGCCTTCACGCTTAAAGCATGGATGCTTGGGTGACAAATACGGGGCTTTGCCCCGAACCCCAAAACAAGGAAGACTCCTTGTCGATTTTCATTAAAAAAACCTGCTAACGCAGGCTTTAATTATCTAGGTGATACGTTAGATGCTTGAGGTCCTTTTTGTCCATCAGTAATTTCGAAAGTTACTGCTTCCCCTTCAGCTAATGTTTTGTATCCTGGTTTATTTATTTGAGAGAAGTGTACAAACACGTCTTTTCCATCTTCACCTGTAACAAATCCATAACCTTTTTCTTGATTGAACCATTTAACTGTACCGTTCATTCCTATACCTCCATAAAATATTTCGATGTGTTAATAATTGTGTCGCTAATTTTCAAAATACTCTAACTAAGGTATAACTTAAAATTAACTAACCCATTATTAATATCCACGACAAGGATACCACCAAAAATTTATTTTGTCAAATTTTTTTCTCCTTTTTTACAAGGTTTTTACTAAAATCAATCCTAATTCCTTGCAATTTGATTTGTTATAGGTTAAACTACTGTATAAATATATATTTTAGAATTGAGGCACTTATGTTTTTTAAAAAAATGAAATATACTAAACAATTTAAAATTTTGGCTATAAGTGATACAGATATTTTAGAAAAATTTTCCATTGAACAACTAAGAACTATGTTTAAAGATATTGATTTTATTATGTCTGCTGGAGATGTTAGTAACCATTATTTGGACTATCTTTTTACTGCTTTAGGTAAAGACCTAATCTATGTCAATGGGAATCACGTGTATGGGGTAAATCATGATATATCTTTTTGTAAAAATATTGACGGAAAAGTTTTAGAGTATAAGGGACTAAAAATCTTAGGCTTAGATGGTAGTAAAAAATACTCCCATGGAGTTCATCAATACACTGAAAAAGAAATGACAAACAAAATAATGAGAAATCTTTTTAACTTAGGCTTTGGACACCTTGATATTGTTCTTAGTCATTCACCACCAAGACACATCAACGATAAAGAAGATATAACTCATCAAGGTTTTGAAATTTTCCATAAAGTTATTAAAACCTTTAAACCAAAATTATGGCTCCACGGACATATACATCTATCCAGTCACCACCAGAATATAGAAACAAAAGTAGAAGATACTAGGGTAATAAATGTTTATGGTTATAAAATTATTGAATTTAAAAAATAAACTCTAAATCTATAAAGTAGGTGATTAAATGATTAATAAATATCTAAACATAGAAGCTGATGAAGCTTATGAGAAATTTAAACGTTCTAGGGGAATTTTAGGTTTTACCCTTGGGAAAACTGAAGAATTAAAAAGTTTTAGGGAAGTTCAAAATGAGTTAAAGGCTTTTAACAACTCATATCTTGGAATAAGAACAGTCCCTTTAGATCAAATTGTTGGAAGTGTTGGTAAAATAGAAGATTTTGATAAAAATTTTATCCCAAGAAATAAAATAGTAAAAAACCGTTGGTGCAACATATATAAAGAAATGGTTAGTAAGGGAAATCTCCCTCCTGTTCAACTTTACAAAATTAAAGATGAGTACTTTGCCTATGATGGAAATCATAGAATTTCTGTTGCAAAATATCTAAATGCCAAATCTACTGAGGCAGAAGTTACTGAATTTTTTCCTTCTACTGACGATCCAAAAGACGTTATTCATTGGGAGAAATTTTATTTCTTTAAACAAACTGAAATTGATGAAATCTTTACTGAAAATTCAGGAACTTATGAATTACTTGTGAGAAAAATTCAAGATTTTGAAAAGAAAATAAAAAGAGTAAACCAAAATATCACCTTTAAAGAGGCAGCTAAACTTTGGTATAATAACATCTATAAACCCATTACAGAGATTCTTGAAATCAATGGAATCAATGAGGAAACTAGAAAAGAAAAATTTGGAGATATTTTTATAGACTTTTTAGACTTTAAAAATTATTTGGAAGAAGGGGGACAAAAAGTCTTTGGATATTGTTATTCTCTTATTCACTTTTTGAATAAAAGCAAAAAGAATTATAATTTAAATTGGAAAAACTCCATTTATCTTGATTCATACTTAATTAAGCTTTTCCTTAATTTATATAAGAATGATATAGAAAGCAGTTTAAGTTTAGATAAATTACATAAACTTATATATATTAGACAATATTTTCAAACAAATATTTCTAATGAGATTAAAATAGTTAATAAAATGGAAAAATATTTCAATGAAAATAATCTTACTCTATCTCTTGAAAATATGGACTTATGGAATACTGACTTTTTTGAGCCTCTATACAGCAGACTTACGGCAGAAGTTAACAAAAGAAGTATACCTTGTTTTATTAATAACCCTTCTATCTTAGAAGATAAAGGAAAAATGTTTCTGGAACTTCTTGCATACAAGAAAATTTACGAGAAAAGTTATGAAAGAAAAATTTCTGACTTAGAGCTTGTACTCCTTTTTATCCTTGATATAGCTCTCCCTCTTGGTAAAGTAATCGAAGAAAATAAAATACCAAAAGAAGAATTACCAAATATTTATTTTGTCCTAAGTAAGCGTTTTGCAAATTACTTAAGTTTGAATAGCGAAGTTAGCTTTGAAACCTTGTATAAACTTTATGACCAAGGAAATAAAAATGTTGTGCAAGAAAGATTGAAGTTTCTTATTTTTAATAAAAATCATGGGGTTCCTGAATTATTTTCTAGTCTTAAGGCTTCATTAAGCTCAAATGATGCTAAGCTCCTTGATGAACTCTTAGAAAACTATGGAAAAAGTTTCAATTACAAAACAGAGTTTTATCTAAAAATGTTTAAAGAGGAATATGAAGAAAAAGATGATATTACTTTTATTCAAAAACTATCAAAAGACTTTAAGGAGCTTGCTAATAATAGCGAGATAACGATGAATTTCAATACTTATATACTTATGGAGTTTATAAAAGATTCTCCTTACCCATATACCTTATTTGATTTTTATGTAGCTATATTAAGACATTGTTCTTATTTAGGGCCAGACAGACATTACATTGATATCATTACTCTTGCCCTTGAATATATACATAGTTTTAAATATGAACTATAAATTTAAATAATTCCTTTTGTAGGGGTTTCCTGTTAGGAAATCCTGTTTCATCCAATTACAAATAAGATTTCAACAAACTTTGCTAGGGTTTGCCATCGGCAGACCCCTACTTAATCAATTTTAAATTTTTTGTTACTGCTCAGGCATAACCAGTAAAACAAACTAAATTCGTTTGCTTTTATGGGGTTCGGGGCAAAGCCCCGTTAATCTCTCATTCGACCGTCCACGCCATAGGCGTGGACGGTCGAATGAATGCTGGGTATTTACAATTTTTTTACTCAGGGAAGTTCTTGCCCTTATAGAATAAAAAACAGGATAATAATAATCCTGTTTTTTATTTACTGATTTTTTTCAATTCTTCCACAAATGCTTCTACTTCTTCTTTTGGAGTAGCCCAAGAAGTAACTAATCTTATTACAGAATTTTCTTCATCAAACTTTTCCCAGATATAAAAAGCATAATTCTTTTCTAGTTTTTTGATTATTTCATTAGGTAATATTGGAAACACTTGATTTGAATTAGAGTCTATCAAAAATTTATATCCAAGTTCTCTAATCCCATCAGAAAGTATCTTTGACATTTGATTAGCGTGCTTTGCAAGGTCGAAATATAAATCATTTTCAAACAATTTAAAAAACTGTAAACCAAGAGCTCTTCCCTTTGCTAGAAGTCCTCCTTTTTGTTTAATATGAAATCTAAAATCTTCCTTTAAACTTTCATTAATAATCACTAAAGCTTCTCCAAATAAAGCTCCATTTTTAGTTCCACCTATATAAAAAGCATCAGAAAATCTTCCCATATCTTCTAGTGTTAATTCATTTCCTTCTGCACATAAAGCAGAACCTAATCTTGCTCCATCTACAAAAAGTATAAGTCTATTCTCTCTACAACAATTATATAAATTCTCTAATTCTTCTTTTGTATAAACAGTTCCAATCTCTGTAGAATTTGATATATATATAAGTTTTGGCCTTACCATATGCTCATCTGTATGACTTTCTAAAACATTTACAATGTCCTCGGAAACTAATTTTCCATCTTTTGAAGGCACTGATATTATTTTATGCCCTGTAGCCTCTATTGCCCCAGTTTCATGAACCAAAATATGCCCAGTATTAGCAGATATTACTGCTTCATGTGGTCTTAAAAAAGCAGAAATTGCAATAAGATTCGTTTGAGTCCCTCCAGATAACAAATGTATACTTGCTTCTTTATTTTGGAGTTTTTCTTTTATCAGTTCTTTTGCTTTTTCTGTAAAAGAATCTTCTCCATAACCTGTTTCTTGGATCATATTTGTTTCTAATAAGGCTTCTAATATACTTTTATGAGCCCCTTCACTATAATCATTTTTAAAGCTGTACATATTTTCCCCTTTATATATAAGATTTTAATAATTCTGTTTTCCCATTAATTTCTATAAGTAAATTCGCTGGAATAAAATAAGTGTCACCTTTCTTAAAAGGATATTCTTTATTATTGTAGACTATAATCCCAGTTCCCTCTAATATTGATAATACAGTAAAAGATTTATGAACTTTATCTTGATATTTTCCCTCTACTTTTATCTTATCTATACTAAAATATTCTCCTCTAATAAGTTCTTGGATAATAGCTCCTTCAGATTCTATATTCTCTCTTCCTTCTTCTGTTGAAATTTCTGGTTTTTCTCCGTAGGCTATTACTTCCGAAGCTTTCTCCAAATGAAGAGGTCTCAACTCTCCATCTACCATTCTATCAAAATCATAAATTCTATAGGTAGTATCAGAATTTTGCTGTGTTTCACAAATCAGCACCCATCCTTCAAGACTTGCATGAACAAGTCCGGGATTTACATTTATAAAGTCTCCTTTTTTTACAGAAATGATATTAAATAAATCAGAAAAATCCTTATTTTTTACTTTTTTTTCAAATTTTTCTCTTGTAATCCCCTGAGAAAGTCCCATAATAAGCTTCGCATCAGAACTGGCATCAATAATATACCAAGATTCTGATTTCCCAAACTCTTTTTCTACCCTTAGAGCATAATCATCACTTGGGTGAACTTGTACCGATAATCTGTCATTTACATCAAGATATTTTATTAAAAGAGGAAAATTATCCCCGTATTTCTCGTATACTTCTTGCCCTACAAGCTCCTCTTTATATTCTTTAAGTAAGGTTTCAAGACTTTTTCCAGCAAATTCTCCTTCTTCTACTAAACTCATTCCGTTTTTATGAGAGCTTACTTCCCAGCTTTCACCTATACTCTCGTCTAAAGGAAGTGTCATGCCTAGTATAGTTTCTAGTTTTCTCCCCCCCCACACTTTATCTTTAAATACTTTTTTAAATTTTAATGGATACATAATACTTCCTTTCACTAAACAAAATTCTTTTTTATTATACTACTTATTTTCTTCAATTTAAAGGCTATTTTATTTCAAAATTAAAAGGACTGAGTTATTCAGTCCATTGGTTTAATTCATACACTCTCAAACTCTTCTTTTTCATACAAAAATGGTGCAAAATCCTTATCACTTACTAGTATATGATTTAGTAGCCAATTTGTAAGAAACTTAAGCATTTTTTCCACTGCTTGTGGGTTTTCAAAAATAATATCTAACTCTATTTTTTCTAGTTCATTTACGAAATATCTATGTTCTTTTTTATGCTCTAATTTATTAGGATAATCTGTTTCCCTTACAATTTCCTCTTCATCATGAAAATGGATATTTGCATAATGAAGAAGTTCCACAAAAATAGCTTTTACCGCATCATTAGTAATATAGGCTTTTTCATCTATCATGAGATTTATTAACTTTACAAGATACTGATGTTGTTTATCAATAACATTGTTGCCTATATTGTATTTTTTATCCCAAACTATTTTTTCCATTGTAGTCCCTCCTATTAATTTTATTTCACACACTATTTTATCGCCCCTATATTTTTTTAACAATTACATCTTAAGTATAATATATATCTTAAGTACTTATCCACTTTAGCTTCATAAAAATTTCCTCGTAACTTAAAAAACCACCTCTATTTCTAGAAGTGGTTTTGTTTATTTTATTTACTCAAATATATCCTTGTTTCATATGATCTATAATTTTTTTCTTCTTTTTCATAATTACTCATAAACAACTCACCTTTGGCTACAAAGTCCAAAGTCTTCTCTTCTTTGGTAAGATTGGAAACTAAAATAAGTTCTTGTCCTTTATAAGTTCTTTTATAAGCAAAAAAATCTTCTCCCAAATCTATAAGATTAAAGTCTCCCTCTACCAAAATTTCTTCTTCTTTTCTAAGTTTTATAAGTTTTTTATAAGTATAAAATAATGAATCTTTATCTTCTAAGGCTTTTTTCACATTTATATCTTTATAATTTTCATTTACTATAATCCAAGGATTTTCTTTGGAAAATCCTCCATAATCAGAATCATCCCATTGCATTGGAGTTCTTGCATTATCTCTGGAAATTTTTCTTACTTTATCCATAACATAACTTTCTTCATGGGTCTTTATGGCTTCATTATAATAATTTATGGCCTCTACATCTCTCATTTCTTCACGTGTCCAAGCTCTGTTAGTCATACCTATTTCTTCTCCTTGATATATAAAAGGAGTCCCTGCCATAGAATGAAGTATCATAGCCCATTGTTTCCCTGTTATTTCTCTGTATTCTTCCTCTCCGTATCTTGAAATAAGTCTTGGAAGGTCATGATTATTGAAGAAAAGCGAGTTCCATCCCTTTCCAAATAATTCTTTTTGGTATTTTTCAAAAATACCCTTCAATTTTTGCTTATCTATAGTAGTTTCCCATTTGTTCATAGTGTACATTATATGTTCAAAGGTAAATACCATAGAAAATTCACTACCATCAGGGTTACTGTAAAGTTTTGCATGTTCTGTATCAGCAGACCAAGTTTCTCCTACAGTAAGAGTTTCAAAATTTCCAAAGCTTTTTTTATTCATTTCTTTTATATACTCATGAAGTTTTGGCCCGTTGGACATAGATAATTTGTCAAATTCTTTGCTTATCATATCTATTACGTCAAATCTAAAGCCTTTTACTCCTTTATTTAACCAGAAATTTAACATTTTATAAACTTCTTCCCTTACTTCCTCATTGTCCCAGTCCAAATCGGCTTGAGTTTTATCAAAATTATGAAGGTAGTATAAATTAAGCTCTTCTACATATTCCCAAGCATCTCCTCCAAATATGGAATTTATAGGATGTTTTTCTACAAAAGCCTTGTCTCTGAAAACATAAAAATCTTGATATTTTTTATCTCCCAAAAGAGCTTTTTTAAACCAATCGTGATGGGTAGATGTATGGTTAGCTACTATATCCATAATTATTCCAATATTTTTTTCTTTAGCTTTTTCTATAAGTTCGTCAAAGTCTTCCATAGTTCCAAATTGAGGGTCTATATTATAATAATCTGCAATATCGTAACCATTATCAAATTTTGGCGAAGAATATACAGGGGTAATCCAAAGCATGTCTACACCTAAATTTTCAAGATAATCAAGCTTTCCAATTATTCCCCTTATATCTCCCATACCGTCATTATTACTATCCATGAAACTCATTGGATATATTTGATAAACAACTTTATTCTTAAAACTCATATTATCCCTCCACTTTATATAATCTGCATTCATAAGCTTTCATTGTAAATTCATTTGTTTCTTCTTCTACCTCTTTATAATTATGTAATAAAAGATTTTCAGCCTTTAGTGTATAATCACTAATATAGTGTACCTCTTTCATGCTTGAATTTACAAGTATAAGATATTTTTCTCCTTGATAAGTTCTTGTATAAGCATAAATTTCTTTGTGGTCTGGAAGCAATAAATCATATCTTCCATATATTAGAGCATCATTACCGTTTCTAATCCTGATTAAATCCTTATAAAAATTAAGTATTGAGTTTTTGTCTTGTAATTCTTTTTCCACATTTATTTCCTTGTAATTTTGATTTACTTTTGCCCAAGGTTTTCCTTTAGTAAAACCGCTATTTTCATTATTATCCCATTGCATTGGACTTCTGCTATTGACTCTTGAAGTCACTTTTATTCTTTCAAGCATAGCTTCTGGGCTTATACCTTTTTCTATACCTTCAAAATACTCGTTTTTTGTTCCCACATCATCATAATCATCAATATGGTCATAGTAAGGATTAGTCATCCCAATTTCTTGTCCTTGATAGATAAAAGGGGTTCCCTGCTGTAAAAAGTATGTCATAGCAAAAGCTTTGGCGCTTTCTTCTCTCATTTCTTCATTTCCCCACATAGAAATACTTCTTGGAAGGTCATGATTTTCTATATAAAGAGCATTCCATCCTTTCCCCTCAAGAGCATATTGCCAATCACTCAAAGCCTTCTTAAACTTTACTAAATCAAAGGCATCTTTGTCTCCTCTATCCCAAAGATTAAGGTGTCCAAACTGAAATACCATATTAAATTTACCCTTTTCATACCCTATCCACTCTTCCAAGTCTTTTGGGTTATCAGTTTTTACTCCGTTAGCTTCTCCAACTGTAACTATATCATATTTATCAAAAGTTTCTCTTTTCAGTTCTTCCAAATATTTATGTATTCCCTCTACATTCATATGCTTCTCAAAAGAAGAAACATATTTTTGTTTCTTAGGATTTGGCATATCTGGAAAAGCATCTTCTTTTTTTATATGACTTATGGCATCCACTCTAAATCCATCAACACCCTTATCAAGCCACCAATTAATCATTTTGTATAGTTCTTTTCTCACTTCTTCATTTTCCCAGTTAAGGTCTGGCTGTTTTTTTGAGAAAAGGTGCATATAATATTCTCCAGTTTCTTCTGTGTATTCCCAAGCTGAACCTTTAAATATACTTTCCCAGTTATTTGGCTCTTTCCCAGCTTTTCCTTTTTTCCAAATATAGTAATCTCTTTTTGGATTGTCCTTAGATTTTTTTGCTTCTACAAACCATTCATGCTCATCACTTGTATGATTAATTACTAAATCTATAATAAGCTTTATATTTCTTTTATGACATTCTGAAAGTAATATATCGAAATCTCCCATAGTTCCGTATTCTTCCAAAATATCTTGATAATCGCTTATGTCGTAACCATTATCATCATTAGGAGATTTATACATTGGTGATAACCAAATAAGACCTATTCCCAAATCCTTTAAATAATCTAACTTTTCAATAAGACCTCCCAAATCTCCTACTCCGTCTCCGTTACTGTCTTTAAAACTTTTTAAGTAAACTTGATATGCTGTTACTTTTTGCCACCATTTTTTCATATTTCCACCTCTATGTTTTTTCGCACACGTTTGCGCTATATCTTAAAAAAATATAGTTAGCTATATTTTTTCTAAACTACTCTTAAAACTTAATTTCTCTATTTCCCTAAAATTAACAAATATAGTTTTCATGCCCGGGCGAGAAAACCTCAATGTCGTCAACTTAAGGAATTTTAAGCAGATACAAGTTTGCTGTTTAACCTCATCCGCCTAGGTTACCTTCTCCTAGAATTAGGAGAAGGGCAAAGACTTTAAAGTCCCCTCTCCTGTTTTTAGGAGAAGGTTAGGGTGAGGTTACTTTTAATAATTTGCTTAAATTGATGACATTAGAGAAGATCTCGCCTTACAAAAAAATGTAATTACGACTATTTCAGATGTTGCATATAATATTATCCAATCTTTTGTCCGTGAAGTTACACATAAATTCGACTACAGTTTTTTCAAAACTAAGTCTCATTTTGCTCTGCATAAATTCGACTACAGTTTTTTCAAAACTAAGTCTCATTTTGCTCTGCAT
>RRZT010558801.1_pt1 | contig 12257 bp, 8 predicted proteins | sample 2165551 | NCBI WGS metagenome assembly RRZT01 (sample SAMN10456910, study PRJNA506462) | wastewater metagenome | biome: wastewater; feature: sludge; material: wastewater sludge; isolation source: wastewater sludge with Escherichia coli K12::gfp cells carrying plasmid... | place: USA: Moscow, Idaho ... | reverse complement strand
TTGGCACCTCGATGTCGGCTCGTCGCATCCTGGGGCTGGAGTCGGTCCCAAGGGTTGGGCTGTTCGCCCATTAAAGCGGCACGCGAGCTGGGTTTAGAACGTCGTGAGACAGTTCGGTCCCTATCCGCTGCGCGCGTAAGAGTCTTGAGAAGAGCTGTCCTTAGTACGAGAGGACCGGGACGGACTAACCTCTGGTGTGCCAGTTGTCCTGCCAAGGGCACGGCTGGTTGGCTACGTTGGGACATGATAACCGCTGAAAGCATCTAAGCGGGAAGCATACTTCAAGATGAGGACTCTCACACCATTTGGTGGTAAGGCCCCCTAGAGACCATGGGGTTGATAGGACAGACGTGGAAGCCCAGTAATGGGTGGAGCTGACTGTTACTAATAGGCCGAGGGCTTGTCACTCACCAACAATAAAGGTTCGAGTGCACAACCCATACACAAAAAATGTCTGACACGCGTCCACTATGTGATTCCCGATCAACCCGACCATGCACACCCTGGGGTGTGGATGGTTGATGAACAACACAAGATTGTTTCGGTGGTCATGGCGAAAGGGAAACGCCCGGCTCCATTCCGAACCCGGAAGCTAAGCCTTTCAGCGCCGATGGTACTGCACGCGGAAGCATGTGGGAGAGTAGGACACCGCCGAACACACCATTGCGTGTGGCCCCGCAACCTGACGGTTGCGGGGCCACACCCATTTAACCCACCCGAAAACCACCCGGCCATGGTTCACCAGATCGATCGATCTCTACGATCGACCCGCTGACCCCCGACACCAACTCGACGGCTCACCACACCATCGGGCCGCCAGCGCGCACCACCGCCCGACCAGCCAGCACGGCCAGCGCCGTCCCGCAGCCCGCCCCGCCGTCCAGCTATCAGCCTTGGTGAACGGCCGGCTCCCCAGGCGGCGGTGTGCACAGTGGCTCCCGGGGGCGGCGGCGTCCCCAAGCGGTGGGAGATAAGCGCCCGACCAAAGGAGCATCCAGACACCCCTACCCGTCAGCCGCATCCCACTAACTCGTCGAGGACACGCCGACCGTCCGCCACCCACCGGATTGTGGGGTCACCTCTGTTGGGGTTCGATCTCCGACTCCAGTTGGGCGAGCGACTGCCGCAGTGACGCCAGCACGTCCTGGTGGACCCCGTCGCGTTCCAACGCCTGCCGATGGATCGTGACGGCGTCCTGATCTCTGCCAGCCTCGTGGAGCGCAAGAGCGACCCAGCGCTCAGCCTGCGCCGCCCACGACGGCTGTCCCGCCGCCGCGTACCCGTCGGCGACCTCCAACAACAGCGACACACCCGCGTCGAGGCGCCCGACGGCCACCAGTGCGCGAGCCAGGTCGTCAGTGACCGACAGGGCGTGCAGTTCCTCGCCCTCGTTCCGGGCGATGGTGATCGCCTCGTCGACGTCGGCGGTGCCCTCGGCGACCCCGGACATGATACGGGCGCGCCCACGACTGGCCAAGCCCAGCGACAAGAACGCGGGTACTCCGATGGAGCGGGCATGCGCCTCAGCCGCGTCGAGATCGGCCAGGCCCTCCTCGTCGCCCACCAGGGCGAGCAGTTCGCCACGCTGATGACGCGCCTCAGCCGCCAGATCGGCGTCCTCGGCCTGCTCCGCGAGTGCGAGACCGGCACCCAGCGCCGCATACGCACGATTCAGGTCGCTCCCCTCCCGAGCGGAGCTGGCCAGCAACAGGTAGGTGCGGGCCACCGACTGCGCCTCCACGCCGGCTTGCTGCTCAACCTCAGCCAGATCCTCGAACGTGTGCGCGGCGTCCAAGGGAAGGCCTGCGGCCCGCTGGTAGGTGCCGAGCGCAAGCAGGGCGTCCATCGGCGGCAGGTCGGCCAGGCGCGAGTGGCGCATCGCGACGTGCGCGCGCAGCACGGCATCATCAGGGCGTCCGAGATCGTTGAGCACCGCCGCCGCGACGAGCGAGGCCTGGACGATCCCCAGGCGGCTGCCCATGGCGCCGAATCGTTCGATCGCCTCATCGGCGAGCGTCAACGCGGCGTCGAACTCTCCACGTGACGCCGCCAGCTGCGCCGACTCCAGCACCAGCGTCGCCCGCGCACCCCGACTGACCGGCAACGCGAGAGTCGACCGCAGTTCGTCGGCCGCCTCGTCGACGAGACCCACCGCGCGGTACACCCGCACGGCCGACATGGTGGCGTTCACCTGGTCGTCGAGCTGGTGGGACGACCGGCCGACGCGAGCGAGGTGCTGCGCAGTCGCGACGGCACGCTCGGCGTCCCCTGCCATCAGGTGCCCGGACGCCAACAGGCCCAGCAGCTGCACGGCGGCCGCCGGTTCGGCGTCGCCGACAGATGCGGCGAGACGCGCCACCGCGTCCACGTCGATGTTGCCCGGGACGTAGAGCATCGGCCCCAGGGTGCGCACCGCGTCCGCCCAGTCGGTCAGGCCGCCGATGCGGAGCTCACGCTCGATCCGCTCGGCGTAGTCCTGAGCCTGCTCGTGACGGCCGAGGCGCAGCGTCGACTTGACGCCCTCCTGCAGCAGCCGGACCCGCTCCAGTGTTTCGAAGGAGACGGCCAACCCCGCGTCGACCGCGTCGAGAGCCTCCGCGTCGTCGCCCCACTGCGACAGCTCCCAGGCACGTTCGGCCCACTGGGTTCCGCTGCGCGGACGCACCTGCTCAGCGACGGCGTCGCTGATCATCGGCTCGCTGCCCATCGGAACCTCCCAACGCTCGCTGGCCAGTGTGCGGGCCTCGGCGACCTGCCGCGCCCGACGGTCGGTGCCGTTGCGGGCGTCGAACGCGGCGGCCAGCTCGGCTGCGGCCCGCCAGCACGCGGCGGCCAGCGTCTCTGCCGTCCATGAGCCTTCCGGGGTGCCCAGGATGGCTGCGTGGGCGTCCGACTCGGCGCCCCGCACGAGCTGGTCGCCGTGACCGGCAGCGGCCACGGCGTCCAGAGCGACGCCGAAGGCGGTCAGCGCGCCGAGCCGGCGCTCGGCGTCCAGCGGATGATCGGGGAGCTGGGGCAGGTACCGCTCGAGCAGGTCGAGCGCGCGGGCCTCGTTACCGGTCACTGCCAGGAACGGCAGGTGCGGCAGGATCAACGGGAACGGGTCGGCGTTACGTCGCGCCAGCCGCAGCGCGTGCCGGTGCAGGGCGACCGCGTCGTCGGGACGCCCCGCGCGCAGCAGGCGCAACAGGCCGCGTCCCATCGACTGCTCAGGCTCGTCGCCGCACTCCATGCGCCCCTCGACGATCTCGTCGAGAAGGGCCACCGCCCGTTCATGGTTGCCGAGCTCCCACTCCAGGTCTGCGTCCTCGGAACGGACGCAGGCATGGCAGTGCGAGTACTCGTCGGTGCCAACGGCCTCGCGTTCGTCGCGGAAGGCGGCCGCCTCCTGGGGGTGTCCGGTCGCCAGCGCGTTCGCCAGACGTACCTGCCACACCCCCGACAGGCCGACGCCGGCCCGCCGGTAGTGCGTCTCCATGTCGGTGACCACCGCGTCCACCTGGGCGAGCGGAAACCGGGGATGCCGCAGCAGGATCTCCGCCACCCACTTGAACTGCCACAGCAGGTCATACCCCTCGCCGACCTTCTGCGGGAAGCGCACCGGGTCGGCGTCGTGGCGCCCGAGGCACCACGAGAACGATGCGAGCGTGCCGTCGAGGTCACCCCGCATGAAGTCGGACGCCGTGATGCGCATCCGGATCGCGTACTCGGCGTCCTCGTCGGACGCCTCCTGCGCCAGATCCAGAGCGCGACCCAGGATCGCCCGCTCCTCGGGCCCGACTGCGGTCTGATCGGCGGTCTCGATCAGTTCGGTGAGCTCAGGACTGGTCATCGTGGTCCTCCCAGCCGACACTGAGCTGAATCAGGTCGATCGTCGCGGTGGTGAGCACGGCCCGGTCGGCCGCGGTGAGTGGATGGTGCCCGGCGAGGCGGGCCTGGACGTGCAGCAGGCGCAGGGCCCGGTCGAACACGACCGGATCGGACAGGCCCGACAGTCGCCGTACCAGGTCGTTTGCCCAGTTCAGGCACAGGGTGGCGCGCGCGTGGGGGCCGTCATCGACGATGCCCTCGACCTCGGCCAGCAGTTCGGCGTACAACGAGGACGCCCCCTCGCCGGCCGCACGGCGGTCGCGCCGGCGCAGCACCGCCGGATCGACGATGTAGAGCGCCGGCAGGTCGGCCGGCTGGAACACCCGGGTCGCCGCGTCACAGTCGGACGCCGCCAGTGCCGCCGATGCGCGTGCGTCGAGCTCACGGGCGCGGACCCGGTCGGCCAGCGGGGGCGGATCCAGATCGTCCATGAGGTCGGCGACCCGCACCCGGGTCACGGCCACGTCGTGCATCTCGCCGACCCGGGCGAGAAGGTCCGCGTCGTGGATGTAGCCGGCGTTGAACAGGGGAGTGGCCGTCGGAACCACCGCCGCCAGCTGCCGGAATTCGTCGACCGTCGCGGCGAACCGGATCTCGCGGTGCTCGGCGAGGTGCTCGCCCAGGCTGACCGGGCCCCCGGAGGTTTCGAACTCGAGGTGGGGGAGGAGGGTCCGGGCCAGGTCGTCGTCGGTCAGCGCCATCGACTTGAGCGCCACCTGGTGGATGCTCACGAGCGACTCGAACGCCGCGCTGTGCCGCCCGGCCTCCCGTGTGATCCACCGCCGGATGCAGCGGCCCAGCGCATCGCGGGTGTCGGCGAGCGACTGATCCTCCACGAACGCCTCACGGGACGCCGTCGGCGTCAGCCGGTCGGTGGTCACGATGGCGCGGGCGAAGAACGCCCAGTCGGGCAGGAGATCGGGCGTCCGGTCGGACACCAGCATGCGGCTCAGGTACACGGTGTGGGCCTGCCGGGCGGCCGGCGGGGGCGTCCACGGAAGCACGTAGGCGAAGCCACGTGTGCCCGGAGCCTCGAGCGGAATCGCCGCCAGTGGCGGCGTTCCGAGAAGCTCCTCGCCGGCGTCCAGAACCACCTCGGGGTCGGGGTCGTCGAACAGGCCGGACGTGTCGTTCAGTGTCTCCCAGCCCTGCGGCATGCGCAGGCGCTGGGTGTCGGGGAGGTAGCGGCCGTAGTGCCGCACCAGCGACCGGACGCGTCCGCCGGTTACGAGCGCCGCCTCGTCCGGACGCGGCGTCAGCGACACCTCGGTGCCGACCGGCAAGTCGGCGCCCTCGGCGTCCGACAGCTCGCGCAGCGTGAAGGTGCCGGACGCCGAGCCGACCCACTCGATCGGGCGCGCCCCGCGCGCCGACCGGCTGCGCACCACGATCGAGTCGGCCACCATCAGGCACGACAGCAGGCCGATGCCGAACTGGCCGAGGTAGCCGTCGCGGCGAAGGCCGAACATCTCGTCACGCTTTGAGGTGCGGCCCACGGTCGCCAGCAACTCGGACGCCTCTGCGGCATCCAGCCCGATGCCGTTGTCGGTCAGCACGAACGGGCTGCCTGCGTCGGCCGGAACGATAGAGACCAGGCCGGCAGGGGCGTCCGGATCGAACTCGGCCCGCGCCCGGATCGCGTCGCGGGCGTTCTGCAGCAGCTCGCGCAGAAACACCTGCGGGCTGGAGTAGAGGTGCCGGCTGAGCAGGTCCACCACGCTGCGCAGGTCGACCTGGAAGGGGTGCGCGACGGATTCGGTCATCGCCTTGAGGCTATCGGCCACCGGCGGGCGGCGCACGAGGGACGCCGCCCCACGCCCGGAGTCGCGGGTGCGGAGCGGTGCCGACCCGCCCGATTCGTCGGAATCCGGTGCCACGGGCTACAGTTGACCCGCCGAAGACCGCAGGTCTCTCACTTTCGGGTGAGTGCAAATCCCGCGCAGGTGAAACGAGTAGCAGCTGGTCTCAGCTGATCGCCCCGTGTCGCCCTGCGCACCGGGGCTTTTTTGCTGCCCGCGGCACCTCGGCTCAACCAAGTGACAGTGGGAAGGAGAACCATGGCGAGGCCTGACAAGGCAGCAGCCGTCGCAGAATTGAAGGAAAACTTCGAGACTGCCGGTGCCGCCGTGCTGACCGAGTACCGCGGACTCACCGTGAAGAGCCTGAAGGAACTCCGCAGGGCTCTGGGTGCGGACGCGTCGTACGCCGTCACGAAGAACACGCTGACCACGATCGCCGCCCGCGAGGCAGGCATCGAGGGACTGGAAGACCAGCTCTCGGGCCCCACGGCGATCGCGTTCATCAAGGGGGATGTCGCCACCGTGGCGAAGAGCCTGCGTGACTTCGCGAAGGCCAACCCGCTTCTGGTCATCAAGGGTGGCGTCATGGACGGCAAGGTCCTCGACGCCGACGCGGTCAAGAAGTTGGCCGACCTCGAGTCGCGTGAGGTCCTCCTCGCGAAGCTCGCCGGTGGTCTGCAGGCCAACCTGCAGCGCGCCGTGTTCCTCATCGCCGCTCCGCTCTCTCAGGCCGCGCGCGTCCTGGGTGCGCTGGAGTCGGCGGCGAAGGAGAACCCGTCCCTCATCGGTGGCGCCGGCGAGGCCGCCGCTGCCGACCAGAAGCCCGCCGAGGACTCCTCGGCAACCGATGCAGCGGCCGCTGCAGACACCACCGAAGACGCGGCTGACGCTGCATCCAACGATTGATCGAAAGGACAACCATCATGGCGAAGCTCACCAACGAAGAGCTCCTTGAGGCCTTCAAGGAGATGACCCTGATCGAGCTCTCCGAGTTCGTGAAGCAGTTCGAGGACACGTTCGGTGTCACCGCTGCTGCTCCGGTGGCCGTCGCGGCCGCCGGCGCCCCGGCTGCTGCCGGTGGCGACGCTGCCGAGGCCGAGGAGGAGAGCAACGAGGTTGACGTCATCCTCGAGTCCGTCGGCGAGAAGAAGATCCAGGTCATCAAGGAGGTGCGCGCCCTCACGAGCCTCGGCCTGAAGGAGGCCAAGGACCTCGTCGAGGCCGCCCCGAAGCCGGTGCTGGAGAAGGTCGCGCGCGACGCGGCTGCCAAGGCGAAGGAGCAGCTCGAGGCTGCCGGCGCCACCGTCACCGTCAAGTGACGCTCTGACGCAACGCTGACATGTGGGACCCGCGGGCATCGCCCGCGGGTCCTTCTGTGTCCCGGACGCCGCGCTGGCGCTCGTGCGTCCGGGCAGCGGACGCGGTGAGCGGCCGCGGCGTCCGGGTGCGGCGGGCGAAGACAGCGCGGTGCTGGACGACGTAGCTGACCGCGAACAGCGTCGCCTCGACGGCGACCTTGGCGACCAGCAGCGGCCATCCCCACGCCACGGTGGTGAGGTGCAGCAGCAGGTAGTTGCCCGCGAGCAGGGCGACGGCGAGTGCGAGGTAGCGGCGCCGCGTCCGCCACGTGTCGGCCGAGCCGAACACGTGCCGTGCGTTCCACCGGTAGTTCAGGACGCCGCTGACGAGCCTGGCGAGCACGACCGACACCAGCAGGTGCCCGGTGAGGGCCACCGTCAGCCACAGCACGACGGCGTCCACCAGGAACGAGCCGACCGACGACGCCGCGAAGCGCAGCACCGGCGCGTAGATGCGCAGCGAGTCGCGCACCGGGCGGAAGTGGCTGGAGGAGTTCTCGTCGAGGTAGATCGTCTCGATGGGCAGCTCGATGATGCCCACCCCGGCGCTGCGGGCCTGCAGCAGCAGGTTGAACTCGTACTCGAACCGCTCACCCGGCACCGACTGCAGCCAGCCCAGCAGCCCCGCCGGGTAGGCGCGCAGCCCGGTCTGGGTGTCGTGGACGCGGCTGCCGCTGACGGCGCGGAACGCCCAGCGCGAGACCGTGTTGCCAAACCGGCTGCGGGCGGGCACGTCGCCGGTGAAGCGGCGTCCGCCGAGCGCCATGGTGTCGGGTGCGACGGCGGCCGCGACCCGGGCGATGTCGGCCGGGGTGTGCTGGCCGTCGCAGTCGGCGCAGACCACGTCCTCGCCGGGGGAGTGCTCGGCGGCCCACGCGAAGCCCACCTTCAACGCCGCCCCCTTCCCGCGGTTGTGCGGCAGGCGGACGACCGTGGCGCCGGCGTCCACCGACACCTCGAACACGCCGTCGAAGGCGGCGCCCGAGCCGTCGTCGACCACGAGGACGCGGGCGTCCGGCAGGTGGTGGCCCAGGTCGCGGATCAGGGTGACGAGCCGCAGATCGGGCTCGTAGGCGGGGATCAGGATGAGCATGATCGCCTCACCCGGCCACGAACAGGATGTCGGACGTGCCGCGCTCGGACCCCTTGCCGAGCGGGTTGTTCACCAGCGACGAGTCGAACACCATCGCCGAGCTGCCGCCCCCGTCGAGGTTGTAGGCGACCTGTGCGCCCAGCGAGACGAACAGGTCGGCGAACTCCGGCACCGTCATGCCCCGGCTGTAGCCGTTGCTGCGGCCGTCGACGACCACGATGACGAAGTGGTTCGCCTCGATCATGCCGATGCCGGTGCGGGGCTGGTTGCCTTGGATCGAGTGGTTGCCGACGTTCGTGTCGATCTCGACGCTGTCGATGCCGCTGATCGCCTTGCCGGCGTCCACGAGGCCGGGTCCGAACGACAAGGTGTGCCACACGCCGTCGTCGATCAGGGTGGACGCCGACGTGGCCGTCTCGTCGTAGAGCCGCATGGTGCCGTCCCTGCCGATCGCCAGGCCCTGGCGGGCCCCGGCGTCGCGGAAGGCGGCGCCGTTGCGGATCACGATGCCGTCGGAGCGGAACCCGTAGTAGTCGCCGTTCACGGCCCAGATCGCGTTGTTCTGTTCGGCGATCACCGACGGGACCTCGATGATGTTCTGCCCGAAGGTGTCGTCGGCGAAGGCCGCGCGCAGCGACGTGGCGTCGGCCAGTCGCATGTCGGCCTCGAACCAGGTGATGGTGTCGGACCCCGACCCTGACGAGCGCTGGGTGATCGTGATCGTGCCGGCCGACGACGTCCAGCTGTTCGCGGTGAGCGTTGAGGCCCCCGACGTCGTGGTCGTCGAGGTGGTGCCCCACTGGCTGGACGCCCCGGTCACCTCCGCGTGCTCGATGACGAAGCGGTCCAGCGCCCAGGCGGTGCCCCCGCCGACAGCGGCCAGAGCGGCCAGTGAGCCGCCCAGAAAGCTGCGCCTGCTGATGGTGCGCCTCGGTGCCGGCGCCTGTTCGTTCTTCATGGTGACAGGTCTACGGCCGCAGGCTGTGGCCCCGCTGTGGCGGGGCTGTCGGTGCGACATGCGTTGTCAGAGGGATTTTGTTCACAGAAGTCGCTGGGGAGGTTCACAGGAACCACACACGTTCGGATGGGGGAATGGTCACACCACACACCGAACCAGGAGCGAACCATCATGCTGGAAGCAGCCCACTACATCGCCGATCTCGTCGCCATCGGCGCCCTCGTCCTCGGCCTGTACTTTCCCCGCCACCGCCGCCGCGACCTGGTGGTCGCCTACCTCGGCGTCAACATCGGGGTGATGGCGGTCAGCTCGATCCTCGTGTCCACGGCCGTGGCCGCCGGGCTGGGGCTGGGGCTGTTCGGCGTCCTGTCGATCATCCGGCTGCGCAGCGACGAGCTCGCCCAGCACGAGATCGCCTACTACTTCAGCGCCCTGGCGCTCGGCCTGATCGGCGGCCTCGGAACGTCGCTCAGCCTGTCGCTCCCGCTCATGGCGGCCATCGTTGCGGCCATGTGGGTCGCCGACCACCCCAAGCTGTTGGCGTCCCATCGTCGGCAGGTGATCGTGCTCGACAAGGCCATCGCCGACGAGGACGCCCTCGTGGCACACCTCGAGCAGCAGCTTGGGGGCCGCGTCCACCGGGTGCAGGTGCAGCGACTCGACCTGGTCAACGACAGCACCTGGGTCGACGTCCGCTGGAGAGTGCCGAGCGTGCGCCGCGCCCGTGCCGAGGTCGGTGCCCTGTGACCGCGACCATGACCACCGGCCTCGAGCGCTTCGGCTCGCTGACGCTGGCCGAACTCAACGATCGGGCCGCCCGACTGACCCGAGTCGACCGCAAGTACGTCCTGGACGCCCGCGGTGCGGCCGACCTGATGGAGCGCCTCCCTGAGGGGAGCCTGGCCCTCGAGATCGACGGGCTGCGCACCTTCGGTTACGACTCGGTGTACCTCGACACGCCACGCCTGGACGCCTTCCGCGCCACCGTGACGCGCCGGCGGCACCGCTTCAAGGTGCGGACGCGGCGCTACACCGACTCAGACCTGACATTCCTCGAGGTGAAGACCCGCCGCGGGTCGTTCACCGTGAAGGAGCGCATCGGGCACGCGTCGATGACCGATCTCGGGGCAGGGGAGAGCTTCGTCGCCGAGGCGCTGGAGCGCGCCGGGGTCCGCGTTGACGTCGCGCAGTTGGCCCCGACCCTGACGGTGAGCTACCGGCGCTCGACGCTGGTGCTGCCCGGCAGCGTCGACCGGCTGACGATCGACACCGATCTGGAGTGGCGGACCCCGGACGGCCGGACGCGGCGTCCGGCCCCCGGCACGGCCGTCGTGGAGACGAAGGCCGGTGCGCACGCAAGCCGGGCCGACCGCGTCCTCTGGGCGCTCGGGCACCGGCCGCAGCCCATCAGCAAGTACGCCACCGGCCTCGCCGCCCTCCGCGAGGACCTGCCGGGCAACCGCTGGCACCGGCTGCTGACCGCCGGCGTCCTCGCCGACCGCTGACCACCGTGGACGCCGCCCGCCCCGCCCCGCCCCGACCGGCGCGGGGCGGGCCGTGCCGCGTCCGGGCACCGACGGTGTCCACGCCCGGGTGTCCTGGGCGAAATCCCGCCGCGGCCTTGCCCGAGGCGCTATCGTCGTTCCCACCATGCCGGACCCGGCAGTGTCGCACAGGGTCTGCAGCGCCGTGCCCGATTGGACTTGCGTGGCGGCGTCGCCTCGCGTACGATAAGGGTTTGCCCCATTTGACGACCCGTGAAACCAGATTTGACGCGGGCCGTTTCGCATGCTTAGGAACCGGCCGATGGCCGGGTCTTCTGGAAGGACCAATCTTGGCCGTCTCGCGCAGCGCGTCGAAGAACACCAACGTCGTTTCCACCAGCGGACGGATCTCGTTCGCGAAGATCCACGAGCCGCTCGAAGTCCCCAACCTGCTCGACCTCCAGACGGAGTCTTTCGACTGGCTGGTCGGCAACGAGGAGTGGCGCTCGGGGGTCGAGGCCGCTCTTGCCGAGGGCCGGACCGACATCAACACGAAGTCCGGTCTGGAGGAGATCTTCGAAGAGATCTCCCCGATCGAGGACCTCTCCGAAACGATGAGCCTGTCGTTCCGCGACCACCGCTTCGAGGATCCGAAGTACACGGTGGAGGAGTGCCAGGACCGCGCCGTCACCTCCGCCGCGCCGCTCTTCGTCACCGCCGAGTTCATGAACAACGACACCGGCGAGATCAAGAGCCAGACGGTGTTCATGGGCGACTTCCCGCTGATGACCGACAAGGGCACCTTCGTCATCAACGGCACCGAGCGCGTCGTCGTCAGCCAGCTCGTCCGCAGCCCGGGCGTCTACTTCGAACAGACCCCCGACAAGACCTCCGACAAGGACATCTTCACCTGCAAGATGATCCCGTCGCGCGGTGCGTGGCTGGAGTTCGAGGTCGACAAGCGCGACATGGTCGGCGTCCGCCTCGACCGCAAGCGCAAGCAGAACGTCACGGTGCTGCTCAAGGCCTTGGGGTGGACCAACGAGCAGATCCTCGAGGAGTTCGGCGACAGCGAGTCGATGCGCCTCACCCTCGAGAAGGACCACACGGCCAACACCGACGAGGCCCTGCTCGACCTGTACCGCAAGCTGCGTCCGGGCGAACCGCCCACGCGCGAGGCCGCGCAGGCGATGTTGAAGAACTACTACTTCAACAACAAGCGCTACGACCTCGCCAAGGTGGGCCGGTACAAGGTCAACAAGAAGCTGGGCCTGCAGATCCCGTTCGACACCCAGGTGCTGACGATGGAGGACATCGTTCAGGCGATCCGCTACGTCGTCGCGCTCCACGAGGGCAAGGAGGCGCTCGGCGACCTGCCGATCGAGACCGACGACATCGACCACTTCGGCAACCGTCGTCTGCGCACCGTCGGCGAGCTGATCCAGAACCAGCTCCGCATCGGTCTGGGACGCCTCGAGCGCACCGTCCGCGACCGCATGACGACGCAGGACATCGAGGCGATCACGCCGCAGACGCTGATCAACATCCGTCCGGTCGTCGCGGCGCTGAAGGAGTTCTTCGGCACCTCGCAGCTGTCGCAGTTCATGGACCAGAACAACCCGCTCGCGGGCCTGACCCACAAGCGTCGCCTGTCGGCGCTGGGCCCCGGTGGTCTGTCCCGTGACCGCGCCGGCA
>RRZT011456797.1_pt1 | contig 12258 bp, 12 predicted proteins | sample 2165551 | NCBI WGS metagenome assembly RRZT01 (sample SAMN10456910, study PRJNA506462) | wastewater metagenome | biome: wastewater; feature: sludge; material: wastewater sludge; isolation source: wastewater sludge with Escherichia coli K12::gfp cells carrying plasmid... | place: USA: Moscow, Idaho... | reverse complement strand
GCGGGTGGCGAGGTCGGTGATCGTGGTGGCGCCGGTGAGGTCGAGGGTGTCTTCGGGGATGTGGTGGCGGTCGGTGAGGGTGGCGATGACTTGGGCGCGTTTGACGGAGTCGACGCCGAGGTCGGCTTCGAGGTCCAGGTCCGGTTCGATGACGTCGCTGGGGTATCCGGTGGCTGCGGCGAAGGCCGCCACGAACTCCGCAACCCAGTCGGGGGAGTCCCCCTCGTCCGGACGGGTCGGTTCGGTGTCAGCGATCGACGAGACCTCTGCCGCACCCCCCTTGTCCGGCGACGACGGGACCCCGTCGGACTCCAGCAGGTGGGCGGCCAGGCGATCGATGCTCCAGGACAGGTCGCCGCATCCGGGACCGTACTCGTCTTCCAGCCGTGAGCTGAGGCGGTCGCGCAGTTCGGCGACGAGCCCGATGCGGTTCAAGGCCATCCCCCCGGCCAGGGCATAGCGCGGGTAACCCGTGACGCCGCTCACCAGGGCCGTCACGGACTGGTGGGTGGCCGCAGCCGATGCCGTCACCGCCTGAGGGGCGGGCTCGTGGATGCCAAGACTGGTCAGGTACAGACGCACCTGACGTTCGTCGTCGAGCGAGGAACGCCGGCGAGAGTCCAGGGGGACACAGGAGACATCGCCCTTCTCGGCCTCGACGATGCCCGTCAGCACGGCGCTCGGTCCGGCCTCGACGAAGTCGGAGACACCGAGGGTCGCGGCTCTGCTGATCAGCGCTCCGAAGTCGAAAGGCTGGACCAGTTGCGCGGCCAGGAGAGCGGGGAGATCGGCGCTGTCGGAGCCCTCGAGCACCTCTGCGGTGATGCTGGAGACGATGGTGAGGGCCGGAGCGCGGAACGTCAGTTGGCTGAGCCGGGCTCGGAGCGGGGCCACGCAGGACCGCAGCAGGGGCGAGTGATAGGCGTGGGTCACCCGCAGACGCGTCACCGGCAGGTGCGCGTGGGAGGCCGCCTCGGCGAAGGCCGCGATCGCGGCCTGGGAGCCGGAGACCACGCGTTGGCTGGTCGAGTTGGCGATGGCCTCCCCGAGGTCCCCGGCGGTTGTCGCCAGCAAGAGCAGGCGACGATACGTGCGACGTTCGGCGTCGGTCCGGACGCGAACCGCCAGCATCGTCCCGCGCTGGTCGGCGGGAACGTCGATCACGGTCTCGGCTCGGGCCATCACCCCGGCGAGGCCGTTGGCGAAGCTCAGGACCCCGCCGGCCACGTAGGCGGCATACTCGCCGAGGCTGTGTCCGATCACGATCGTCGGTGGTTCCGCGAATCTGGTCAGCCGGCGGTACTGGGCAACGCTGGCAGTGAAGATGGCGCACTGCATCGCCGTTGGTTCGGCCAAGGTGGCTGGGGTGGCGCCCAGGTCGGTGTAGATGCAGGCGGAGAGGGGCCGGCCGTAGCGGGCGTGGTAGGCCTCGTCTGCCTCGTCGAACGTGGCGGCGACGCACCGGTCGCTGCCACGAAGGTCGGCCAACTGGTCGAGATACTGGCTTCCATGACCGGGGAACAGCACGCCATAGGCGGCCGGGGTCTGGATCGGGGCGAGGTAGATCTCCTCGCGCCGCAGGGCGCGGCGCTGAGCGTTCAGGCTGGTCTGGTCGGCGGCCTTCATGTCAGATGATCCCCTTCTCGCGAGCGATGGTGCCGATTACTGAGAGCGCCCGGTCGAGATCGCGGTCCTCCAGGATCGCGGTGACGGTGGCACGGAACCGGCTCTTTCCCCGTGGCACGGCGGGGAAAGCCGCCACGGAGAGAAAGACCCCCCGCTCGCGCATCAGGCGCGTCATCTGCATGGCCAGGTCGTCGTCACCCACCGGGATCGGCACGATGGGCGCGCTGCCGGACTCGATCACGAATCCCTCGTCGATCAAGCCTTGTCGAAAGGCGATGGTGTTGGCCCAGAGCCGCTGACGCAGCTCCGGTCGGGTCTGGATGGCTTGGAGTGCGGCACGTGCCCCGCCGATGAGCACGGGCGGCGGGCTGGCATTGAAGAGGTAGCCGTGTGCTGCGTGTCGGATGTAGTCGCACACCTCATGGTTGGCGGCGATGAAGCCGCCCGAGGAGCCGAATGACTTGCTGAGCGTCCCCATGAGGATGTCGGGGGTGACGCCGAAGTGCTCGCAACTTCCGCGTCCGGTCTCCCCGAAGACGCCGAGGCCATGAGCGTCGTCCACCATCAAGAGCGCGTCGTAGCGCTCACAGAGGCCCGCGATCTCGTCGAGCGGAGCCAGGTCGCCGTCCATCGAATAGACGCCGTCGACGACGACGAGCCGGCACGCGTAGTCCTGACTGCGCCGGAGGATGTACTCCAGCTTGACCAGGTCGTTGTGCGGGAAGATCCGTAGCTCCGCCCCGGATTGGGCGCAGCCGTCGGCGATGCTTTGATGGTCGAGCTGGTCGGCGATGAACACCACCCCGGGCCCACCCAGCGCCGACAGGGGTGCCACGTTGGCCAGGAAGCCAGAGCTGAAGAGCACGGCGTCCTCGAACCCGAGCCAGCGGGCCAACTCCTGCTCGAACTCGCGGTGGATCACGGTGGTGCCGTTGTGCAGGCGAGCGCCGCAGGTGGACAATCCGTAGTGCTGCAGGACGCGCTGGGCCGCGGCAAGCACCTCGGCATCGACGCTGAGACCCAGGTAGTTGTTGGACGTCAGCATGATGACCGGATCCCCGGTGGGGAGATCCGCGGTGTTGCGCTGGGCGCTGGCCACAGGCTGGCCATACGGGTAAGTGCCGCCCGCGATGCCTGCGCGAACGGCAGCGGAGACTTCATGGAATCGGTGTGCGTAGCTGGCGTTGATCACGGGGGCTCCAGACTGGGGGCGAACGGTGAATCCGTGGGGATAGTAGCACTATCCCCACGGATCTCCCGGGAGGGTCTCGGGTAAGAAACTTGTGGAGAGTGCTACTATCCGGCCATGGCCCTGAACGTGACTCAAGGTGGGGAAACGGTGCCTCTCTCGGTGCTGTCGCAGCGATCGGGCGTCTCGATCGCCACCATCAAGTACTACATCCGCGAAGGACTCATCCGATCCAACCAGGATCCCGAGGCCGATGATGCGGAGACGGTGGATCAGTTGCGGCTGATCCGAGGGCTCGTTCACGTGGTCGGGCTGTCCATCCTGCAGGTTCGCGAGATCCTCAGGCTGGTGCGCGATCCCGCTCTGAGTCCCGCCGCGTCCATGACCGACGTCACCGTGGTCCTGCCCCTGGCGGGTGCCCGGCCGACCGACCGCGCCGCAGACGACGCAGATCTCGCCGACGCCCGGGCCGCGCTGGCGAGGGTCGGCTTCGACGCTCTACCGGATGCCCCTTACGTGACGCAGTTGCTGGCCGCCATCGCGCTCGCGGATGAATGCGGAGTGGGCATGGACGCCGATCACTTGGCCGCCTACGCCGCGGCAGCGCGCATCTGCGCCTCCGCCGACTTCGACAACCTGCCGCTCGACTCCCCGAGCAGGGCGGCGCAAGTCGCGGTGCTGGGCACCGCCATCTATGACCCGATCCTCGTCGGCCTGCGACGCCTGGCCCACCGTGAGCTGGTCGAGGAACTTCCCGTCCCCTAACCACGCAGAAGGAAGATGTCCGCCATGCAGGAGCAACCCCCCGAATCCGGCACGGTATCCACGGCTCAATACCAGCGGTTCGGTCCTCCCGAGGTGATGCTCATCCAGGAGGTTGCCGTGCCCGTGGCAGGCCCGAGCGACGTGGTCGTGAGGGTCGCCGCCCTCAGCGTCAATCGGATCGATACGGCGGCGAGATCCGGACGCCAGACCTTCCTGACGGGACGCCGTTTCCCGCAACGCACCGGCCTGGACTTCAGCGGCACCGTCATCGCCGTCGGATCCCAGGTGGAAGGGATCGAACCGGGTCAGCGGGTCTGGGGATTCCTCGGAACCGACCGGTTGGGGAGACGAGGCACGGCCGCGACCCGCATCGTCGTGGCCGCCGATCTGCTCTCCTTGGCCCCTGCAGCAGCGGAACTGGCTGACGCCGCCGCACTTCCTCTGGTGGGCCTGACGGCCTGGCAGGCGATGGAGGAGCTCAAGGTCGAAGCGGGCTCGAGGCTGCTCATCGTGGGAGGTGCGGGCGGCGTCGGGAGCGTCGCCGTTCAGGTCGCCCGGTCGCGAGGGGCCGTCGTGGACACGGTCAGCTCCGCCCGACATGAAGAACTCCTGAGGAGGTTGGGCGCAGCCTCGCGGTTCGAGCCGGGCGCGGTGCCCTGGCAGACGTTACGCGGCCGGTACCAGGCGGTCCTGGACACGACCGGCGCCCACCTGTGGCGGCTACGCCGCACCGTCGCACCGGGCGGGCGCCTGGTCACGATTTCTCCCGCAGGCCTGCCGATCAGCATGGTGAGCAAGGCACTGCCGGGTGCCCACGTGTCATTCCTGTCCGTCCGGCCCAGCCGCACCGGACTGTCGGCGCTCGCCGATCTGGTCGACGGCGGTCAGGTCACGCCGATCATTCGTGCACGGTTCGCCCTGGCCGACATCGCCCGCGCCCATGCCCTCGTGGAGACCGGGCACGGTCAGGGAAAAGTCGTCGTCGACGTCGAATGACTAGGGTGGGGGCATGATCTCGACCCCCCGGCGCCGTCTCGGACGCTTCACTGTCTCTGCGATCGGGCTGGGCGCGATGCCCCTCTCGATGGGGGCAACGCCAAGCCCAGCCATGACCAGGCCATCGCCACCGTGCACGCGGCCCTGGACGCGGGCGTCACGCTGTTGGACACCGCGGACATCTACGCCCCGAGCTGGGATGCGATGGGGCACAACGAACGCATCGTCGCCGAGGCGCTCGCGTCGTGGAGCGGCCAGAGCGGGAGCGTTGTCGTGGCCACGAAGGGCGGCATCACCCGCCGCTCGGCTGCCACCGACTTCGGCCGCGATGGCTCCGTGGAGTACCTCCGCCAGGCCGCTCTCGCCTCTCGGGAGCGCCTCGGCGTGGAAACCATCGACCTGTACTACTGGCACCGCCCCGACCGGCACCGGCGCTATGCCGAGTCGGTGGAGGCGCTCGCCACCTTGAAGGACGAAGGCATCATCGCCGAGATCGGGATCTCAAACGCCAACGTCGAAGAACTGTCGCTGGCCCTCGAGATTCTGGGCGAGGGCGGACTGGCGGCCGTCCAAAACGAGTTCTCCCCCAAGTTCAACCACACCTCCTACCAGGAGTTGCGGTGGTGCGCCGAGCACGGGGTCGCGTTCCTGCCCTGGTCACCCCTGGGCGGGACGAGCGGGGGTGCAACGGCCGTGGGGGAGCGGTTCCCGGTGATCGGAGACGTGGCGCGGGCGCGGGGGGTGTCTCCGCAGCGAGTCACCCTCGCCTGGGAGCTGTCCCTAGGGGATCACGTCATCCCGATCCCGGGCGCATCGCGCCCCACGTCGATCGCCGACTCCGCCGGCGCCCTGACCCTCGAGCTGTCCGCCGACGATCTCGAGCGCATCAGCGCGGCGGTGCTGAGCCGCTGACCACGACCGCCGCCGGCGATCCAGGCGTCACCTTCGACCCGAGGGAATCCACCCGGCACTTCCGGCGCGCTCAATCCGAGTTGCCTCAGTACCTCCGGCGCACCTCTGAGGTACGCAACACCGCCGTGCCCGGTGACGCGTGGGTCGAACTCGCAGAGTCTCGGGTGGACCGAAGCGCCGCTCGGGTCGGTGGTCCGGTGGTGAGTCCCTCCTCGGCTAGCCTGGTCGAATGACCTCCCCGACGCGCGTCCACATCGTCTCGTTGGGCTGCGCGCGCAATGACGTCGACTCCGAAGAACTAGCGGGCAGGCTCGAAGCTGGCGGGTTCGAACTCGTCGACGAGCCCGCTGCGGCCGAGGCCGTGGTGGTGAACACCTGCGGGTTCATCGAGTCGGCGAAGAAGGACTCCATCGACACGCTTCTCGCGGCCTCCGATCTGAAGGGGTCCGGCGTGACTCAGCGGGTGGTGGCCGTGGGGTGCATGGCCGAGCGGTACGGCACCGAGTTGGCCGACGCGCTGCCCGAAGCCGATGCGGTCCTGGGATTCGATGACTACGCCGATATCGATTCCAAACTCCGGCTCATCATGGCCGGTGCACATCTCGAAGCGCATACGCCCACCGATCGCCGCCGGCTGCTCCCGCTCGCCCCCGCCGACCGTCCTGACGCCCGAAGTTCAGTGTCCATCCCCGGGCTCGGCTCGTCCCCCGACCTCCCAGAAGGGGTCGCCCCCGCCTCCGGCCCACGTCCGATGCGTCGGCGGATCGGGGGAGGTCCCAGCGCCCCGGTGAAGATCGCGTCCGGGTGCGACCGGCGGTGTGCTTTCTGCGCCATCCCGAGTTTTCGAGGATCGTTCGTGTCCCGACCAGCTCACGAGATCGTGGCCGAGGCGTCCTGGCTCGCCGATCACGGAGTGCGCGAGGCGTTCCTGGTGAGTGAGAACACCTCCTCCTATGGCAAGGACCTGCGCGAGATCGCAGCCCTCGAGAGGCTGCTCGGCGACCTGTCGAGGATTCCTGGCCTGGACTGGGTCCGGGTGTCCTATCTCCAGCCCGCCGAGACCCGCCCGGGCCTCATCGAGGCCATGTGCTCGCTCGACAAGGTCGTCCCCTACTTCGACCTGAGCTTTCAACACGCGGCTCCCGCGGTGCTGCGCCGCATGCGCCGGTTCGGGGACCCTGAGAGCTTCCTGGGGTTGCTCGAACGCATCCGCGCCCTGCAGCCGTCGGCCGGGGTGCGCAGCAACGTCATCGTCGGGTTCCCGGGCGAGACCGAGGAAGACGTGGAGATCCTGATCGACTTCGTCAGCCGTGCTCGCCTGGATGCGCTGGGCGTGTTCGCCTACTCCGACGAGGAAGGCACCGAGGGAGTCGGCCTGGCCGACCATGTCTCGCCCGAGGTGATCGCCGATCGCTTCGAACGAGTGAGCGATCTGGCCGCCCTCCTCGTTGAGGAGCGGGCGCGCGAGCGGATCGGCGAGCGGGTCCGCGTCCTGATCGAGTCGGTCGAGGACGGCGTTGCGATCGGTCGAGCCGCGCATCAGGGCCCGGAGGTCGACGGCACCTGCGCTCTCCCGGACGCCACCGTGGCGCTCGCGGTGGGCGACCTGGTCTGGGGTAGGGTCGTGGCAGCCGAAGGGGTCGATCTGATCGTGCGCGAGGAGCAGCCGCAATGAGCGAGCAAGCAAAGGTCAGCAACTGGAACGTCCCGAACGTGCTGACCGCCCTGCGCGTCGTCATGGTGCCGGTGTTTGCCTGGGTCCTGTTGGCTCACGCCCAGGACCCCGCCATGCGGTGGCTCGCGACCGCCGTCTTCCTCATCGCCATCGCGACCGACGCCCTCGACGGCCGGATCGCCCGCAAGTACAACCTCATCACCGACTTTGGCAAGTTGTGGGACCCGATCGCCGACAAGGCCCTGACCGGCATGGCCTTCGTGGGCCTGTCGATCCTGCACGAACTCCCCTGGTGGATCACCGGCATCATCCTGGTGCGTGAGTGGGGGATCACGGCGCTGCGCTGGGTCATCATCAAGTACGGCGTCATGGCGGCCAACCGCGGGGGCAAGCTGAAGACGGTGATGCAGTCGGTCGCCCTCGCCCTCTTCCTTCCTGGCCTGCAGTTCCTCCCCGCATTCTGGGGAGTCATCGCCTGGATCTGCATGATCGTGGCGTTCGCCCTCACCGTGCTGACCGGCGTGGACTACCTGCGGGAGGCGTACCGACTGCGCCGTACGTATCTGGCCGCCCACCCCGAGGAGGGGGCGCACTCATGAGCGATCTCGCCGCCACCGTCATCGCCACCCTGACCGAGCGTTCTCTCTCCTTGGCGTCCGCCGAGTCGCTGACCGGGGGCCTCATCGGCGCGACTCTCACCGAGGTTCCGGGAGCGTCGAAGGTGTACCTGGGCGGCACGATCGCGTACGCCACGCCGATGAAGACCGCCCTGCTCGGCATCCCCTGGGAGGTGATCCGGCGGTACACCGTTGTCAGCGAGCGGGTTGCTCTCGAGATGGCGGTCGGGCTTCAGCAGCGCACGGACGCCGACTGGGTCATCGCCGTCACCGGGGTCGCTGGCCCCGACGGCCAAGACGGGCATGCTCCGGGAGAGGTGTGGGTGTGCGTCCTGGGGCCGCGCGTCCCCAACACCCCTCAGTTCCAGCGCGTCGAGCGATTCGACTTCACGGGGGATCGCTCGGAGGTTCGCCGGCAGACGGTGGACGCGGCTTTCGGGATCCTCTTGCGGGCGACCTCGCCCGTGTAGGTTGGAGCCCGGCGCGACGGCGGAACAATCCCTGGAGCACCGGCGTTGTGGGAAGACAAGCGTCCGGCCCTGGGGCCGGGCGAGGGGCACCGAGGGAGGGAGGTCCGAGCATGGCCGAGGTCTTGATGCGTGACATGGTGGGGCAGACCCTGCGTGAGTTGCGGCTCCAATCCGGCAAGACGCTGCGCGATGTCTCCGGCGCTGCTCGCGTGAGCCTGGGGTACCTCTCCGAGGTCGAGCGCGGGCAGAAGGAGGCGTCCAGCGAGCTGCTGAACGCCATCTGTGGAGCCCTCGACGTGGAGCTCTCGCACATGCTGTTGCTGACCAGCGAACGCGTGTCGGCACACGAGTCGGTGACGACTCTGCCGGTGCGTGCGATGGCACAGCAGCGCGCCGTCGCCTGATCGTGCGCGAGCAGGAGTTGCTGCGGCGCATCGCCGCGCACGTGGGCAACGGCTATGCGGCGGTCTGGCGGCGCGACGTGTCGCTGCCAGACCTCGACCACCGGACCGTCGACGAGGCGCTCGCCGCCGGTGTCGGCGCGCAGCAGGTCTGGCGTGCGGTGTGGGCGTTCTTGGAACTGCCCGAACGCGATCGTTGAGGGATCGAGTGGGTTGCGCGACACGCCGTCCCTGACTTTCCGTTCGAACATATGTTCGGTAATCTGATCCTCGCCGTGAAGGTTACGGGTCGAACCGCATCGCTGTGACGCATTGTCGGACCGGCTGCCTAACGTGAACGGTGTCAGGAGGCCTGATCGTCTCCCCGAACACGGGTCCACGCCGGTACACACGAGAGGAACACGTCATGGCTGTTGCAGATCGCGAAAAGGCGCTGGAGGCGGCGCTCGCACAAATTGAGAAGGCCCACGGTAAGGGCTCGGTCATGCGTCTGGGCGAAGAGACCCGGCAGCCGGTGGAGGTCATCCCCACCGGATCCATCGCGCTCGATGTGGCGCTCGGCATCGGCGGTCTGCCGCGCGGCCGGGTGGTAGAGATCTACGGCCCCGAGTCTTCCGGCAAGACGACAGTGGCCCTGCACGCCATCGCCAACGCGCAGGCGGCAGGCGGCATCTGCGCCTTCATCGACGCTGAGCACGCTCTCGACCCCGACTACGCCTCCAAGCTGGGCGTCGACACCGACGCCCTGCTGGTCAGCCAGCCAGACAATGGTGAGCAGGCGCTGGAGATCGCGGACATGCTGGTTCGCTCGGGGGCGCTGGCGTTGATCGTCATCGACTCCGTGGCTGCTTTGACGCCGCGGGCTGAGATCGAAGGCGAGATGGGCGACAGCCACGTCGGTCTCCAGGCCCGTCTGATGAGCCAGGCCCTGCGCAAGATGACCGGTGCGCTGTCCGGCGCGAACACCACAGCGATCTTCATCAACCAGTTGCGCGAGAAGATCGGGGTCATGTTCGGCTCTCCGGAGACGACGACCGGCGGGCGTGCGTTGAAGTTCTACTCCTCGGTTCGCTTGGATGTGCGGCGCATCGAGACGCTGAAGGACGGCTCGGAGGCGGTGGGTAACCGTACCCGGGTGAAGGTCGTCAAGAACAAGGTCGCCCCGCCCTTCAAGCAGGCCGAGTTCGACATCGTCTATGGCGCGGGCATCAGCCGCGAAGGCAGTCTCATCGATCTGGGAGTGGAGCATGGCCTCATCCGCAAGGCGGGCGCCTGGTTCACCTACGAAGGCGATCAGCTCGGTCAGGGCAAGGAGAACGCCCGCAACTATCTGCGCAACAATCCCGAGGTCGCCAACGAGATCGAGCAGCGCATCAAGACCAAGCTCGGGATCGGCGTGCCACCCGAGAGTGCGGGCGTCCCCGAGGGCATCGACCCCGTGACCGGCGAGGTGGTGTTCTGACCTCCCGCCGAGGTCGGTCGGCCCGCGAGGAGCCGGCCGACCTCGCCGAGGTTCAGCCTCCCGCGGATCCCCATGGCGTCGCCCGGGAGATCGGGCTGCGGCTCTTGGACGCGCGGGCGCGTTCCCGGGCGGAGTTGGCGGAGGCGATGGCCAAGAAGGCTGTCCCCGACGACATCATCGACGAGGTACTGGAACGCTTCGAAGCGGTCGGCCTCGTCGACGATGCCCAGTTCGCGTCGTTGTGGGTCGAGGGCCAGCAGCGGCGGATGAAGTCCGGGCGCGTCCTGCGGCAAGAGTTGCGCCGCAAGGGCGTCGACGACGACGTCATCTCCGCGGCCCTGCAGGAGACATCGGACGACGCGGACTACACCGCTGCCTTGGCTTTCGCGGCGAAGCGGGCCCGCAGCATGACCGGGCTGGCACCCGAGGTGCGCTATCGCCGCCTCGCGGGTGCCCTGGCTCGTCGCGGTTTTTCGTCGGGACTGTGCCATCGGGTCGTTCACGAGGTGACGGACGAGGGCGAGGAGTTCGACGACCCCGACCGCGGGTAGAGTCTCTCCTCGTTATGACGACGCAGGCACAGGTTCGCACGTATGAGGTCATCACCTACGGGTGCCAAATGAACGTGCACGATTCGGAACGCATCTCGGGATTGCTCGACGAGGCGGGTTATCTCCGCGCCCCCGACGGCGACCAGGCCGACATCGTGGTGTTCAACACCTGCGCGGTCCGGGAGAACGCCGACAATCGCCTCTACGGCAACCTCGGGCACCTGGCGCCGGTCAAGGCTGGACGGCCGGGGATGCAGATCGCCGTCGGCGGCTGCATGGCGCAGAAGGACCGCGAGACCGTGGTGCGCAAGGCCCCCTGGGTGGACGTCGTGTTCGGGACCCACAACATCGGCTCGCTGCCGACGCTGCTGGAGCGTGCCCGGATCGAGGAGGCGTCCCAAGTTGAGATCGAGGAAGCGCTGGTGCGCTTTCCCTCAACGTTGCCCACGCGACGCGAGTCGCCCTACTCGGCATGGGTGTCGATCTCGGTGGGCTGCAACAACACCTGCACGTTCTGCATCGTCCCTCAGCTGCGCGGCAAGGAGACCGACCGTCGTCCCGGGGACATCCTCGCCGAGATCCGCGCGCTGGTCGCCGAGGGCGTCCAAGAGGTGACGCTCTTGGGCCAGAACGTCAACACATACGGCGTCGAGTTCGGCGATCGCCAGGCCTTCGGGAAGCTGCTGCGCGCCTGTGGCGAGATCGAAGGCCTCGAGCGGGTCCGCTTCACCTCCCCGCACCCCTCCTCCTTCACCGACGACGTGATCGCCGCCATGGCGGAGACACCCAACGTCATGCCCAGCCTTCACATGCCGCTGCAGTCAGGGTCCGACGCCGTGCTGCGGGCCATGCGGCGGTCCTATCGCAGTGCCCGCTTCCTGGGGATCCTGGAGCGGGTGCGGGCCGCGATGCCCCACGCGGCGATCACGACCGACATCATCGTCGGTTTCCCTGGCGAGACCGAAGAGGACTTCCAGGCCACCCTCGACGTGGTGCGCGCCAGCCGATTCTCCGCCGCTTTCACCTTCCAGTATTCGATCCGCCCCGGGACACCGGCGGGGGAGATGGCCAACCAGGTCCCGAAGGCCGTCGTGCAGGAGCGCTACGAGCGCCTGATCGCGCTCGTGGGTGAGCTGGCGTGGGAGGAGAACAAGGCTCTGGTCGGAAGCACCGTCGAGGTGATGTTCGCCGACGGTGAGGGCCGCAAGGACGGGTCCACGCATCGCGTTTCCGGACGCGCGCGGGACAACCGTCTCGTGCACGTGACCATTCCCGAGGGGATGACGCCTCCGCGCCCGGGTGATCTCGCTGACGTCGAGATCACCTATGCAGCGCCGCATTACCTCAACGCGGATGGGGCCGTCACCCGGGTCCGCCGCACGGCGGGTGGGGATGGGTGGGAGCGTCTGCACGCCGATGCCACTCCTGCGGCCTCGGTCGGCCTGGGGATGCCGTTGCGGCGTCCCGAGCCGATGCCCCCAGCCAGCGGCGGGTGCGCGGCTTCCTAAGGGTTCGGAAGACGACGAGGGCCGACCCCCGTTAGGGGATCGGCCCTCGCCGAGATACATCGCGTCTTGACGATCGACAACCGCGT
>RRZT010489170.1_pt1 | contig 12259 bp, 11 predicted proteins | sample 2165551 | NCBI WGS metagenome assembly RRZT01 (sample SAMN10456910, study PRJNA506462) | wastewater metagenome | biome: wastewater; feature: sludge; material: wastewater sludge; isolation source: wastewater sludge with Escherichia coli K12::gfp cells carrying plasmid... | place: USA: Moscow, Idaho... | reverse complement strand
TATATTTTTATGAGTTGATGATTACATCATTCCTGGCATTCCGCCACCCATTGGCATAGCAGGCTCATCTTTTTTAATTTCTGTAACAACCGCTTCAGTCGTAATTAACATACCAGCAACAGATGCAGCGTTTTCTAATGCAACACGCGCAACTTTAGTTGGGTCAATAACTCCATCCTCGATCATGTTTACATATTGATCTGTTTTTGCATTGTATCCGAAATCTCCTGTACCTTCTTTTACTTTAGCAACAACTACAGAACCTTCTCCACCAGCGTTGTGAACGATTTGGCGTAATGGCTCTTCAACTGCACGCGTTACAATTTTAACACCTGTAGCCTCGTCAGCATTAACAGTATCAATGTTAGATAAGTTAGTTAATGCTCTTACAAAAGCAACACCACCACCAGCAACAATACCTTCTTCTACAGCAGCACGAGTTGCGTGTAAAGCGTCATCGATACGGTCTTTTTTCTCTTTCATTTCAACTTCAGAAGCAGCACCAACGTACAATACAGCAACACCTCCAGCTAATTTAGCTAAACGCTCTTGTAATTTCTCACGATCATAGTCAGAAGTAGTTGTTTCTACTTGTGCTTTGATTTGGTTTACTCTGTTTTTGATTTGTTCTTGATCTCCAGCTCCGTTAACAATAGTTGTATTGTCTTTGTCGATAGAAACTCTTTCTGCAGTACCTAACATCTCTAAAGTAGCAGTTTCTAAAGTGATTCCTTGCTCTTCAGAAATAACAGTTCCTCCTGTTAAGATCGCAATATCTTGTAACATTGCTTTTCTACGATCTCCGAAACCTGGTGCTTTTACAGCAGCAATTTTTAAAGAACCTCTTAAACGGTTTACAACTAAAGTAGCTAAAGCTTGACCTTCAACCTCTTCAGAAATGATTAAGAATGGACGACCTGATTGAGCAACTGGCTCTAATAAAGGTAAGATTTCTTGTAAGTTAGAGATTTTTTTCTCGCATAATAAAATGTAAGGATTCTCTAATTCAGCAATCATTTTGTCTGCGTTTGTTACGAAGTATGGCGATTGAAATCCACGATCGAATTGCATTCCTTCTACAACGTCAACATATGTTTCTGTTCCTTTTGCTTCTTCTACAGTAATTACACCTTCTTTTCCTACTTTAGAAAAAGCTTCTGCGATTAATGAACCGATTGTTTCGTCATTATTTGCAGAGATAGATGCAACTTGTTTAATTTTTTCTGATGTATCACCAACTTCTTCAGATTGCTCTTTTAAGTTTGAAACAATCGCTAAAACAGCTTTGTCAATACCGCGTTTTAAGTCCATTGGGTTTGCACCAGCAGCAACGTTTTTCAAACCTTCGCGAACGATAGCTTGAGCTAAAACTGTCGCAGTAGTTGTACCATCACCAGCAACGTCGTTTGTTTTTGATGCAACTTCTTTCACCATTTGCGCACCTAAGTTTTCGATTGGATCTTCCAATTCGATTTCTTTAGCTACAGAAACTCCGTCTTTTGTTACGTGTGGAGCACCGAAAGATTTTTCTAAAACTACGTTACGACCTTTTGGTCCTAATGTTACCTTAACTGCATTTGCTAATGCATCAACACCTCTTTTTAAAGCGTCTCTTGATTCAATATCGAATTTAATATCTTTTGCCATTTTTATAATGTTTTAGGCAGTAAGCTTAAAGCTTTTTTACTGCTGATTTAATTTATTTTTAAGTGTATAAATTTTGCTTTTTATTGTATTGATTTGTTGTTCTAATAAGATATAATTAACTTCATCTAAATAATTTAAATCCTTAGCTAACAAAATCAAATATTCGGTTTCTGTAGCTAATCCTAATGCTATATTTAAGAATTGATTAAACTCTTTATCGCTATTTCTTCCACAACCTTCTGCTATATTCGTAGGAATTGAAAGTGAAGATCTTCTAATTTGACTAATAAGATTATACGTTTCATCTTTCGGAAAAGAAGTTGAAATTGAATAAATCGTCAGCGTAAACTGATGACTTAATTTCCAAATATCATATTTCTTAAAATCTCTCATAGCTTATAGCATAAAGCTTAAAACCTAATGCAATTAAATAATTGCCAAAATATCAGCTTCACGCATGATTAAGAAATCTTTACCTTCTAATTTTAATTCAGTTCCTGAATATTTTCCGTAAAGTACTTTATCTCCAACAACAACAGTCATTGGTTCATCTTTTTTACCATTACCAACTGCAACTACAATACCTTCTTGTGGTTTTTCTTTTGCAGAATCTGGAATAATAATTCCTGAAGCTGTTTTAGTTTCTGCTGGAGCTGGTTCAATAACAACTCTATCCGCTAATGGTTTAATGTTTAATTGTGACATATTTGTATTTTTTATTTTACTAATTTGAGTGATTACAAGTCAACGAAAAACGTGCCAATAGCCAATTTCTGCCATTATGGATAAGTTAATTTAACTGATTAAAAACAAAAATGCCAAGCTGTCAGACAACGTGGCATTTTGGGAGATGAAAAATCTTGTTATTTTTTGATAATTAATTTCTTGGTAAAAGTTTGTTCTTTAGTTTCTATCGAAATAATGTAAACTCCGTTTGTTAAATGACTCAAATTGATTTGTTGAGATTTCGAAGCATTTAGTTTTGATGTAAAAACGGCTCTACCAACCATGTCAACAACTTTTAATTGAGCATTATTTGTCTGGTCAGCAAAATCTAATGTAATAATTCCTTTCGATGGATTGGGCGAAATAGCAAAAGCTTCTTTTTGTGTTTCTTCAATAGTTCCTAACGAACTTTCTATTGAAAAGTTTGCTGAGTTTACAGCTAAGAAAACATTGCCAACCGCTTTGATCATAATTCTGGCTTGGCTTGTAGTACCCAAACCAGCAGGAACAGAAAATGTATAACTACCATTATTGGGAACTGATTCTACTAAAACTTTGTCAAAAGTAAGTCCTCCATTTGTTGATAAAAGGATTTTTACATTTGGCGTGTCAATACCATTTGCTGTAGTTCCGGCAACATTCCATTTGATTGTAGCAGAATTGTTCTGCTTCCAAAACTCATTTATAGATTGCGATGTAACGCTAAAAGTAGCGCCAGTGTTTACAAAATTTATGTTTACATCTTGTCTCGCTGTTTGTCCTGTTTGCGTATTATTATCGCGTACAGTAACAGAAAATTTCATGGATCTTGCCGCAGAAGGAATAACTTCCCAATTGTTTTGATCGTACTGAGTTGGCGAAGATAAATAGGGATTTGTTTCGAAAACGATTTGGTTTGAAATTATTTTTTCTAAACGAGGAAAATAACGAATTCCAACTTTTTGTGGAGGAAAAGATCTGAAATTAGGGCCTTGCAAGTTAGAAGAAATTGGAGGAAGTTTACTTATAGAAGTTTCAGAAATTTCGTTATTCATTTGTTCCCAATTATACGTTATCTGGTCATTTTCTTTATCTGTCGCTGTAGTTTCTAACGCAAATGCAGTAGAAGTAGGGATTGTATATCCACTATTTAAATTTGAAGTAATAACAGGAGCAGTATTAGTTGTAGAAATTATTTGCCCACAAGAAATTGAATTTAATGTTGAATTAATTTCTTCGATACTTTTTGTGTGGAAATAATCGTTGCTATTTTTCTGAATATTTGGAGGACAAATTCCTGTGTAAGCCATAATTGTAGAGCCACTACCAGGTTCTACAGAAGTTGCATATGTTCTGTTGCAATTATTGTTATGCGTATGATGCGCACCTAATTGATGCCCAATTTCGTGTGCAGTAAAATCGATATCAAATGCATCACCAATTGGTATGATAGTTCCTGTTACACCACCTGCTTTGTAATTATCTAAACAAACTGCTGGTGTATTGGCTAATCCATTTGAATCTTTTGCAGCATTTACCTGAAAAAATAAATGACCAATGTCGTAATTTGTCGCACCAATTATAGAGTTGGTAACTACAATATTTTCATCAATCATTTGATAAGAATCCGTCACTTCAAATGTATCAGAGTTGATGAAAAATAATTGATCAGTTGTAGGAATTAGTTCTAAAACGACACCTAAATCATTTTTCAGAATTCCATTAATTCTCGAAACAGAAATGTTAACAGCAGCCAAAATTGCAGTTTTTTTCTCAGTTTCTGTTCCATTAGTTACATTAGCTTGTTGTATAACATAATTAGAGTATTCTGTTGTTGTTGTAACGGCTAATCTAAATTTTAATAATTTACCATCATTTGCCTGATTTCGGGCAGATTTTACATGATCTAATTTCAAGTTATCAACACCAAGACCAGATTCTGTGACATCAAGAAGACAGGTATAATCTTTTGATTTTACTAAATCATTTTTATCATAAATAATATACGATAATTTATCTTTCTGATAAGGATCAATCAATGTTGTTTTTTCTCCATTTGTAATAGAACCATACAAACCAAATTGTGGTGAAAAACTGAAATTAATGATTTCTGAAGGATGATCAACATTGTATCCAACATAAGATTTTATTGAAGGATATTTTTGTTGTAGTTCTGGTGATAAACTCGAATTTTCTACAATTCGATAGTTGCTAAATTCACCTTTATTATTCGGAAACTTGATTAAGGTTTCTGAATTTTTTTGAGAAGTATTCGTTAAATAATTGACAAAATTATCATACAAAAAATCAAGTTTAATTGATTTTGTTGGTGTATGTGCTCGTTTTACTAAATCCTCGTTCGTAACATTTTTTTTTGCGGAAGCTGTTCTCCAAAAATTTTGTTGAGAAAGAACGTTTTGCGAAAATAATAGTGCAATAACGAAAGAAATGTAGTGTAGTTTTTTCATTGATTATTTTTTATAAACAACAACATGCGTAATGTTATTAGGAACGATCATCATTAATAAATTTGACGAATCTTTTTTATAATCGACATTATTTATTTGTGATAAATGCAGATAATAGGAGTTTTTTTTACCTGAAATAGAATCGATATTATAAGAGTTGATATGTTTATGATTAACCAACGCTACATGATGTTTTGTATAATCGATAACAACTCGTGGAGGAGATTTTTGATATTCTTTTTTTAAGGTTTTATAAAAATTCTTTAATTGTGTTTCATTAATCATATAATGAGTTGATACTCCATTATACTTTACAACAAAGTTTGTGACAATTTGGTAGTCCTTCTCGTCTACTTTAGTTAGATTTTTCTGAGTAGAACAACTTGTAACTAAACTTGTAACTAAAATAATAGTAGAATAAATAAACTTCATATTAAGGTTGATTTGATATAAAATTACTTAAAAAAATTACTCAAACAAAAAAAGCTTCACAAATCGTGAGGCTTTATATGTTAAATAATGAATTACTTCGCTGGTTGCGTTGGCTGTGCAGGTAATTGATTTTGACTTGCTCCACTTTGTGCAGGTTGAGCAGGTAAATTATTAGCAGGTGCCGTTACATTCGTTTTTACAGGTTTTAATGCATTTGGATTTTCGTGCGAAACACTTGCTCCAATAATTAAAACAATAATAGCAAAAAATAAACCCCAAGTAGTATTATCTAAAAACTTGTTAGTTCTTTGTACTCCAAACATTTGGCTTCCGCCGCCACCTCCAAAAGTAGAAGATAATCCTCCTCCTTTAGGATTTTGTGATAATACAATTAACACTAACATTACACTTAAAATCATGATAATTACCATGAAAAACTGAAATAGTCCCATTTTATTATTTAGAGTTTTTTAAATTTTCAATTTCTTTAATTCGATTTGCAAATAAACTATTTTTTTCTGGATATTTCAAAATTAATATCTTATAAGCTTTAATTGCTTTGTCATATTTTTTTTGCTCAATATAAATTTGCGCTAAAGTTTCGGTCATTAAATCCGAATATTCATCGCTATTATGAGTAAAATTAGATGATTGATGAACTGGAGTAATATCCGTTTTTTTCATCGGAACGATTTTCGGATTTTTTTCAAGAAAATCGTCAATCAATTTATATTTTATTTCTCTTTCTGCTGTTTCTTGCTCTTCGGCAATCGTTTTTTCATCTTTGGATTGCGATGGAACTTTCTTCAACCAATCAGAGAAAGAAAATGTATTATCAGTAGAAACGTTTTCAGTTTCTTGTACAATCATTTTTTCTTCAACTTTTTCTACAGTTTCAATCTTTTCAGGAATTAATTCAATTTTTTCCTCAATTGATAGATTTTCAACTTTAATCTCGATAGAAGAAGTTTGCAAAATAGCATTTTCGATATCCAAAACCGATGCTTCTTTTGTTTCAATCTTTGTTGACTCTACAACTTCGTTTGTGATTTCTGCAACTTCATTCAATTCGTCATCCGAAATGATATCTACAACATGATCGGTTCTCAATTCAGATTCTTCTGTATCATTTTCGATCATTTCGTCCACAATATCTTCATTCTCTTCCGTTTCCGAATTTGTGTTCAGTTCAACTATTTCTTCTGTAGATAAAACTTCTTTTTCCGTTTCTGCCGAAACAATAGGCTCTATACTATTTTCAGTAACGAATGAATTTGCTTCCTCATTTTCTTCTGTTTGTATTTCATCTAAAACAGTTTCATCAGAAAAATCATTGGCAACAATTTCTTCTGTATTTACTGGTTCAATAGTTTCAACTTCTGGCTGAGGTTCTTCAACTAAAGTTTCTATTTCAGGAAGTTTTTCAGAATTAATGTAATGATACAAATCAGCACGATTACTGCTATGTATAGACGTTTTGTTTAAATAATCCTCAAAGGAAGGATGATTTTCTTTTTTCAAACCATAAAGTAACAATGCACGCAAAGTGTAGAAATACGGATATTTTTCAACCTCTTTTTTAAGAAGTGGAATATCCGATTTTTCAACTTCGTACGGATGTGCTACTAAATATTCAATTCTCGTCATCGTTCAAATATAAGTTTAATTTTTTACCAATCCATTGCGATTGATGCAAAAACTTGGTCACGAATATCTTCGATAATTTTAGGAACAATGCTGGATTCTACAGCGCTTAACATTGCATTTCCGTCAAAAGACTGAAACGCAGAAAATGTACGTTCATAACTTTTTGTTTCGTCTTTGTTATTGATATAACGCACTTTTACATAAATTGTTAAACGGTTTTCAGCTGCGATGTCGTCTGACTGAATTGCTTGTGGCACAACATCGTATCCAGTAATTTCACCTTCGATTATTAAATCTGAGTTTTCGTTTGAATTTAACTTCAGCTTCGTTCTATTTCTGAAAATATCTTGAATTGCAATTGTTAAATCTTGACTCAAAGTCGGATTTTGTTGCGGTGCATAATTAGGAAATGTCGCAACATAAATTGTGTTCCATTCTGGTTGAATAGCCGCTCCCGAAAGAGTATATTTCATTCCGCAACCCGATAACGAAAACAAGGTTACAATAGAAAGTGTAATAAATAAGATTCGTTTCATGTTTACAAATGATATTGTTTAATTTTTCGGTACAATGTACGTTCAGAAATTCCTAATTCGTCTGCGGCCATTTTACGTTTTCCACGGTGTTTTTCTAACGCCAATTTGATCATTTCTTTTTCGTTGTCTTGCAACGAAAGTGATTCTGGTTCTTCGATTGGACTTACATCATATACATCGTTAGAATAGTCGTATTGCGGTTGTTGATAACTTGGTGTAATGGGCGCAATTGGTGTAGATTTTGTCGGAACTAAGTTATATTGACTTGGTACAAAATCTTCTTCTGGCTCTTCTTGCTCCTGATAAACACGCTGAATTAACTCTTGTGTATTTCCGTTAAAATCATCCACATCTTTGTGTTTGATCAAATCTAAAGTTAACGCACGTAAATCGTTTAAGTCTTTTTTCATGTCTAATAAAACCTTGAACAATAATTCGCGTTCCATAAAATCCGAAGAACCTCCATCTTTCGATTTTTTTGTAACCGTTAACATAGTCGAATTATTTGGTAATAATTCCATGATTTTTTCTAACGAAATCACACGTTCTTTTTCTACAACCGAAACTTGCTCTGCAAAATTTCTTAGCTGACGAATATTTCCTGGCCAAGGGTAATTGGCAATATAATTTTGAGCATCTGGCGAAAGCTCAATATGTGGCATTCTATATTTATTCGCAAAATCAGAAGCAAATTTTCGGAACAATAAATTAATGTCTTCTTTACGCTCGCGCAAAGGTGGAATATCAATTTGAATTGTATTTAAACGATAATATAAATCTTCCCGAAACTGCCCTTTTTCTACAGCTTCCATCAATTTTACATTAGTCGCTGCAACTACACGAACATTTGTTTTTTGAAGTTCAGAAGAACCTACTTTCATAAATTCTCCAGATTCTAAAATACGCAACAAACGAACTTGTGTAGAAAGTGGTAATTCACCAACTTCGTCCAGAAAAATTGTTCCGCCATCGGCAACTTCAAAATAACCTTTACGTGTTTGTGTAGCACCTGTAAAAGCGCCTTTTTCGTGGCCAAATAATTCGGAATCAATTGTTCCTTCCGGAATTGCTCCACAGTTCACTGCAATATAATTGTTGTGTTTGCGCGCCGATTGATTGTGAATAATTTTCGGAATAAATTCTTTACCAACACCACTTTCTCCAATTACAAGAACAGAAATGTCGGTTGGTGCAACCTGAATCGCCTTTTCTAAAGCGCGATTCAAGACTACATTATTTCCAATGATTCCAAAACGTTGTTTAATAGTTTGTAAAGAATCCATTTTTTAGATTTTTAGGTTTTCGAAAAATGATCTATCAAATTTCAATTATTGTCTTATTAAAACCGTCATTTCGAGTGAAATTCTTTGAGAATTTTGTATCGAGAAAAAGGTTTTAAACTATGTAAAATTCTATTCTCGATACAATTTTTAATCATTTCATTTATAAAAATCACTCGAATTGATGAATTTTATTTTTAGTATACAATTGACAGATTGATTGTTGAAAAAAGGACCAATTATCCTTCTATCATTTCGCCAATCAAAGTAGCCGTTGTACAGCTATTTGCTACTACGTTTACGAAATCTCCAATTTTAGTTCCTTCCACTTTAGGAAATACTAAAACTGCATTCTGTGTATTACGTCCGTACCAGAAATTTTCGTCACGTTTAGAGTTTCCTTCAATCAAAACTTCATGCGTTTTTCCAACATAAGCTTTCATGCGTTCTGCAGAATGTTTTTGTTGCATAGTGATGATTTCTTGTAAACGACGTTTTTTATCTTCAGGCAAAACATCATCTGGCATTTTTTTGTGTGCTGGCGTTCCAGGGCGCTCAGAATAAGCGAACATATAACCAAAATCATATTTCACATATTCCATTAACGACAATGTGTCTTGGTGTTCTTCTTCTGTTTCGCCACAGAATCCTGCAATCATATCGTGAGATAAAGCACAATCTGGAACAATGCGACGAATTTTATCAATCAATTCGAAATATTCTTCACGTGTGTGTTGACGATTCATACGCTCTAAAACAGTCGTAGAACCTGATTGAACAGGTAAGTGAATGTATTTACAAATGTTGTCGTGTTTCGCCATCATTTCTAATACGCTTTCCTCCATATCTTGTGGATTAGAAGTAGAAAAACGTAAACGAACGTTAGGAAATTGAGTCGCAACCATGTCTAATAATTGGCTGAAATCTACTGCTGTTGCTTTCTGAATATCAGTGGCGTTTTTGAAATCCTTTTTTGGTCCTCCACCATACCATAAATATGAATCGACATTTTGACCTAAAAGTGTAATTTCTTTGTAACCATTCTCGGCTAATTCTTTACATTCATTTAGGATAGAATGCGGATCACGAGAACGCTCACGACCACGAGTAAAAGGAACAACACAGAAAGTACACATATTGTCGCAACCACGAGTAATCGTAACAAAAGCTGTTACGCCATTTCCACCTAAACGAACAGGCGAAATTTCGGCATATGTTTCTTCTTTTGATAATTGTACGTTTACTGCATCGCGACCATCTTCTACATCGTTGATTAAGTTTGGTAAATCGCGGTAAGCATCTGGTCCAACAACGATATCAACTAAATGTTCTTCTTCTAAAAATTTATGTTTAAGACGTTCGGCCATACAACCTAAAACACCAATTTTAAGACTTGGATTTTGTTTTTTGATAGCATTTAAAGTTCCTAAACGTTTACGAACTGTTTGTTCTGCTTTTTCGCGAATAGAACAAGTATTTAACAAAATTAAATCAGCTTCGTCAACTTTATTTGTAGTTTGGTAACCTTCGTTATTTAGAATAGATGCAACAATTTCACTATCCGAGAAATTCATTTGACATCCGTAACTTTCTAAGAATAATTTCTTTGTAGCATTACGCGTCGGAGCAGTCATCAAAGCCTCTCCTTGTCTTGCTTCATCTATATTTTTTTTTTTTTTTTTCATTCTAAAATGGATATTTTATCGTGCAAAAATAATAAAACATTGTGACATATTGGCAGTAAAATTTTCTTTTGCATTTTATTAACATTTTGTAGATTTGAAGAAATCTAAAATAAAAAACTATGGATGAAAATGTAAAATTTAGGATAGGAGAGGTAAAACAGAATGGTTATAAGCTTGATATTGGAGGAATCTTTAACAGGTCTTGGGAGATTTTTTCTGGGATTGCAGCTTATTCAATAATAGCTTTAGTTGTTTACTTCGTTATTGCTATAATTATGTCTTTAGTAGGAAACTTAATATATACTTTTCCAGCTGAAAATATAGTTGATCCAGCTGATTTAAAAGATATGTATATCGAAATGTTTTCATCTCCATTATTTATATTGAGCAATTTATTTAGTTTAGTTGTAAGTGCAGCTACAGTGCCTATTTTATTGAGTATACCAATGATGGCTAAGAAGTTTGATATGAAAGAAAATGTAGGTTTTGAAGATATTTTTATCCATTATAAAAATGGAAAATTTATGAATATATTCTTAACTTATTTGGTAATACAATTATTGTTTATGATTGGTTTAGCATTATGTATTTTACCAGGATTATTTGTTTCTATTGCAACATCTTTGGCATTACCATTTGTTATTTTTGCAAATGCATCATTAGGAGAAGCATTAGTATCAAGTAAAGATATTGTATTAAAAAATTTCGGAAGTATTTTTGTATATGGTTTGGCTTGCTTTGGTATTGTATTAGTTGGTGCCATAGCTTGTGGTGTAGGTTTAGTTGTGGCAATTCCATTAATCTATATTTCAATGTATGTCGTTTATAAATCGATTATCGGAATAGATAATAACAACGAAATAGACGAAATCGGAACGGATATTTACAAGGATAATCCTTACATAAAATAAAGAAATTTATGAAGCAGTTGAAAATCATTTTTGGCTGCTTCATTTTTTTGTTATTAATTTTGCAGAAAATTTTAAGAAAATAAAATGTCGAAGAATCTCGTAATTGTTGAGTCCCCAGCAAAAGCAAAAACCATCCAAGGTTTTTTAGGTGATGACTTTATCGTGGAGTCAAGTTTTGGTCACGTTGTCGATTTACCAAAAAAGGGAATGGGTATCGAAATTGAGAATCATTTCAAGCCGATTTACGAAGTTACACCAGATAAAAAGGAGGTTGTTAGTAAGTTAAAGAAATTGTCTTCAAAAGCCGAAACAATTTGGTTAGCATCCGATGAGGACCGCGAAGGTGAGGCGATTTCTTGGCATTTATATAATGTATTAAATCTTGAAAATAAGGATACAAAACGTATCGTTTTTAATGAGATTACAAAAAAAGCAATTCAACGAGCTGTAGAAAATCCTCGTCAAATAGATATTAATTTGGTTGATGCGCAACAGGCGCGTCGTGTTTTAGACCGTTTGGTTGGTTTCGAAATGTCACCGATTTTATGGAAAAAAATTAAACCAGGACTTTCGGCAGGACGTGTTCAATCAGTTTCTGTTCGACTAATTGTCGAGCGCGAAAAAGAAATTCAAAAATTTGTACCTGTTTCATCTTACAAATTTGTTGCAGTTTTTGAAACAAGCGAAGGAAGAACATTAAAAGCTACATTAACAAAAGAGTTTTCGACTTTAAAAGAAGCCGAAGATTTCTTAGAAACGTGTGTTGGAGCTGCTTTTAAGGTAAATGATTTACAGAAAAAACCTGCAAAACGTACACCATCAGCACCTTTTACAACATCTACATTACAACAAGAAGCATCACGTAAATTAGGTTTTTCGGTTTCGAGAACGATGCGTGTTGCGCAACAATTATACGAATCTGGACATATCACGTATATGAGAACAGAT
>RRZT012681671.1_pt1 | contig 12267 bp, 10 predicted proteins | sample 2165551 | NCBI WGS metagenome assembly RRZT01 (sample SAMN10456910, study PRJNA506462) | wastewater metagenome | biome: wastewater; feature: sludge; material: wastewater sludge; isolation source: wastewater sludge with Escherichia coli K12::gfp cells carrying plasmid... | place: USA: Moscow, Idaho... | reverse complement strand
CTGAGCACCCTGCTGGGCCTCGACCAGACCCCCGGCGAACTACCCGGCCACGGGCCGGTCACCGCCGACCACGCCCGGGTCATCGCCCACACCGCCGGGTCGACCTGGCGGCGGCTGGTCGTCGACCCCGTCGACGGCTCCCTCATCGAGATCACCACCACCAGCTACCAGCCCCCGGCCCGGCTGCGCGCCCACATCACCGCCCGCGACCAGGTATGCCGCGCACCCGGCTGCCACCACCCAGCCGGCCCCACCGACCTGGACCACCGCACCCCCTGGCCCACCGGCCCCACCACCACCAGCAACCTCGACACCCTGCACCGCACCCACCACCGGCTCAAGTCCAGCCGCCTCTGGGGCGCCACCCACAACACCGACACCGGTGCCCTCACCTGGCACACCCTCACCGGCCGCAGCTACACCACCTACCCACACGACTACCTCGACACACCACGGCACACCCTGGGGGCCGACCACCACCACGACGACCACCACCACGACGACCGCCACGACGACGACCGCCACGACAACGACCACGACGGACGGCCGCCCATCGACATCGACCGCCATGACGACGGGCTGCCGCCCATCGACATCCACCCGACCCGCCGGTCCACACCCACAAACCCGCCAGGCCAATCACCCAACCCCGCCACCACCACAGAATCACCTGTCCCACACGACGACCCACCACCACCCTTCTAACCCAGGCGATCCAACCTGAGCGACGGGACGCCAGGTCGACCGATCCTCAGCCCAGTCACCCGGGGTCGATAGGGCCGGGTCGCAGTCGCGCCCGGGAGGGGGCGCGCGGCATACAGTGTCGGCATGCCCAGCCTGGCCCACGAAGCGCTCGCCGCGTTCATCGGGTTGGCCGGCCGACGTCAGGCGCAGGACGTGCCGGGCATGGACCGCGAGATGATGGCGGCGCAGATCCGGCCCCGGCACTTCGCCCCGCCCCGCAATCTCGACCGGCATGTGGCGCTGCGGCTGCACCGTGACCACGGCTGGCGGGTCTACGAGATGGCCCCCTGGGGCCGGTCGCTGCCCGAGCACCGGGTCGTCTACTTCCACGGCGGTGGCTACGTCGCGGAGATCGACCCGGGCCATTGGGCCGTATGCCGCCGCGTCTCACGGCTCGTGCCGGCCCGGGTGAGCGTGCCGATCTACCCGCTCGCTCCCGGCACCACCGCAGCCCGCACCGTGCCGACGGCGGTCGACATCGTCGCCGACATCGTGCGCGATACCGGCGACGACGCCCTCGTGACGCTGATGGGCGACTCGGCGGGCGGTGGGCTGGCACTGGCGGTGGCACAAGGCTTACGCGACAAGGGAATCGGGCGACCCCGGCTCGTCTTGGTCGCCCCCTGGGTCGATCTCACCATGACCGATGAACTGATCGACGTCACCGGCACCCGCGATCCGATGCTGTCCATGCCTCGGCTGCGCCGCGCCGGTGAGCTGTATGCCGGTGACCTCCCCGTCACCGACCCCAAGGTCTCGCCGATCTTCGGGAGCCTGAGCGGGCTGGGTCCGATGACGATTTTCGTCGGCACCCGCGACCTGCTGTTGCGCGACTCGCAGCGGCTGCGCGATCTCGCGGTGGCAGAGGGAGTTTCGGTCGACTACCACGAGGGTGAGGGCCTCATCCACGTGTGGCCGATCCTGCCTCTGCCCGAAGCACGCCAGGCCCGGCGGGCCATCGTCGGCTCGATCCGCAGCACTGCGGGGCCGGCCGTCGAGCCGACGTCGTCACCTCGTGGAGCCGGTCACCGGCTTCCGTGACGGGATCGTGGTCGGCCCGGTGGGGGTGGGAGCCGCCGTGACCCAGATGGAGATCGGCACGAGTACGGCACTGTCGTCGGTGACCCGACCGCACACCCCGAGCGCGTCCGGGTGCAGCGTGATCCGCCCGACCGCCGGCAAGCCGTACTGGCGGGTCACCGCCACCGTCGCGCAGCTGCCGACCACCGTGTCGGCCCGGGTCACCCGCTCGGTGATCCAGATCGTCGAGCGCTCGGACAATCGCAGGGCCAGCCGGCTCGCCGGCACCTGCGCCGACGAAGCGGCCGGGTCGGAGGTCGTGGCCGGAACGCTCGCGGCTGTGGCCCGAGTCGTCGACACCGGCCCGAGCGACTGCCCGGCCCGGTGCGGGACCGGCACGGCACCCACCAACGTCAGCGTGCCCCCGACGCCGACACCGGCGAGATTGCCGGCGATCCGGCCCGGGGCCGAGGCGTTGCGCAATGCCTGGGCACACTCCTTGGCCGGCGCCCCCAACGCCTCGCCGGCGACGGTGCGACCCAGGACATAGAGGGCACTCACCGTCACCTCACCCAGCTGACCGGAGATCGGCTCACCGAAATCGACGCTGACACAGTCACCTTCACGTAGGTCAGTCGATGCCGCCGTGACTTGGCGGAACACGTCGGCGCTGTCGGCCCAGCCGAGGGTCTGCGGCAGGCCCGTGCCGACCTGCAGCCGCAAGCCCCAGTCCTCGATCGAGTGCACCCGCCCCACGTAGACCGGTGGCGGGTCGGCCGGGATCTCTCCCACCGCGCCCCCGCTGCTGCACGCCGCGAACCCCGAGGCGCCAAGGGCGGCCCCGGCCATCGCCGCACCGCTGCGGCGCCACCGGGGCCGGCCGGCTCGGTCGCGCATCAGGGCCCTGCTCGTATGCCGTGTGTTCACACCCACCATTGTCCGCCCCGCCGGTCACCGCCCCGGCGGCGCACCGCCGCCGCCCGGGAAGCCACCCCCGCCGCCGGGCACCCGGACGTTGCCGCCGATGCCGCCGACCCCGGTCAATCCGCCTCCGACACCTGGGAATCCGCCGTTCGCCGGCAGTGGCTGCGACGCGTCGCCGATGACGACGACATCGCCGAGGGCCAACCCGGACACGACCTCCACAAGGCCACCGCCCATGGCGCCGGTCTGCACGCTGACCCGGGCGTTCAGCCCGTCCTTGACGACGCCGACCGAGCCGACCCCCGTCGACACGGCCGTCACCGCGGACGCCGGCACGGCCAGCACCCCGTCGACGCGTTGCACGACGATCGACACGGTCGCCCGCCCGCCGGTGCCCAGCGCCTCGGGCAGGCCCGAGACGAGGACGTCCGCGGCATACGTGGGCGTCGCCGACGTCGACGACGTGGTCGGCAGCAACGACACCGCCGCCACCTTCCCGTCGACCGCGGGCAACCCCGGCACCGTGACATGGGTGGACTGCCCGACGTGCACCGTGGCCAGACTGGCCTGCGGCACCTGCACCGTCACCTTGCTCGCACCGGAACCGATGATCTGTATGCCGCTGCTCGGCCCGGCCGCGTCACCGACCGCCCACGCGATCGCGCCCACCACACCGTCCATGGGAGCCACCAGTGCTGCCGCCGCGAGGTTGTCCTGCGCCTTCGCCAATGCCGCCTCGGCGCTGGTCACCCCCGCCTGGTCGGTGATCAGCCGCGACTGCGACACCCCGGCCGACCCGCCACCGGCCGCAGCGCCAGACGCTGAGCCGCTGCGCGACGCGGCCGACGACCCGGAGGTGCTGGCTCGGGCCTGGGCCAGCGCCTGCGCCTGCAACTCCTGCGACCAGCTGCGCAACGACGACCCGGCCCGCTGCTCAGCCGTCGACACCGCACCCAAGGCATCGAGGCAGGCCGCGATCTCCTCGGGTGTTGCCGACGGGCTGCCGGTGCTGGTGGTGGTGGTGGAACTGGTGCTGGTGCTCGTGCTCGTCGAGCTGGTGCTCGTGCTCGTCGAGCTGGTGATCGTGCTCGTCGCGCTGGTACTGGCGCTCGTGCTCGTGCTCGGCGGTGCGGTGGTCGGCGGTGGGGTGCCGCCGAGCACCGGAGCGCAGGCCCGGTCGGCGGACTGTTGCGCCGTAGCGACCGCGGCGAGTGCTTGTTGCGCGGGGTCGGTGGGGCCGGTGTTCGCGGAGCCCGAGCGTTGCGGGGTGGTCGTCGCCGCGGTGCCGCTGCCGGCGCCGGAGGAGCGGGAGGCACTCGAGGCGCTGCTCGTGGCACTCGCCGCGCTCGCGGCCGCGGCGGCAGCCAGGTCGGTGGCCAGTTGCGCGCGGGCCTGGTCCAGTTGCGACTGGGCGTCCAACACGCTCTGCTGCAGCGCCGTCGGGTCGATCGTCGCGAGCAGTTGCCCGGCGCTCACTCGGTCGCCGACCCGCACCGAGACTGCCGTGACTGTGCCCGACACCGGGAAGGCAGCGGTCACCTGCGCCACCCGCGTCACCGTGCCGGTCAGCGTGAGGGTCGACTCGATGCTCGACCGGGTCACCCTCGCTGTCGTGAGCGCCGCAGCCGGCCCACCACCCGCGGCGCCGTTCGCGGCATACGTGCCGCCGATCGCGACGAGTGCGACTGCCGCGGTGACGACGACCGCAGGGACCCATCGGGGGCGCTGCAACCGGACCACTCGCGCAGCTGTCACGAGGTGCCGCCGGTCGCCCGCGGGCCACCACCTGGCCCGAAGCCGCCGAATCCGCCACCGGTGCAAGCTCCCTGGACCGCCGCGCTGAGCACGATGCGGGTCGCGGTGATCGCGCCCGTCGGGTCTGCGGCGCCCTGCGCGTTCGCGCAGCCGCCGACCTTGACGTCGGCCCCGGCTGCGGCGCGGGTCACCGTCACCGTCGTCTGCGCGCTCGTCGTCACCTCGATCGACGCGGTCGTCGGCGAGGCCCCCGCCCCCGCGCCGGGCGTCGCGAAGCCACCGATGTGCAGACCCTCGACCGTGAAACCTTGCCCACCGACCCCCGTGACGACCCCGATCACCACGGAGCCACGCCCACCCGGTCCGCCCGGGCCCGGGCCGTCGGTGCCGCCGGGTCCGTCGCCGGTGGGGCGGGAGGGGCGCCCCGTGGCGCCGGCGGGCAGCCCGCCCTGGCCGCGCGCGTCACCGGAGAGACACCCGGCGGCCCCCGCCACCGCCGGGCTGACCGAGACCGAGACAGCAGTGACCGGACCGCCAGCGGCCGCGGCATCCGAGCCAGTCGCGTCGGCGCGGACCGTGATGCACGACCCAGTGGTCACGTCGGCGAGCGCGCCGGGCGTGAGTTGGGCGAAGACGGTCGTCGGCGTCCAGGTCACCGCAGTCTGCTTGCTCTGGGTCTGCACCTGCATCGTCGACCCGTCGACGGCAGCGATGAGCCCCGAGACGCCGGGGGTCCGTGGCGTGCGGCTCGCGGTCGCCGTGGGCGCGGCGGCCGTCGGAGCTCCGGTCGCGGTGCCGGTTGACCCGCCACCGCACGCGCCGAGGGTCAACGACGCCACGGACACGACGACCGCGACCCGGGTCGAACGACGGGCGAAGAACTGGGTGACGCGTGACGTGTTCTGCACGGGAATCCTATTCGCTGCGAAGGGCTTCGATGGGGGCGAGTCGGGCGGCTCGGCTGGCCGGGTAGACACCGGCGCCGATGCCGATGAGCAGAGAGACCCCGAGCGCTGCCGCGGCGGCCAGGGGCGAGATCGTGACGCGTTGGCCGATGACGCCGGGCAGCACGGCGGCGCCCAGCAGCCCCAGGCCGATCCCGGCGACGCCGCCGACCAGGCCGAGCAGGCTGGCCTCGACGATGAACTGTCGCAAGATGATTCGCGGCGTTGCGCCGAGTGCCTTGCGCAGGCCGATCTCCCGGACCCGTTCGGTGACCGAGACGAGCATGATGTTCATGACGCCGATCCCCCCGACCAGCAACGAGATCGCCGCGATCCCGCCGAGCAGCACGGTGAGGATGCGGGTCGTCGTCGTCGCCGTCTCGACGATCGCCTGCTGGCTGCTGACCGTGAAGTCGGCCGCCGAGATGGTCACCCCGTGGCTGGCCAGCAGCACGTTCGTGGTCTGCTGGTATGCCGCGGCGAGACTCTGCTGGTCACGCGCCTCGATGTAGATCGTCGAGACCGAACGCGGATTGGCGCCGGAGGCAAGCCGATTGGCGTAGGTGGTCTGCGGCACGACGACGAGGTCGTCCTGGTCGCCGCCGGTCGTCGAGCCGGCCGCGTCGAGCAGCCCGATGATGGTGAGATTCTGCCCCCCGACGGTGATCGTCTGCCCGACCGGCGAGAAGGCGGCTGCGCCGGTGAGCAATTGGCTGGCCGTGGTCTGCCCGAGCACCGCGACCGGGCTCTCGGCGGCAACCTCGGCGTCGGTGAAGAAGCGCCCCGTCGCGACCGTGCGAGCCCGCACCGAGGCCCACTCCGCCGACGAGCCGACGACGCTCGTCGTCCAGTTCGTCGACCCGGCGAGCACCGACAACGACGACTGCGAGACCGGGGCCACCCGGGCGATGTCCGGCGCGATCCTCGGATCGGCCAGCAGCGCAGCGTCGTCGACCGTCAGCGTCGTGGCACTGCCGCGACCGCCACGCAGCCCCGACGTGTTCGTCGAACTCCCTGGCGACACGATGAGCAGGTTGGACCCGAGCTTGCTGATCTGCTCGGTCACCTGGGCCTGCGCCCCTTGCCCCAGCCCCACCGTGAGCATCACCGCAGCGATGCCGATGAGGATGCCCAACACCGTGAGACCACTGCGCATCCGCCGGGTGCGCAACGCCTCCAGCGCGGTGCGCAGCGTCTCCGGCCAGCTCACCGGGGCACCCCACGCGGATCGAGCGCCGTCACCGACGACTCTTCCAGACGCCCGTCCCGCATCACCACGACCCGCCCGGCCTGCGCCGCGACCTCGTGCTCGTGGGTGATGAGCACGATGGTGCGGCCCTGGTCGTGCAGGTCGCGCAGCAGGGCCAGCACCTCCGCCGTCGAGGCGGAGTCGAGATTGCCGGTGGGCTCGTCGGCGAGGATGAGATCCGGTTCCGTCACCAGCGCCCGGGCCACCGAAACCCGTTGTTGCTGACCGCCGGACAGCTCCGTCGGCCGGTGATCGACCCGGTCGGCCAGCCCTACCCGAGTCAGCGCCTCGATCGCCCGACGCCGCCGCTCGGGGCGGGAGACACCGGCATACACGAGCGGCAGTTCCACGTTGCGCCAGGCCGCCAGGCTCGCCAGCAGGTTGAACTGCTGGAAGACGAAGCCGATCCGCTCGTTGCGCACGAACGCCAACTGCTGCTCGCCCATGCCGCTGACATCCTCGCCGGCCAGCCAGTAGTGCCCGCTCGTCGGCACGTCGAGGCACCCGAAGATGTGCATCAGCGTCGACTTCCCCGAACCGGACGGCCCCATGATCGCCAGGTAGTCACCCACCCGCACCGTCAGGTCGACCCCGCGCACCGCCTCGACCTGCAGACTCCCGCTCGCATAGGTCTTGCGCACCTCGGCCAGCCGCAACAGCACGTCGTCGTCGTTCTTGGGCTCGAAGATCGCCTCCGGCACAACCCCTTCGGCACCCGTATGCCGCGTCACGGCGCACCTGCCGGCGGTGGCCCCTGCTGCCCCTGCTGGCCCTGTTGTCCTTGCTGGCCCTGTTGGCCCTGCTGCCCTTGCTGGCCGCGCGTCCGGGTCGCGGTGCTCGGCCCGCCGCCGAAGCCGGCGGCCCGCTCGACGAGCACGAGGTCACCCTCGGCCAGGCCGGAGGTGATCTGCGTGAGAGTGCCCTGCACCATGCCGATCTGCACCGGAGTGGCGACCTGCTGGTCACCGACCACCTTGGTCACCACGGTGCGGCCACTCTCGGTGCGGATCGCGGCGGTCGGCACGGTGAGCGCGTCGGTGATCTCGCGCACGATGATCGAGACGCTGGCGGAGCCCCCGGCATACAGGCCCGTCGGAGAGCCGGTGACGGCGACGGTGACCGGGAAGCCGGCCACCCCGTTGGCGGTGGTGGCGACCACGCCGATCGTCGACACCGTGCCGAAGACAAGATTGCGGGCACCGGTGGGCAGGATCTGCACCTGCAGGCCGGGCTTGAGCGAGGGCAGGTCAGCCGAGGACACCGACGTCCACACGGTCCAGGCGTCCGTCGTGATGACGACGATCTGCGCGGTGGTCGAACCGCCCGAGCCCGACTGACCATTGGCCGCGGAGCCCGACCCGCCACCACCTGACCCGGCACTGCCCGAGCCACCGGAGGAGCCCGATGACGTGCCGCCTCCGGCGACCTGGTCGCCGGGCACGATCGACACGGCCGCGACCGTGCCGGCGATCGGCGAGACGAGCGTGGCCCCACCGAGGGCGGTCTTCGCGCTCGCCAATTTGGCTGTCGCGGCGGCCAGTTGCGAGCGAGCCGCGGTGATCTGCAAGGTCGTCGCCGTCGTGGTCGTCGAGACCTGCGAGAGATTGGCGCGCGCCGCATTGACATTGGCCTGGGCGAGCTCGACCGCGGTCTGCAGGTCGGTGGAGTCGATCGCTGCGACCGGCTGCCCGGCCGCCACCGAGTCACCGACCTTGACCGACACGCTTGTCACGGTGCCCGACGAGGCGAACCGCAGGTTCGACTGCACCTTCGGATTGATCGTGCCCGAGGCACTGACCGTCTGGCTGAGGGTCTGCACGCTCGCCGCGACCGTGCTCGTCGAGCTCACGGCCGTCGCGGCGGTCGCCGTGCGGCCGCGCCAGAACCACCACCCGCCCCCCGCAACGAGCACGAGCCCGAGCCCGAGCCCGAGGGCCACCCACCGCCAGCGGCGGGGCCCGGTGGCGGAGAACGTGGGGGCGGTCATCAGTGCCTCTCGTGGGCGGGACCTGTGCCGTACGTGCCGACGCAACCAGGCCAACCTGGGCAGGCGCCCGGCGCAACCTGTGCGCACGCTGTGCGTGTCTCATGGGGTCCGCCGCCCGGGGACCGCCCGACAGGTGGACCACTGCCGCGGCATACCTCAGATGCATCTAAGATAGATACAACATGTCTGCATCATCCTCCACGACCCACGACGTCGTCCACACCCCAGCCCCGGCCACTCACCCAGACCCAACCCACCCAGCTCCAGTTCACCCCGCTCCAGCTCACCCAGCTCCAGCTCACCCCGCGCACCAGCCGGCGGCCAGCGAGCGGGTCTACGAGCACGTCAAGCACGGCATCCTCGACGGCCATCACCCGGGCGGCACGCTGCTCACCGAGGGCGAGCTCGCCGAGGCCGTCGGGGTCTCGCGCACCCCCGTCCGCGAGGCGCTGCTGCGTCTGGCCGCGGAGGGGCTGGTGCGGCTCTACCCGAAGAAGGGCGCCCTCGTCGTGCCGGTCACCCTCGACGAGGGGCGCGAGCTGCTGGAGGCACGCTCGGTCATCGAATCCTGGGCGGCCCAGGCCTGTTGGCCCCGGCGCACCGAGGTGCGCGAGCGGCTGCTCACCCACTTGGCGGGCATGCGCACCGCCCGCGGGCACGGCGACATCCTCGGCTTCGCCGAGCAGGACCGGCTCTTCCACGAGGCCGTCGTCGCAGCCGGCGGCAACGCGATCCTGCTGCGCACCTACCGGGGCCTGCGCGACCGGCAGTTGTGCCTGCTGGCAGCCGACCTGCGGATGTCCGAGGCCCGGATGGACGCCTCCCTCGCGGCCCACGAGACCCTGGTGCGCGAGTTGGACACCGGCACCCCGGACAGCTTCCGCCGCGCCTGCCTCGAGCACATCGAGGTCGCCTCCGCCGCGTTGCGGGGGCCGCGATGAGCGCGGTGGGCACCCGGCATACCGACCCACCCACCGCCCTCGAGCGCCGCCAGCTGCACGACATCGGCCGGCGCCGCGCGTGGGCGGTCTGGGCCGCCGCGGTCAGCGTCTACATGCTCGCCGTCGCCTATCGCACCTCGCTCGGGGTGGCCGGCCTCGCGGCGACCGAGCGGTTCGGGGTCAGCGCGGCGCAGCTGGCCAGCTTCACGGTGCTTCAACTGGCCCTGTATGCCGCGCTGCAGCTGCCGGTCGGCGTGCTGCTGGATCGCTTCGGCTCGCGTCGGATGCTGCTCGTCGGGCTCACCCTCATGGCCCTCGGGCAGACCGGTTTCGCGGTGTCCGCGAGCTACCCGGCGGGTCTGGCCTCCCGGGCCCTCATCGGCGCCGGCGACGCGATGATCTTCGTGTCGATCCTGCGCCTCGTGGGCGTCTGGTTCCCGGCCCGGCGGGTGCCGCTGCTGAGCCAACTCACCATGCAGATGGGCATGGTCGGCTCGATCGCCGCGACCGTCCCGCTCACCCAGGCCCTGGCCCGGCTGGGCTGGACCGACACCTTCCTCGCCTCGGTGGCCGTGGCCGGGGTGAGCGCCGCGGCCCTGCTGACCCTCGTGAAGGACTCCCCGTGGTCCGGCACGCCCCAGGAGGCGATCCGGATGCGCGAGGCCGCCGCCGCGGTCCGCGAGACGTGGGCACTGCCCGGCACCCGGATGGGCGCGTGGACCCACTTCACGACGAGCTTCGGCCCCGGCGTCTTCGGGCTGCTGTGGGGCTACCCCTTCCTCGTCAAGGGCGAAGGCCTGGACCCCACCCTCGCCGGGTGGCTGCTCATCGCGATGACCGGCGCGTCGGCGGTGGCCGGTCCGCTCATCGGTCGCTTCACCGCGCGCCGGCCGATCCACCGGGCCGACCTCGTGCTCGGCATCGTCGGAGCGATCAGCGCCGCATGGGTCGTGCTGCTGGCCTGGCCCGGCCCGGCCCCGCTCGGGGTGATCGTCACCGTGCTGCTGATCACCGCGGTCGGCGGCCCCGGCTCCGGTGTCGCCTTCGACATGGCCCGGGCCTTCAACCCGCACGAACGCATCGGCAAGGCCCTGAGCATCGTGAGTATCGGCGGTTTCACCGCGATGCTCGCCGCGATGGGGCTCATCGGCGCGATCCTGGACCACCGCGCCCCCGGCGGCCCGCAGACCTACACCCTCACCGACTTCCGGGTCGCGATGTCGGTGCAGTTCGCCTTCTGGGCCTTCGGGGCCGTGCAGATCCGCCGCTACCGCAGTCAGACCAAGGCCCTGCTCACCGACCACCACCCCGAGGCCTGGCATGCGCTGCGCCGCGGCGAACTGCTGCTGCCCGGCATCTCGGCCCGCCGCTGAGCCTGCCCTCTCGCGGCTGCGGGAGGATGACCGGCATGGACGCACGCGAATGGGACGCCCGGTATGCCGCGGCGGCCGCCGCCGCCGACACAGTGTGGTCGGTCACGCCGAACGCGACGATCGCCACGCTCACCGAAACACTGCCCGCTGGGCGCGCGCTCGACATCGCCTCCGGAGAGGGCCGCAACGCCATCTGGTTGGCCGAACGTGGCTGGCAGGCAACGGCACTGGACTTCTCCGAGGTCGCCACCGCCCGTGCTCGCGAGCTCGCCGCCGCCCGTCTCGGGGCGTCGGCCACCCGGTTCGAGGCGATCGCTGCGGACGTCCTCGGCTGGCCGGGCTGGGAGGGGGCGCGGGCGGCATACGACCTCGTGCTGGTCGTCTTCCTGCACCTGCCTGCGCCACAGCGCCGGATCGTGCACCGGCATGCCGCGGCCGCGCTCGCCCCCGGCGGGCGGCTCATCGTGCTCGCCCACGACCGCAGCAATCTCACCGACGGCGTCGGCGGCCCACAGGACCCGGCGCTGCTGCCGACGCCCGACGAGGTGGTCGCGGACCTCGACGACACCGGGCTGCGGATCGAGCGCGCCGAGGTCATCGACCGAGTGGTGCCGGTGCCTGACTCGGCTGCCGGCCCCGGCGCGGCCGAGTCACAGGTGGCCCGGGACTGCCTCGTCGTCGCCGCCCGCCCGGCGTGAGGAAGAACGTCCCGAAAAGCGTGTCATGAGGTGCGGGACACTGCGTCTCATAGTCGACCACGGCGCGCCGGACGGACACCGCCCCAGCCCGATCGGAAGGCCTGGTCGATGGGGCCGGCAAGACTCCGCAGTACCGCACGACACCGCCGGCATGCGCGCTCGACCGAAGTCCCCGATTCGGCTGAGAAGGCACGGCGGTGCGGGGACAATGGCTCGAAACCGGGCATCCTCGCCGGCCACCCCCGTCTTGCCCCCGAGACACGGTGGCGACGAGAACGCCCGTCACGATCTGGCAGTACCGCACGACCGCACCACAAGCAAGACTCCGCACACGTGAACGTCGTGGTGCTCAGTACCGCACGCTCGACACGATGGGCCGGCCTCCAGCTGCAATGGAGGTCGGTCCATCGTCATGTCCGGCTCGTCTCGCGACGTCTCGGCGCGTGGCAACGCGCAAGATCGACGGTCGGCACGTGACGCGCCGAAAGATCTTGCAGAAATTCTCGAAAGACCTGTCATGAACACTGGGGGTGCTCGTCCTATCACTGTCCGACGCACGGGCCGCACAACCCCCGAGGCGACCCGCGCGAAGACACGCACCATCGCTTCACCTGTATGACCCGCCAGAACGG
>RRZT010444948.1_pt1 | contig 12271 bp, 8 predicted proteins | sample 2165551 | NCBI WGS metagenome assembly RRZT01 (sample SAMN10456910, study PRJNA506462) | wastewater metagenome | biome: wastewater; feature: sludge; material: wastewater sludge; isolation source: wastewater sludge with Escherichia coli K12::gfp cells carrying plasmid... | place: USA: Moscow, Idaho ... | reverse complement strand
TTCGACAGCGCCGAGGCCATCGGGCAGCTTCCGAACATGGTGAGTTCCGGGCAAAACTCTCCCGATACCTACCGCGCCATGTGGGACGCACTGAACCATGGACAGCCCTGGTCTGGCGAACTTCTGAACAGACGAAAATCCGGCGAGATGTATTGGGAAGAAGTGCATATCGCCCCGGTGCGCGACGAGCAGGGCGCGACGACGCATTACGTCGCGGTCAAGCTCGATGTGGACGCTCGCAAGCAGGCCGAAGCGAAGGCCACGCGCCTGATCGAGGAGCTGACGCGCGCCAATGCCGAGCTCAAGTTGCTCAACGAGCGACTGGAAGACACCAAGGGCCAACTCGAACAATCGGAGAAGATGGCCGCGATCGGCCAACTCGCGGCGGGGGTCGCGCACGAGATCAACAATCCGATCGGCTTCGTGCGCAGCAATCTGGGGGCGCTTGCCGAGTACGTCGAAGGACTGATGTCGGTGATCGACGCCTACGCGCGGGCGGAACCGGCGCTGGCGGCGCATCCGGTTCTGCTTGATGACCTTGCGCAGGCAAAAGCCGCTGCCGATCTGCCCTTCATCCGGGAGGATGTCGGCGTGTTGATCGGCGAATCACGCGAAGGCGTTGATCGGGTGCGCAAGATCGTTGAGAACCTTAGGGAATTCACCCAGCTCGACGGCGCCGACTGGCAGCACTTCAACCTGGAGCGCGGGCTTGACAGCGCCCTCGGGATTCTCGAAAGCGAATTGCGCGGCAAGGCCGAGGTGGTGCGCGAGTACGCCGGTCTGCCCGAGGTCGAGTGCATCGCCGCGCAGATCAACCAGGTGTTCATGAACCTGATCGCCAATGCCGCGCAGGCGATCCCCGAGCGCGGCGTGATTACGCTGCGGACCGGTCAGGCCGGCGATTCGGTCTGGGTGGAGATCGCCGACGACGGCGTTGGCATCGCGCCGGAAAATCTGCAGCGGGTGTTCGAACCGTTCTTTACCACCAAGCCCGTCGGCAAGGGCACAGGTCTGGGCCTCTCGCTCGCTTATGGGATTGTCCGGCAGCACGGCGGCAATCTGGCGGTGAACAGCGAACCGGGACGTGGCGCGACCTTCCGCGTTACCCTGCCGCGCACGCGCGAGCAACAGTAAGTTATTGACGAGGCCCGAAGAAGAATGAATTCGTCACCCCGGCGAAAGCCGGGGTCCATTCGACGATCGCTCTCCGACACTGGATACCGGCTTTCGCCGGTATGACGGCAGCTTGCTACATCATCGGGCCGAAGCAATATTGTTGCTGCCCGATGAGCGGCGTCGTCAATCCGATGCCGGTACGGGTTGGGCGGTGTGGCGGCGCGGCAGGGTGAGGCGGAACTTGGTGCCCTTGCCAGGCTCGCTCTGAACTTCCAGGCCGCCCTGGTGGCGCTGGACGATGCCGTAGGCGAGCGATAGGCCCAGCCCGGTGCCCTTGCCGACGGGCTTGGTGGTAAAGAACGGCTCGAAGACGCGCTTGAGGTTCTCCGGCTTGATGCCGACGCCGGTGTCTTCGACTTCCACCCACACTTCGCGCTCGTCAAAACCGGTGCGCAGGGTGATCGTGCCGCGCTCGGCGATGGCGTGCGCGGCGTTGACCAAAAGGTTCATGAACACCTGATTGATCTGCGCGGCGATGCATTCGACGTCCGGCAGACCGGCGTACTCGCGCACGACCTCGGCCTTGTACTTGACTTCGTTCCAGACGATGTTGAGCGTGCTCTCCAGTCCTTGTTCGAGATTGGCGTAGTGCCACTCGGAAGCGTCGACACGCGAGAAGTCGCGCAGGTTCTCGACGATCTTCTTCACCCGCTGCACGCCGTCCAGCGACTCGTTGATGAGGTCGAGGATGTCATCGCGCAGGAAATCGAGGTCGGCGGCGATCTTGGCCTGCTGTAGCGAGGCCAGCAGATCGGGCTGCCCCTTGAGCGCGTTCTCGACTTCCTCGTAAGCCGAGAGCACCGAGAGCAGGCTCTCGACCTGGCCCTTCAGTGATCCGAGATTGGAATTGACGAAGCCGATCGGGTTGTTGATCTCGTGCGCCACACCCGCTGCGAGCTGGCCGACCGACGCCATCTTCTCCGACTGCAGCAGCTGGCCCTGCGCGTCCTCCAGCTTGCCGATGAGGACCTGCTGCGCGGCCTTTTCCTCTTTCAGTTGGTCGATCAGTTCGTTCAGGCGCATCTGGTACATCGCCGTGTCGGTGAAGTCCAGCAGCGTCACGCAGACGTGCTCCACCTCGCCGGCGGCATCCTTCTGCGGCAGCAGGATGCAGTTCTGGCGCATCGCGTCGATGCCGCCGGTGATTGGGCGGTTGTGGTCGAAACGGAAGAGGAAGGGGCGCTGCTCCCAGGAGGTGAAGGCGTAGTTCTTCAGGATAAACACGCTCTCGATCTTGCGCGCCAGCCATTTCTGCGGGAGTTCCGGGAAACACTCGAACAGGTTGCGACCGACGACCTCCTCGGCCGAACGCTGACTGTGCATCGCCATGAAGCGGTTCCACAGGACGACGCGGTAGTTGCGGTCGACGACGAAGACGCCCGCTTCGAGGCGCTCGACGATGAACTCCAGCAGGCTGCGGTCGATCGCTTCGTACATGTTCAGAGCGCTTCGAGGAAGCGATCGAGTTCTTTGCCGAGGCGGGCGATCTCGCTCGGCGGCATCATGACGACGAGGTGGCAGGCGAACGATTTTGTCTCCAGCGTGAAGCACACCTCAATGAACAGCGCGCGGTTGTGCTGGATCTCGCTGAGCGGGATCAGGTCGCGCGGTGCGATGTCGAGCCCCATGATCGACGGCGCCGAAAAGCCGATGTCGACATCCAGCGTCGAGGCGACGCCGCCGAGGCAGGCGCCGACCAGAATGTTCGCGACGTCGAGCATGAGTTCGATTTCCTCGACGCGATCGGTGTCGTCGTAGCCCATCAGCTCGGCGAGCTCTCGCGGCGGGCCGCCGGAGAAGACGATGACGACTTCGCCCCGGATCTGGCCGTGGAACGCCTGCCGTACGGCAAGGATGTTCTTCTCGCCGACGAGCTGCTGCAGCACGGTCGGAATATCCTGTCGCTCTACGTTGGCAACGCGCGGGATCGACAGGCGCACGAACTCGCCCCAGATTTTTGCGATCGACGAGCCGGCCTGGCCCATTCCGATGTTGGCGATCTCCTGCAGCGCGTCGCGCTGGTCGCCGGTGAGGGTCGCGTTGATGGTTTCGCACTCTTGGCTCATACGACCACCCCATACTGTTTCAGTACGTCGCGCAAGCCTTCAGCGGTGATCGGCTTGCGGATGAAGGCGATGGCGCCCATGGCGAGCACGCGTTCCTGGGCTTTCTCCTGCACGTCGGCGGAGACGACGATCACCAGGCAGTTCAGGTCTTCCTTGCGTAGTGTTTCGAGCACCTGATAGCCATCCATGTCCGGCATGGTCAGGTCGAGGAACATGACGTCCACGCGTCCGGCACGATAGGCCGCAAGGGCCTCGATGCCGTTGGAGGCTTGCGTGATCTCGATGTCCCAGTCCGGAGGCAGGGCCTTGATCAGCATTTTTCGGGCGATGGGCGAGTCGTCGACCACCAGGACGGATACCGCCATTGCTTTTTTCTCCGTGTTTACCTGTCGTCTAGCGTGTGCTCGGTCATGCGATTTTACAGAAGTAGCATAGCCGGGATTTTCGCAGGGCGCCCAGTAGTGGCGGGGTCGCCGCAGCGCTCGTACTTAGAAAAACGATAAAGATGAAAAATATGATAGCAAATTCGCGAATAAGTTCAAGCGGAATTTCCCGGCGTTATCGTGCTGCCGGTGGCTGGCGATCGATGGCAGCGATCAGTTCGTCACGCTGGATTGGCTTGGTCAGGTAATCGTCCATGCCGGCGGCGAGGTAGCGTTCGCGGTCGCCGGTCATCGCGTGCGCGGTGAGTGCGATGATCGGTAGATGCGGGCCGCCATGTGCTTCGCGTTCCCGGATCTTTTGCGTTGTTTCGACGCCGTCCATTTCGGGCATCTGAATGTCCATTAGCACGAGGTCGAAGGTCTGCGCACCGACGTATTCGAGCGCCTCGTGGCCGGAACTCGCGAGGGTGACGTGGTGACCGAGCTTTTTCAGGATGGCGAGCATCAGCCGCTGGTTGATCCGGTTGTCCTCGACGACCAGGATGCGGCGGCCGGTGTTTGCCGTGGGGATGGTGGGCAACAGTGGGCCGCCAGGGGCTTCGGCCTCCAGCGCTGCGACGGCGCACGGGAAGACAAAGCGGAAGGTGCTGCCCTTGCCCGGTTCGCTTTCGGCGCGCAAGATGCCGCCCATGCGCGCGGCCAGTTCGCGTGAGATGGTCAGCCCGAGGCCGGTGCCGCCGAATTGACGGGTGACCGAGCTGTCGGACTGCGCGAAGGCTTCGAAGATGTGTTCTAGCTTGGCCGCAGGAATGCCGATGCCGGTGTCGCTCACGGCAACCTCGAGGCGAATGTCGGTCGCGTCGCGCGGATCGAGGTTGGTCACGCGGATACTGACGCCGCCCTGTTCCGTAAACTTGATCGCATTGCCGAGCAGGTTGGTGACGACTTGACCGAAACGCACCGGGTCGCCGCACACGGCAGGCGGCACGGAGGTATCGAAGTTCAGATCCAGCGACAGCGACTTGGCCGTTGCCCGCGCTTGCTGCGATGCAACGATCGATGCCAGCGTCTTGCGCGGGTCGAACGGAATGTGCTCGATTTCGAGCCGCCCGGCCTCGATCTTCGAGAAGTCGAGAATGTCGTTGATGATGGTCAAGAGGTTGTCACCGGAGATCTTGACGATCCCGAGGTACTCGCGCTGCTCGTTGGTCAGCGGTGAGTCGAGCAGCACTTCGGTCATGCCGAGGATGCCGTTCATCGGCGTGCGGATTTCGTGACTCATATTGGCGAGGAAGTCGCTCTTCGCCTGGTTTGCACTCTTTGCTTTCTCAAGCGCGGCGGCGAGGTCGCGGGTACGCGCGTCGACCAGCTCCTGCAGGCGGTCGCGGTGCTGTTCGAGTTCCGCGGCCAGACGCAGACGCTCGGTGATGTCGCGCGCGATGCACAGGACGTAGTTGCGGCCTCCCCATTCGATGCGCGTGGCGCTGATCTCGGCGTCGTAGACGCTGCTGTCCTTGCGTCGCTGCACGGTCAGGAGGGACTGGCCTTCGGGCGATACGTTCCTGATCATTTCAAGCAACTGTTCGCGCGTGTACTTCGCCTCCCAGTCGGCGATGTGCAGTTGGCGGAGTTCTTCCGTCGTGTAGCCGAGCATTTCGGCGAACCTGCTGTTCGCCTCGAACACGCTGCCGTCTTCGTTGAGCACGACGACGCCATCGTGCATGTGCTCGAACAGCGCGCGCCGGCGCGACGCTTCGGCGGCAACCTGAGCTTCCGACTGGCGCTGCGCCTCTTCCTGCGCCGCGAGGGTCACGATCAGCTCGTCGAAGTGCCCGGCCAGTTGCCCGATCTCATCATCCTGCCGGTCTTTGCCGACGCGCACTGAACGATCACCCTGGCGCAATGCCGTCATTGCGCCGGAGATTCGCGCGAGGCGCGCAGTGAGATTCTGCGAACTCCACAAATGCAGAGAAGTCAGCGCGAGCATCGACAGTGAGAGCAGCGCAGCGATGCTGCCGAGCAGAAGCCATTTCTCGCGCGTGTAAGGCGCTTCGGGGAAGCCGGCGTAGATCATTCCCAGCTGTTGCCCCTCGCCGTCACGGATCGCCTCGTAGCCGGAGATCTGCCAGCTGTCCAGCACTTCGGCGCGGCGCGCCCAGGTCTTGCCGCCGTGCAGCACCTCGGCGGTGACCTCGGCGCTGGCGCGTGTACCCAGCGCGCGAGAGCCGTCATGGAGCATGACGTTGGTAGCGATTCGGACATCGTCGAGGAAGATCGAGGTTGAGCCGGCAACGCTGCCGATCTGAGGATTGACGGGAAAGACGATGTCGCGGATGTGGTCGATCAGTCCGGCGTTGCGGTTCAGCAGGATGCCACCGAAAAGGATGGCGTCCGGGTGGTGCGAGGAGAGCGGGAAATGCACGGCGAAGTTGATGAACAGGGCGCGTGTTTCGCCGACCTTTCCGCCGTCCGCGGCAATGCGCGCCCGCTCAGCGAGCACCGGCGAGATGGCGCTGACTTGATCGCCGGTTAACGCCTCGTATTCGACGGTGGCGACGCCCGTGTAGGCCTGCCGCGTCACGAAGGTTCTCGGAACCGTGCTGTCGGGTTTTGCTCCAGTGCTGGCAGCGATGATCTTGCCGTTTTTGTCGGCAATCAGGAGGAAGTCGAACTGGTTTTCGCGCGCCAGCGCGGCGAGCGCGTCGGTCAGTTCCCGCTGCGGTGTCGCTGCTGATGCATGCGCCGCAAGGGGACGGGTCAGTCGCTCCGAGGTTGCGTGCTGCTTGCTGGTTTCGAGCGCGCGTACCTTGATCTGGTCGAGATAGGTTCGTACGCCTTCCACCTTGCCGAGCGCGTTCGTGCCCAGCACTCGATCGAAGCTGGAGCCGCCAATGGCGATGACCACCGCCATGATCAGCGGAAAGGCGATGACAAAGGGAGCAAGACTCAGGGCGACGAGGCGGACGCGCAGTGAATGCGTCCACCAGGTACCCCATCGCTTCGCCGTTACCCGATTTCCAGCGGTGTCCATATCAGGGTCTACGGCGTTGCGGGCTTTTCCAACAACTCCGGCTTGGCGTAGCTGCCCTGACGGATGACGCGGAAGTACACCCGCCGCCGGGTATCGCCATTCTTGTCGAAGACGATTTCCTGCTGCAGCCCCTGATAGGGGCCGGCGCGGCGCGCAGCGTCCTTAAGCGTTTCGCCGCGCTTGCGTTGCTTCAGTGCGGTCAGCACGACGGTCGCCGCGTCGTGCGCCGAAACCGAGCTGTAGCCTGGCGGGCGCTGGAAACGCTTGAAGTACGCTTCGGCGAAGTCGCGGTAGCGCGGCGATTGGTCATCCCGGTCGAAGTTCTGCACGATCAGCATCCCTTCGACGAATTCTCCGCCAAGGTCGATCAACTGCTCGGTCGCGGCCCATTCGGCGGCACCGATCGGCAACGACGGCGCTTGCGTGCGCGCGGCCTGGGCGAAGCGTGCGACGTCGAGCGCGCCGGAAATGAAGAAGAGACTGTCCGGGTTTGCGGCAAGCATTTGTCCTATGACCTGCGCGAAGTCGGTATCCGTGGCCGATTCGTAGGGAACGGCAACGGCGATGGTGGCGTGTTCGGCGGCGATTGCGGTGCGGAACTCGTTCAGCCACGATTCGGTGAAGTTGCGGTTGCGCGTGTCGTAGGCCACGGCGATGTTGCGCTGGCCGAGCCCGGTCATCACCTTGGCGTACTCCTGCGCGTTGTCGCGCGTCGTGCGGTTGATGCGGAACAGGTTGTCGTCCTTGCCGTAAAACGCCATGGAGGTGATCGTCGGGCTGATCTGGAAGACGCCGGCCTTGCCGGTGATGGGCACAATGACCTCGGCCATGCCGCTGGTGAAGGGGCCGATGACCGCCTCGACCTTGGCGTCGACGAGTTCCTGTGCCGATTTCTCTGCCGTCTCGCGCTTCTGCGCGTCGTCACGAGCGACGAGTTCGACGAGTTGGCCGTCGATGCCTCCGTTGCGGTTGAATTGTTCAATGGCCAGGGTCACGCCGTTGAGTCCTGACTGGCCGTTGTCCGAGTTGCGGTCGGAGAGGCCGCCGATGAAACCGATCTTCAACGGTGCCTGCTGCCCGCAGCCGGCGAGCAGTGCGGCGATTGTGGTGGCGACTGCGGCGAGAAAAACGCGTGGGCGTGTCATCTGGACTCCTTTCGGTATTTTCTTTGGCATCCGGTGGTTAGCTCTTAAAATTGCTAGTTCACTTGATTTTAGCGTAAAAAACGCTATATTTGAAAAAAAAGATAATTCACCGGATCTATAGAGCTGCCATGGATGATCAATCTTGTTCGACGCGTGAAGCCGCAGAAGCCTTGGGAATCTGCGTTCGTACCGCCCAGTTGTGGGTAGAGCAGGGCCGTCTGCGCGCGTGGAAAACGCCCGGCGGGCACCGGCGCATCCTGCGCGAATCGGTCAACGCCGAACTGCGCGCACGCGAAAAGGAGTGCGGCGGCGGTGCGCCGATCTTCGACATACTGATCGTCGAGGACGAACGCATCCAGCGCCAGATATTGCAGGCCAAGGTGTCCGGGGTCTCCAGTGAAATCAGCGTGCGCACTGCCTACAATGGCGTGGAGGGGCTGATCAAGATGGGTGAGCGGCAGCCGCAGATTCTGGTCACGGATTTGATGATGCCGGGGGTTGATGGCTTCCATCTGCTCTCCACCTTGACAACCAGCCCGCTGGTCAAGCCGATGCAGGTCATCGTGGTGACCGCGATGAGCGACGAGGAGATACAGGAGAAAGGCGGGTTGCCGGAAGGCGTAGTGCTGTTCCACAAACCGGTGCCGATTCCCGATCTGCTCGCGGTCATCCGTGCGTACTACAACGGCTGGAGCCTGCAACGCAAGACGCTGGGGTAACACGGAGCATAGATCATGACGGGCAGCAAGGCGACGATCCTGGTTGTTGACGACGAGGCGAACAACCGCAACGTGATGGTTGCCCAGTTGGCCAGCGAAGGCTATGAACTGGTGACGTCAGCGAGCGGCGAAGAGGCGCTCGAACTCATTGACCGGCGCCTGCCCGACCTCATCCTGCTCGACGTGATGATGCCCGGCATCAGCGGCTTCGACGTGGCCGAGATCCTCAAATCGGAGGAACGCACCGCCGGTGTTCCGATCATCATGCTCACCGCGCTGGGCGACAGCGATTCGCGCCTCACGGCGCTCACCAACGGCGCCGAGGAATTCCTGACCAAGCCGGTCGCGCGCGCCGAGTTACTGGCACGTATCCATAATCTGCTGAAACTGAAAAAGCACCAGGATCGCCTCGCGGACGAGGTCGCTAACCGGACGAGTGAACTGGAAAATGCCAATCAGCAAGTCACCGAGTTGCGCGATCAACTGCTGCATTCGGAGAAGCTGGCGGCGATCGGCCAGCTGGCGGCGGGCGTGGCGCACGAGATCAACAACCCGGTCGGTTTCGTCAACGCCAACCTCGGCGCGCTCAAAGGCTACGTCAAGGATCTCCTGCGCATGTTGCGTGCCTACGAGGCGGCGTGTGGTGGCGCAACGCTCGATTCCGCGGTCGATGCGAAGCTGCAGCAGTTGCGCCACGACCTTGAGCTCGATTACCTGCGCGACGACGCCCCGGTTCTCATCGACGAATCGCTCGAAGGCCTCTCGCGCGTGTGCCGGATCGTCCAGGACCTGAAGTGCTTTGCCCACGCCGACGCAAACGAAGCGCCGATGCTCGCCGATCTCCACGAGTGTCTCGATTCGGCGCTTAACATCGCGACCAACGAAATCAAATACAAGGCCGTCGTGGTGAAGGACTACGCGGTACTGCCCGAGGTCGAGTGCGTCCCCTCGCAACTCAACCAGGTCTTCCTCAACCTTCTCGTCAACGCCGCGCAGGCGATGCCCGAAAGCGGGCGGGGCACCATCACCGTGCGTACCCGCCGCGAGGGCGCGACGGTCGCTGTCGAGATTTCCGACACTGGCTGCGGTATCGCGCCTCAGGTGTTGTCCCGGATCTTTGATCCGTTCTTTACGACCAAGCCGGTGGGCATGGGCACCGGCCTCGGGCTGTCGCTCTCCTATGGCATCGTGCAGCGGCACGGTGGACGGATCGAGGTCAACAGCATCGTCGGCAAGGGCACGACGTTCCGTGTCGTTCTGCCGATTTTGCGCGCGGAGGCAGGTAACGCAGCCGAGGCAATCGTTGACGACGGTTCGACTGTGCAAACGCACCACGCCGCACTATCCTGAATGCATGCGCGGGGCCGGTCTGGCGCCGCAACGGAGCCTGGAGCGAACCGAAATGGCGAGCAGGTGAGACGATGACGACGATCTCGCGTCGGGAGTGGCTCAAGTACATCGCCGCAGTGGCAACTGTCAGCGGCCTTTCCGCTTGTGCCGCGCCGAAGCGCAGCTTGGTCGTCACTGCCGGAGCCTGGCCGGGTTATGAGCCGCTGTTTTTGGCTCGGCAACTAGGCTGGCTAGATCCCGCTCAGATCCGGCTCGGAGAGGTGCCCTCCAACGCCAGCAGCATGTATGCGCTGGCCACGGGTGTTGCCGATGCGGCGGCGCTCACGCTTGACGAGGTGCTGCTTCTGCGCAGCCAGGGTGTCTCGCTTGCCGTTGTTCTGGTTTTCAATATTTCTGCTGGCGCCGACATGCTGTTGGTTCGCCCGGAAATCCGGTCCTTGCCTGATTTGAAGGGAAAACGCATTGCTATCGAGCACGGGACTTACGCCTCGCTGCTGTTGGACAAGGCGCTCGATGCGGCTGGTTTGCGGCCTGCCGACGTCCAGATCGTGCATCTTGCCGTCGGCGATCAGGCGGCGGCCTGGCGAAAGGATGAAATCGACGCGGCCGTAACGTATGCGCCGTTTGCCGACGAACTGAGCGCTGCCGGTGCAATGCGCCTGTTCGATAGCCGCCAGATGCCGGACACCATTGTCGACGTGCTTGCCGTGCGCGAGGAAAGCCTGCGCGCGGGCAGCGTCGCGCTGCGCCACCTGCTGGCAACACATTTCCGCACGCTTGCGTATCTGATTGATGCGCCGGACGATGGCGCCCGGCTGATCGGCGCGCGCCGGCGCAGCGAAAAGGTTTCGATGGCGTCGGCCTACGATGGACTGATTCTTCCGGATGTCGAGAGGAATCGCCAGTTGCTTGCCGGCCAGACGCCAGTGCTCATGGATAGAGCGCGAATGCTCACCGAGGTCATGCGACGCGCCGGCAAGCTCTCCGGCACCGATGACCTGCACGGTCTTGTCAGTGGCGACTACCTGCCCGTTGCAGAGGACAAGAGGAAATGATGAAAGGGCGCGTCTCGATCCTGCTTGTCCTGCCGCTCCTGGTGTTCGGTGTCTTCGCCGCGCTGCTGTGGGCGCTTGGTTTCACGATGGTGACGCAATACCGGGAGGATGTTTTTGCGCAAACGAGCGGGCAAGCTCTGCGCCTGGCCTCGCGTCTAGCGCGCATCGCCGAAGTGAATCTGGACGATCACATTGGCAAGCTGGAAGAGCACGTCATGTTCGCTTCCATCGAAATGAATGCGTCGGCCATTGTCGTCCTCGACCCGGCCGGACGCATCGTGCTGGCGCACGACAGTAGCTGGAAAGGGGGCAGTTTCAGCAAGTACCTGCCGATGCTCGACACCGATCGGTTTGCGAGGACGACGGCATCGGTCGGCGCGAGTCGTGCCGGCGATCCCGCTTCCAACCACATCGATGTCCTCGTGCCCTTCATCTTTCCGTTGTCGGCGCCCGGTGGCCAGCCGCAGCGGGGCGCGGTGTTCGTCAGCATGGATTATGGCGACGCTCTGAGCGACTACCAGCGTCAGCATGTCATCAACCAGATGCCGATTCTGACGGCGCTTGCCGTGTTTGCAGCCTTGCTCGCACTCTGGCTGTATCTCGCCATCGTGCGTCCCTTGCGGTACCTGACCGAGGCCAGCAACGCCTTGCAAAAAGGGGCGGGATTTTCGCGCCAGATTACCGGCGTTGGCGAAGTCGGCGAGTTGGTGAGCGCTTTCGGCACCATCGCCGTGCGTCTTGCTGGCGTGATCGCGCGCCGCGACGCTGTGGCGCTGGCCGAGGACAAGCGCGCGTTGATCCAGGCGATTTTCGACCAGGCACCGGATGCCATCGAACTGGCAGATATGCAGACGCTACGCTTCATCGAGGTCAATGAGGCCAGCTGCCAGCTGCTCGGCTATTCGCGTGAAGAGCGGTTGGGGCAATCGGTCACTGACATCCAGGCCGAGATGAGCGACGCGCAGTTGCAGGCGATCACTGCGGATATCGTCGCCACGGGCGGCTCGGTATTCGAAACGGTCCACCGGTGCAAGGACGGCACGCTGATTGACGTGCGGGTCAGCGTTCGACCCGTGCAGCAGGGCGGCAAAGACTACCTCGTTGCCATCTGGCGCGACATTTCGGCTGAGAAGGAGGCGCAGTCAGAACTGAGAAAGCTGTCGCTGGCGGTCGAACAGAGTCCGAATCCAGTGGTCATCACCGATCTTGATTGCCGCATCGAGTACGTGAACGCGGCCTTTTTCCGTGCGACTGGCTACACGCGGGAGGCCGTCATCGGCCAGAACCCGCGCCTGCTGCAGTCGGGCAAGACGCCGAAGGCAACCTACGAAGCAATGTGGCAGGCG
>RRZT010036696.1_pt1 | contig 12272 bp, 8 predicted proteins | sample 2165551 | NCBI WGS metagenome assembly RRZT01 (sample SAMN10456910, study PRJNA506462) | wastewater metagenome | biome: wastewater; feature: sludge; material: wastewater sludge; isolation source: wastewater sludge with Escherichia coli K12::gfp cells carrying plasmid... | place: USA: Moscow, Idaho ... | reverse complement strand
GCAACTGTTTCTGACGCCATCTATATGGCAACAGAAGTTCCAGCTAAAAGCTGTCACATTGACCATGTTTGCGGTAGTATTCGTTTAGGTCGTGCAGCGGATTTCATCATTTTGTCAGATAAGCTTGACCTAGAAGAAACATATTTAGATGGTGTATCTGTTTATAAAAAATGAAAGGGGCGTGATAAATGATTGTTACAATCACGATGAATCCATCTATTGATATTTCTTATCCTTTAGGAGAATTTAAAGTTGATACGGTCAATCGTTGTGACATTGCCCGTAAAACAGCGGGTGGAAAAGGCTTAAATGTTAGCCGAGTTTTGCATCAACTCGATGATCCAGTAACTGCAACTGGTTTACTTGGTGGTGCCTTAGGTGAGTTCATCAAGGAAAATTTAGCAGCTACAGGCATTAGCTTTGCTTTCTCTAAAATAGCAGAAGAAACTAGAAATTGTATCGCCATTTTACATGATGGCAAGCAGACAGAAATTTTGGAAAGTGGCCCTATAGTATCAGAAGCCGAGTTAGTAGCATTTCATCAAGATTTAGATACCCTACTAAGAGAATCAACCGTCTTGTCAATTTCAGGCTCACTACCTAAGGGTGCCCCGACAGATTATTACAACCAACTGTTGGATATGGCTAAAGCAAAAAACATTCCCGTTGTCTTAGATACATCAGGGGCATCCTTATTAGCGGCGGTTCAACATGCTAATCAACCGTATCTGATCAAGCCAAATGCCGAAGAAGTCGCAAGTCTCTTAGGGATTCCTGAGATTACGAATTTGACGGATTTGAAAATCAGTTTACAGTCGGAGCTCTTTCGTGATATTCCGGTCATTGTTGTTTCTTTAGGTTCTGACGGCGCTTTTGTAAAAGCTGACGACAAATTTTACAAGGTTGATATTCCAAAAATAGAGGTCAAAAATCCTGTTGGTTCTGGAGATTCAACTGTTGCAGGCTTAGTTTCCGGCATTTATCACAAGCAACCTCTAACAGATTACTTGAAAAAAGCCATGGTACTGGGAATGTTGAATGTCCAAGAAGCAACGACAGGTCATGTCAATCTGGCGAATTATGATACCTTTTACCGTCAAATAAAGGTTACTGAAGTAAAGTAAAAAAGGAGAACAAGATATGTTAGTAACGAGTAAAGAAATGATTCTGAAAGCCCAAGCTGGTAATTATGCAGTTGGTGCTTTCAATATCGAGAACATGGAGATGGCGATGGCTGCGGTTAAGGCAGCAGAAGATTTGCATGCGCCAATTATCTTGCAGACGACACCAGGAACGGTTGACTATGCGACTTTGGAGTTGTATTTCGCCAATGCGAAAGCGATTGCAGACATGGCGAAAGTGCCAGTTGCCATCCATTTGGATCATGGATCAAGTTTTGAACTTGCTATGCAAGCCTTACATGCCGGTTATACGTCTATTATGATTGATGGTAGTCATCTACCATTTGATGAAAATGTCGCTGTTAGTCGTCGTGTTGTTGATGCTTGCAAACCTAATAATATTCCAGTTGAAGCAGAACTAGGTAAAGTTGGTGGTAAAGAAGATAAATTAGATGGTGGTTCTAACAACCCTTATACAGAGCCAGCTGAAGCCAAGGAGTTTGTCGCACAAACAGATGTGGACTTTTTAGCTATCGCAGTTGGCACGATTCATGGTATTTATAAAGGTGAGCCTAAGATTGATATGGATCGCCTATCTGAAATTCTTCAAGTCGTTGATGTACCGCTTGTTTTGCATGGTACATCCGGTGTACCTGATGAGCAAGTTCGAGAAGCAATCAAACGCGGCATTTGCAAAGTCAATTATGCGACAGACTTACGGATTGCTTATACCAAGGGTGCGCGTGCCAATTTGGCAGATGACAAAGTCATCGATCCTAAAAAATATGGTGAAGCTGGTATGAAAGAAGTCTATGCTTTGGTCGCAGACAAAATTAAAGTTGTAGGCAGTGATAACAAAGCTTAAAGTTGTAATGAAAGGAACAGAGGAATGATGTTATGCGAAACAAGCAAAAAACAAGCACTTATCAAAGTGATTCATCCTTCCAAAGTTGTTACAGCGTAAAAGATACCTTTTCAGATACAAATTACTCAAACCTAAAACAGTTGTCAAGTAGCTGGGGAGCACTGGAACTGTGACAGGAAGCAATGTAAACTTTTGAATGTGAATCATCATTGAAAATGCTTGCCATCTTATTATACTATTTTTTGAAGCAAACCAACTGCACGAGAAGTAAAAAAGTTTTACACGAATAGTAGCAAATGATTGTATAAGCCATAAAAAACATGTTAGCGGTTACGCCCACATGATGTCACTCGTTGATGAACAGCCAAGAAATCATGGCTGTTTTTTTTGTTAACAGACCTTAAAACTTAACTATCACCATTTTCCTGTAAAAAATCAAGCAAGACCAGATTGGTTTCATCAGGACTTTCTGCGTAGGGTAGATGACCAGAGCCTTTAGCGAGAAAGCTTTTCGCGTGTTTGGCTGTCTGCACATAATAATCAGTTAGTTGCGTCGGAAAAAGTGGTGGTAGCTCGCCAGAGATAAATAGAATCGGGATCGTCGTCTGTTTGAGGACATCTCGGTAATCTTTAGTGAGCATGGACTGCGAGGGGGACAATATCAACTTTTGACTGTCAATACGATTTAATAAATGCTTGTATCTTATAGTATACTATAGATTAGCATGTGAAGCTTCCAAAAACCCATGAAAATAAGCAGTACCTGATTGTCGATTGTTTCGGGAATAAGGTACTGCTTTTTAGCACCTAAAATCAAGATCGAGCGTTGGCAATGTCGATAAGTACCATTCATTTATTATTTATTGTAAAAAAAAAACAAAAATGTTAAAATAAAGTATAAAAAGAGGTTGATTATGATAAAAAGATAAATAGAAACTGGAAGGAGCGATTACTATGACAATCAAACACACGTCTAAATTTAGACAGAAAGTGCTATCATTTTTACTAGGCTTAAGTCTTTTGTTTAATGTATTGGCACCCGTGACAACGGTGTTGGTAGATACACTACCAACTTATACCATTGACTACTATGCCGTGCGTGATGGTTTCCCATATCAGCATGGTGGGGAGCTTTCACTTTATACTGAGACACACCCGCTGGACTATGCTGGTGTTAATGACGGGTCAACAGCTGTTACAGGTCCTGTGGGCTACGTATTTAGCTACTGGTCAAGTGATGAAGCAGGGCTGAACGTCGTGAGTTGGGATCAGAATTATATCCCTGACACACATGAGAATGCCAGCTACTATGCCCACTTTACACAGATGGCGCAAAGAACAATCAAGGTTAAACCAGTTAGTCTTTGGAAGGAGTACGATGGTATTCTATTTCAGCCGAATAGCTACGAAGTTGTCGAAGGTAGTTTTGACCCGTGGGACGATGTCTGGTTTGATGATATGGGGATTTACTATGACGGCTTAGGAGCCAATGTGGGAACTTATCAGACTTATATTTTAGGTGGTTTAGAACTCGCAGGCGGCGATGCTTGGAAATACCGTTTGGAATTTCTCCCCGGAGAACTGACCATTACCAAGAGACTTGCGACCATCACTGTGGATGACAAGACGCAAATTTATGGCGATCCTGATCAGATGTTCAGTTTTAGTTCAGATGGTTTCTTAGGTGGCGAAGCACCTGCCCCTACTGACTATCGTATGAGTCGAATACCAGGCCGAAACGTTGACACTTACGATATTAATATCTTCTCCAACGGCACCTATACAAATGATAACTATGACATCCAACTCGTACCGGGAACCTTGCAAATCACGCCTCGACCTGTGCAGATTATCGCAAATGATGCCAGCAAGGTGTATGGCGATACCGACCCTAGTTTTACTTTAGAGACCCGTAATTTTCTTAACGGAGAGGCGCCTACCCCTGCTGACTACAGAGTGACGCGTCCTAGTGCTGGTACCGAAGAGGCGGTTGGCATTTACGGCGGTTCGCTTGTGGTGACAAATATCGGCGGCTTCTCTAATCGTAACTATGACATCAGCTTGATATCGGGTACCTTCGAAATCATGCCAAGACCCGAGTATAGGGTCGACTTTGATTTGAATTATGCTGGCGCTCCCGCTAATCCGGGTTCTCAACCTGTCAATGTTAATGCTCCCTATGGTGCCTTGCCCGTACCTGATCATCGCTTCGGCTATACCTTTGCCGGCTGGACTACTGAACGATGGGGTGGTGCAGAAGTTACTACTTACACCATTGTCACTAACACGGGCAATCACACGCTTTATGCCCAATGGATACTGGACACTTATAGGATAACCTATCGTCCCGGGACACATGGGACTTTCGGTCAGGAAGAATACCACGTCATCTATGGTAGTCTGACACCAGAATTTAACAACGGTCAAACTCCTACTGGGCAATTCGGTTATACCTTTGCCGGTTGGGACAATCCCATTTCGAATTTTGTCACGCAAAACGCCGACTATACCGGGCAATGGGTACCCGCAACCTATCAAATTCAATATGACTTAGATGGCGGCACGAATAGCACCAATAACCCATCGACCTATACGTTTGGTGTCGGTGTGCCTGATTTCGAACCGGCGACTAAAGACGGCCACATTTTCTTAGGTTGGTTTGATGGCAATGACCAAGAAGTGACAGCTATTGCTAATACTGAAACGGGCGACCAAAAACTTTATGCCCATTTCAAATTAGATCAAACACGGATTGAAGCGGAGCCCATCGTTCGGACAATTCTTAAAAATACGACCTACACATGGCAACACACACATCATACGGCAGTGCTTTATGATGAAGATGGTATAGCAGTCGACGCTGAGCTTTGGGCGATAATTGATGGTAAGGTCTATGATGCAGATGATTTGGCGGAATTGCCAGAGGGTGTCCATCAGGTCACGTTTACCAATGTCAATCCAACGCTGAGATTTGCTCCCTATAGTCGGTTATTGGCGAGAGCTGGCGTTAGAGAAGTGACAGCAGAAACGACAGCGACAATCATTGCGGAAGAAGCGAAGCCAGCACCGATAACTATCCGCTATGTCGACCAAGGCGGTAAGGAACTTAAAACCTCACTTGTTTTGACAGGAAAAATCGGGGATACGGTGGCAAGTTCAGCCCCTATGATTGCAGGTTATGAGCTAATTTCTCTCAGTCGTCAAGTCAATACGGTCGTCACAGACAAAGCGCAAACCTTTACTTTCGTTTACAAAGCAACTGTTCAAAAACCAGACTTACACATCGGCACGCCAACAACAGGAACACCGCTACCCGTGGCTGGTACGCTATTACCGACCACAGGGACACCGTTACCAAGAACGGGCGAAAGACAAGAGTCCTTACAGCTCTTGATTGGCTTGCTTCTCGTTGCGGTGACAAGTCTCCTGTCTTGGCTCAAACTCGGGCAACTCTTTGCCAAAGCGCGTGAGTAGTAGGTTAAGCTGATTTGCTAAATGATGAATACTGTATCAAACCTCTCTGAGATAGCTTACCGTAAAGGGTAGGCTATCTTTTTTGCTTGTGATATTTGCACGAGCAGTAGCAAAAAATTGTATTAGCTATAGCAAAATATTATATGAGCGATAATCAAAATCATGTCGGCAGTCATGCCCACATGATTTTGATAGGTTGATGAACTTTAAAACTCACTGCCGCCATTTTCCCGCAAGAAAGCTAGCAAGACCTCATTGGTTTCATCAGGACTTTCTGCGTAGGGTAGATGACCAGAGCCTTTAGCGAGAAAGCTTTTCGCGTGTTTGGCTGTCTGCACATAATAATCAGTTAGTTGCGTCGGAAAAAGTGGCGATAATTCACCAGAGATAAATAGAATCGGGATTGTCGTCTGTTTGAGTACATCTCGGTAATCTTTAGTGAGCAAGTCGAGTAATAAAGGTTCGGTTTGTTCAAATTTGAAAACTTGATTGCCCCGCATCATCTTGCGCAATAAATCTGTGTTGATTTTCTTTTTAATCAAAGAAAGACTTGGCAAAGTCGTATTGGCCTCAGTGATGGTTTGCCAAGTCAAGCCATACATACCTAGCTGCCAGTCAGGTGTATTAATAGGTTTGGGACTGCTATCGATAAAAGTCACGCTCTTGATATCGTGATCACCAAATAAACTGATGTATTCAAAAGCAACGCCACACCCCATCGAATGGCTGATAATATGATAGCTTTCCAGCTCCAGAAGCTCTACCATTTCCTTGATATCTTTTGCTTGGCGACTAATCCGCAGACCAGAAATCACATCCGCATTTTTGCCGTGCCCTCGTTTATCAAGATGAAGACAACGAAAGCCATGTTCACTCAAAAAGTCAGTTTGCGCAGACCAACTATATTCATGTCCCGAATAGCCTGCGATAAAAACAACAGGAATACCCTCGCCAACACTTGCAAACTCTAGGGTTAAACCATCACTCGTCGTAAAATTCAATTCGATATCCGCCTTCTCTTTCGTCCTATCTCCATTATAAACAAAAAAGTTGATTAATTTCCAGTCAAATTAGTTGAAAAATTAATGAAAACAATGAATAATAGAATATGGAAAGCGATTTCAAATCACCATCTGGTATCATGCCGAAAGGCTATGATAAAGGAATGTTATCACACCATACAAGGTGAGGTGACTGACACTCAGTAAATGTATTTGGAATCAAAATAAATAGGGGGATTAGTTAATGCGATATTTTGTAAATAAAAACAGGACCGCACCATTTAACATCGCGATGGATGAATGGTTACTGACTCATTTAAAACCTGAGGCACCTGTTTTTACTTTATGGCAAAATAACAATGCAGTCATCGTTGGTAAACATCAAAATACTTATGAAGAAGTCAACGAAGCAGTTGTCAAAGAAAAAGACATCGAAGTCATCCGCCGTGTTACAGGCGGTGGCGCTGTTTACCATGATTTAGGAAATTTGAACTTTACCTTTATCATTCCGGTTGCAAGGCCAGAAGATGTGGATTGGAAAGTATTCGTCCAACCGGTTGTGGATGCCTTGCATAAATTGGGGATTCCAGTAGAGATTACCGGTCGTAACGACTTGGTCTTGGATGGTAAAAAAATCAGCGGTAATGCCCAACGTTATCAAGACGGCTACCTCATGCATCATGGCACACTCATGTTTGATGTGGATGTTGAAACCATGGTGCGTGTCTTGAACGTGAGCGATGAAAAATTCATCTCGAAAGCTGTTAAAAGTGTTAGAAGTCGTGTCGGCAGTATCAAACAATACGCGCCAGACTTAACATTAGAAGATTTTCAAGCAGCATTGACAGATGAATTGAGCCGCAATGGTCAAGACCAACCGATTCAATTAACTGAAACACAATTAAACGAAATCAAAACGTTAGAAAAAGAAAAATTCTCAACTTGGGAATGGAACTACGGTGAAAGTCCTGCCTTTAACTATCATGCACATGAAAAATTTGCAGGTGGTATCTTAGACATTAAAGCAGACATTGTCCAAGGGAGCATTCAAGATATTCACTTTGGTGGTGATTTCTTGGGTGTGGAAGATATTGAAAGATTGATACCACAACTCATCGGTGTGCCATTTGAAGAAGCAACCATTCGAAATATTTTGGTTCAAAATCAAGATAAAAAATATTTCGGTACGATTTCAAATGACGAAGTGCTGTCACTCATCAACGACTGATAGCTACAACACGCAAGTACTATATTATAGGAGGCAAAGAATGACGAGTCAAGCATTAGAAATTTTAAATTTCGAACAACAATTGCAAGTACAAGATGATAGCTTTAAAGAATTAAGCGTCTTGGATAAAGACGGAAACATCATCGACGAAGCTGGATTTGAAGCAGCTGAATTATCAGATGACAAATTGGTTGAACTCATGAAACGCATGATCAAACAATTGGTCCTCAATGAACGTAGTGTCAAGTTAGCCAAACAAGGCCGACTTGGTTTTGTGGCGCCTACACGTGGTCAAGAAGCCAGTCAAACAGCGACAAGTTTCGCCTTTAACGATGCGGATTACTTGATGCCAGGTTACCGTGATATTCCCCAAATGATCCACAAAGGTTTCCCAATCTACAAAGCCTTTCTCTGGAGCCGTGGTCATCACGAAGGTAACTTGATGGAAGGGATCAACACTTGGTTCCCACAAATCATCATTGGCGCCCAGTTCGTCGAAGCAGCAGGTATCGGTCTTGGCATGAAAAAACGTCAACTTGACGCTTGTGCCTACACTTATACAGGTGATGGTGGTTCATCACAAGGTGACACCTACGAAGGGATGAATATCGCTGGTGCTTTTAAAGCAAATGCTGTCTTTATCATCCAAAATAATGGCTATGCCATTTCAACACCACGTAAGGTTCAAACAGCAGCAACACACTTAGCCTCTAAAGGTTGGGGGGCAGGGATTCCAAGTATCGTCGTTGACGGGATGGATGCCATTGCTTGTTACCTCGCAGCTAAAAAAGCACGTGAATGGACAGTAGCTGGAAATGGTCCTGTTCTTATTGAAACGATGACTGACCGTCTTGAACCACATTCAATGAGTGGTGACGATCCTTTACGTTACCGGACAAAAGAATCTATCGAAGAATGGCAAAAACTTGAGCCACTTATCCGCATGCGCATCTTCCTAGAAAACAAAAATCTCTGGAGCGAAGCGATTGAGTCAGAGTATAAAGAAGAAGTGAATGCAGAAATCGACGACGCTGTGAAAAAAGCTGATAACGTTCAAAAACAAAAAGTGTCAGAATTTATCGAAACTACATTTGAACAACCAGGTTTTGTACAAGCAGAACAAATCGAAAAATTCAGAGAGGCGGGCAAATAAATGGCAGTCAAAACTTATATCGCAGCGATTACAGAAGCGTTAGACTTAGCACTTGAAAAAGACGAAAATGTCCTCATTTTCGGCGAAGATGTCGGTAAAAATGGTGGTGTTTTCCGAGCAACAGATGGTTTAAATCAAAAGTATGGAGACGAACGTGTCTTTGATACACCCTTGGCTGAAAGTGCCATCGGTGGTTTGGCTATCGGTTTGACAACACAAAACTTCCGCCCAATTATGGAAATCCAATTCTTCGGTTTCATTTTTGAAGTGATGGATTCACTCTCAGGTCAAATGGCACGGAATCGTTTCCGTTTCCATGGCACTCGTGAATTCCCAATTGTTGTGCGTGCGCCTTATGGTGGTGGCACACATACACCAGAAATGCACGCGGATAACTTGGAAGGCTTGATGGCTCAAACACCAGGCTTGCGTGTTGTCATGCCAAGTAACCCAGCAGATGCGAAAGGTCTCTTGCTATCAGCGATTGAATCTAATGACCCAGTCGTTTACCTAGAAAACCTCAAACTTTATCGTTCAATCAAAGGCGAAGTGCCAGAGGGCTATTACACAACACCTTTAGATAAAGCAGCAGTTGCTAAAGCAGGTGAAGACATCTCCATTATTACCTATGGTGGTTTGGTACCGGTTTGTATGAAAGCAGCAGAAATGCTTGAAAAAGAAGGTATTAATGCGGAAGTTATTGACTTGCGGACAGTAAGCCCGTTGGATATCGAAACAATCGGCAAATCAGTTGAGAAGACTGGCCGTGTCGTTGTGGCGCAAGAAGCACAACGTCAAGCAGGGATTGGTAGTGCTGTGATGGCAGAAATTTCTGAGCGGTTCATCATGAGCTTGGAAGCGCCAATCGGTCGCGTTTCAGCACCAGATAGTGTTTATCCTTTCGGTGCAGCTGAAAATGACTGGTTACCACAAGTTGATGACGTGATTAACTCAGTTAAAAATGTTTTATCTTTTGAATAATAGGGGAGTAGTAAAATGACAGAAATTTTTCGGATGCCAGACGTTGGCGAGGGCATGCACGAAGGGGAGATTGCTAGCTGGTTAGTCAAAGTTGGCGATACGATTAAGGTAGATGATGCCATAGCAGAAATTCAAAATGATAAATTGCTACAAGAAATTTTATCACCCTACAGTGGTAAAATTACAAAATTGTTCGTTGAAGCGGGAACAGTCGTTGAAGTTGGCGCACCGTTGATCGAATTTGATGGCGATGGCTCTGGTTCCGCTGCAGGGGATGCAGCACCAGCAGCAAGCGAACCCGTAGCAGAAGCAGCACCAGCTGTACCTGCACCAATTGCGGCAATCAACGAAGCAGTTGCGCAAGAAGCAGCAGCGCCAGTTGAAGGCAAGACTGCACCAGTGATTGCTGGTAAAGTCCGTGCCATGCCAACAGTTCGTCGTTTTGCACGTCAAAATAACATTGATTTGACTACCGTTGCGGCAACAGGTCGCCACGGCAACTTGACTTTAGATGATGTGAAGAATGCCTTGAACGGTACTGGTGCACCAGTTGCGCCAGTCGAAGCTGAAGTAGCACCTCTTGCTGAACCAGCAGCGGTTGCGGCAGCACCGGCAGCACCAGCCAGCGCACCAGCTGAAAAAGCAGGTCGCGTGCCAATGACGCCAATCAGAAAAGCGATTGCGCGTAACATGACAAGTCAAAAACAAAATGTCCCACACGTAACCTTGTTTGAGCAAGTTGAAGTGTCTAAATTGATGGCACACCGTGCGACATTTAAAGATGTGGCTTTGCAACAAGATGTTAAATTGACTTACATGGCCTATGTTGCCAAAGCTTTGGCATCATTAGTGAAACGTTTCCCTGATTTGAATGCACATGTAGACATGGCAAAATCAGAAATCGTTTACCCAGAAGGTATCCATGTTGGGATTGCAGTTGATACACCAAACGGCTTGTTTGTACCAGTTGTTAAAAATGCGGATCAAAAATCAATCCTTGCGATCGCTAAAGAAATCGCTGATTTGGCAGTCCGTGCGCGCGATGGTAAATTAACACCAGACGTGGCTTCAGGTTCAACGATTACGATTTCAAACATCGGTAGTGCAAGAGGTAACTGGTTTACCCCTGTTATCAATGTCAATGAAGCAGCAATTCTAGGCTTGGGCACCATTGCCAAAGAGCCAATCGTTAATGAAGAAGGCGAAATCGTCGTTGGCAACATGATGAAATTATCATTGTCATTCGACCACCGTCTCATCGATGGTATGTTGGCACAAAGCGCCATGAATGACTTGAAAAAAATGCTTAATGATCCAGCATATATGCTGATGGAGGTTTAATGTAATGGTTGTAGGAAGTCAAGCGAAAAGTGTTGAAACAATCGTTATCGGAAGTGGACCTGGCGGTTATGTCGCAGCCATCCGTGCTGCTGAATTGGGTCAAAAAGTAACAATTATTGAACGTGATGCCATCGGTGGTGTCTGTCTCAATATCGGATGTATTCCATCTAAAGCGTTGATCAATGCAGGTCATGCCTATTATAGTCAAAACCACCAAATGGATAGCATCATGGGCGTGCAGTCTAAAGGCGCAACTTTGGACTGGGCAGCAACACAAAAATGGAAAAATGAAAAAGTTGTCAATACCTTAACAGGTGGTGTTGCCATGCTTTTGAAAAAACATAAAATTGATATTGTCCGTGGTGAAGCACGTTTCAATGACAATCAAGTCGTGAATGTTATTTCTGAAGATGAAAGCCATCTTTTGGAATTTGAAAAATGTATCATTGCGACAGGTAGCCGTCCGATTGAAATCCCAGGCTTTGCTTTTAAAGGGCGTGTCGTGAATTCAACAGGTGCACTTAGCTTGCCTGATGTACCTAAACATCTTGTTGTCATCGGTGGTGGTGTCATCGGTAGTGAGTTAGCAGGTGCTTATGCCAACCTTGGCTCAAAAGTAACGATTTTAGAAGGCCTACCACACATCTTAAATGGTTTTGACAAAGAAATGTATAGCTTTGTTGTTGATGACTTTAAAGAAAAAGGCGTAGAAATCATTACTAATGCTAAAGCTAAAGCAGCGGTTCAAGATGACAACTCTGTAAAAGTAACTTACGAAGTTGACGGTAAAGAAGTTGAAATTGAAGCAGACTACTGTCTCGTTTCAGTCGGCAGAAAACCAAATACAGATGAACTTGGTTTGAATACAACTGACGTTAAATTGACAGATCGCGGACAAATCATTGTCAATGACCGTCAACAAACAAGCGTACCGCACATTTATGCCATCGGTGATATTGTTGAAGGTCCAATGCTTGCGCACAAAGCTAGCTATGAAGCTAAAGTCGCTGCAGCAAACGTTGCCGGCGAAGATATGAGAAACTGTGCGATTTCAATTCCTGCAGTTGCTTACTGTGATCCAGAACTTGCGACAATGGGTGAAACCATT
>RRZT012018904.1_pt1 | contig 12274 bp, 10 predicted proteins | sample 2165551 | NCBI WGS metagenome assembly RRZT01 (sample SAMN10456910, study PRJNA506462) | wastewater metagenome | biome: wastewater; feature: sludge; material: wastewater sludge; isolation source: wastewater sludge with Escherichia coli K12::gfp cells carrying plasmid... | place: USA: Moscow, Idaho... | reverse complement strand
CGTAACTCACCAGTACCTGTGGGTACTGTGCCAATTTATCAAGCGCTAGAAAAAGTCAACGGTATCGCTGAGGACCTCACTTGGGAGATCTTTCGTGATACTTTGATCGAGCAAGCGGAGCAAGGCGTAGACTACTTTACAATTCACGCTGGTGTGCTCTTGCGTTACGTGCCGCTGACCGCCAAACGCGTTACCGGCATTGTTTCGCGGGGCGGCTCAATTATGGCTAAGTGGTGTTTAGCGCACCATAAAGAAAACTTTCTTTATACGCATTTTGAAGACATTTGCGAGATCATGAAGGCCTACGATGTCAGCTTCTCGTTAGGTGATGGTTTGCGTCCTGGCTCGATTGCTGATGCCAACGATGCCGCGCAGTTTGCCGAGTTAGAAACCTTAGGTGAATTGACCAAGATTGCCTGGAAGCATGATGTGCAGTGCTTTATTGAAGGGCCAGGGCATGTGCCGATGCATATGATCAAAGAAAATATGGACAAGCAATTGGAGTGCTGTGATGAAGCACCGTTCTACACCTTAGGGCCATTAACCACTGATATTGCTCCGGGTTATGACCACATTACTTCAGGCATTGGTGCGGCAATGATTGCTTGGTACGGTTGCGCTATGCTCTGCTACGTTACGCCCAAAGAACATTTAGGTCTGCCCAATAAAGATGATGTGAAAACTGGGATTATCACCTATAAAATTGCGGCCCATGCGGCGGACTTGGCCAAAGGTCATCCGGGTGCGCAGCTGCGTGATGATGCACTGAGTAAAGCGCGCTTCGAATTTCGCTGGGAAGACCAGTTTAACTTAGGCTTGGATCCTGATACTGCGCGCGCTTTCCATGATGAAACCTTGCCAAAAGAATCGGCTAAGGTCGCACATTTCTGCTCCATGTGTGGACCGAAGTTCTGTTCTATGAAGATTACTCAAGAAGTACGTCAGTATGCTAAAGAAAACGGCTTAACTGATGAGCAGCGGGCGATTGAGGCAGGCTTTAAAGAGCAGTCGGAGCGTTTTCGCGAGGAAGGCTCGATAATCTATAAGCAGGTTTAAACACTTCAGTGGTATAAAAGGCGGCTTTAACAGTCGTCTTTTTTGTGGGAGCCATAAATGAGTGAATGTGCTATGACGGCAAAGGATGATGTCGTCGTTGAGCAGCGTGAACGCTGCTTTCAAGGGTTTTATCGCTTAGACCGTGTGCATTTAAGGCACCGCTTGTTCGCCGGTCATATGGGCCCACGCATCAGTCGTGAATTGTTTGTGCGGCCGGATGCAGTGTGCGTGTTGCCCTATGACCCGCAAACGGATTCTGTGGTGTTGATTGAACAGTTTCGTGTCGGCGCATTGGATAAAAGCCCTGAGCCTTGGCTATTGGAAATTGTGGCAGGACTGATTGACACCAATGAGCAGCCAGAGGAGGTGGCACGCCGCGAGGCGCGCGAAGAAGCCGATTTAGAGTTGCATGAGATGTTACCTGTCATGACCTATTACCCATCGCCCGGCGGATCGGATGAGCGTGTGTATCTGTATGTTGCTCGTTGTTGTGTAGCAGGTGTTGGTGGGGTGTTTGGTGTAGAAGAAGAGGGAGAGGATATTCGCGTGCATGTCTGGCCGTTGGCTGATGCACTCAAGGCGGTACAGGATGGGCGAATTGATAACGCGGCCAGCATTATTGCTCTGCAGTGGTTGGCGCTCAATAAAGATCAGGTTAGGGCTGATTGGTTGAAGCTTTAAGTCACCCTTAGCGGCGACGTGATCGGCGCAGCCAAGGGTGAGGGAGCCGCTTATAAGCCCGGTAAGCGCTTACGGATCTGACTGATGAGATTATCTAAGGTTGCCGCATCATGGGTGTCTACACGGTAACTTTGCGCAATTTCTTCAGGACTTAACGGCTCTAGGTTTTTGCGTTGCGCTAAAATGACCTCGGCTGTCGCATCCGATGGGTCTAAGCCTTCTGCTTGACGTTGTTTGAGCCAAGTCGCTACCACTTCATCCGGTGCTTGGCAGTCAAGAATTAAGAAAGGTGTACCGGTGCTTTCGGCTATTTGCCATGCCGCTTGACGCTGCTCGCTTTTTAAGTAGGTCGCATCAATCACTACTGGAAAGCCTGCTTGCAAAGCATCCGCAGCTAAAGCATGTAAGCGCTGGTAGGTTGCGGCGCTGGCATTGGGGTTGTAAATGCCACCACCTAAGGTGTTTTGTTGCTCGCTGTCTTGTTCACCAAATAAGCGTTTGCGCTCAAAATCTGAGCGAAAGCGTAATGCGCCTAAAGCTTCAACTAAGCGCATCGCTACTGAACTCTTGCCGACTGCAGAAATACCATGAGTAATCGCCAGCAAGCGTGAAGGGATAGCGCTGTAGCTTTCGGCTAAGTTGGCATAACTGCGGTACTGGCGCACAATAACGGCGCGCTGTACGGGGTCTTCTTCTTGGCCTAAGCGAAATAAATTCACTTTGCCGCGCACCATAGCGCGATAAGCTTTGTAGAAGTTAATCAGTGGCATGGCTTGGTAGTCGCCGGTGAGCTCTAGCCAAGCGTTGACAAAACGACGCGAAAGAGGTTTTAAACCGCGGTCTTCAAGATCCATAGCTAAGAATGCGGCATCTGAGGCGACATCAATTAAGCGGAAGGGCTCGTTAAATTCAATGCAGTCAAAGAGCACCACTTGATTGTCGAGTAAGGTTGCATTGCCGAGATGAATATCACCGTGGCACTCGCGAATTGAACCATTGTGACGGCGTAGTTCTAATAGGGGGAGTAAGCGCGTGAAGCTGTCTTCGGCCCACGCCTCAAGTGCGTCCAGTTGTTGTAAATCAGCAGGCTCACTGAGTAATGGACGGATTTGCTCAAAGTTTTGTCGAATGGGTGCCATAATGGCGTAGGGATCGCCCAGCGGATGCTCAGCTGGAACACGAGGAGCTTCATCATGAAAGCGGGCAATCTGTTGGGCGAGTGCATCAATGTGAGTTTCGCTGAGTTCGCCACGCTTTTGCATATCACCCAGTAATTGAGTTTGTGGGAATTGACGCATTTTTACTGCGTATTCAATAACCGGACCTTCACCGTTAAGTTGCGGAGTTTCAGCAGAGCCAGTAATTGCAACAACTTCGATATAGAGACCGTCAGTCAAACGCTGATTTAAACGCACTTCTTCAGCGCAGAAGTGCTGGCGAGCAGCAATATCTGTGAAGTCTAAAAAGCCGAAATTAACCGCCTTTTTGATTTTGTAGGCGTAAGGGCCGGTTAAGATAACCCAAGAAATATGAGTTTCAATGACCTGAAAATTTTCGACTGGATGCGGAAAGATCGTAGGGTTTTGTAAGGCGGCAATCAGGGCTTGAGTCACAGGTGATCCTTGAGAGTAATAAAGTAGTGTCTGCATTATGGCAACTGTGGGCGACTGTGCAAACTATAACAACATGCATTTTGAACTGAAACAAAATAGGTATAATTCGCAGCATGACTAAAAAAACAACTTCTCGACCGACTAGAAAGCCTGCAAGCCAACGCAACACTAAGGCTCCCCGACGTTGGCTAGGCTTTTTCGTTAAGCTCTCTATTGTTGCTACTGTCTTGCTCGCGGGCGTTCTTATTTATCTTGATGCGGTGGTGCAAGAGAAATTTTCCGGTAAGCGCTGGACTGTGCCAGCTAAAGTTTATGCACGACCTTTGGAGCTGTTCGCGGGTCAAAAACTGAGTAAACAAGATTTTTTAGTTGAGTTAAATGCACTGGGTTACCGCAATGAGGCGTCAGCCAGTAGTTCCGGCGCTATGGTCGTTAATGGCAACACCGTTGATTTGCACACCCGCGGTTTTCAATTTTATGAAGGTGCGGAGCCTGCGCAGGCTATTCGAGTTCGTTTTTCTGGAAACAGTGTCGCTAGTTTGACGCAAACCAATGGTCGATCCTTAGCTGTTGCTCGTCTTGAGCCTTTGCTGGTGGGCGGCTTATATCCAGCACATCAAGAAGATCGTATTTTAATCCGCTTGGATCAAGTACCCGATTTGCTAACGCAAGCTTTAATTGCAGTAGAAGATCGAGAGTTTTATAACCATTATGGTGTGTCGCCTAAATCTATTGCCCGTGCGGTTTGGGTCAATACCTCCTCGGGTTCTCTACGACAGGGTGGTAGCACCCTGACACAGCAGTTGGTGAAAAACTTCTTCCTGACCAATGAGCGTACTTTAGTACGTAAGGCCACTGAAGCATTGATGTCAGTGCTAATTGAGTTGCACTACAGTAAGGACGAGATTTTAGAAGCCTATCTTAATGAGGTTTTTCTTGGTCAAGACGGACAGCGAGCCGTGCATGGTTTTGGCTTAGGCAGTCAGTACTTTTTCAGCCAGCCCTTAGCCGAGCTAAAGTTACACCAAGTGGCGTTATTGGTAGGTATGGTAAAAGGCCCGTCGTATTATAATCCGCGCCGTCAGCCTGAGCGCGCGCTTGAGCGGCGTAACCTGGTGATTGATTTACTTCTTGAGCAGGGTGTAGTCGATGCTGAGCAAGCGCAAGAAGCCAAGCAGCGCCCTTTAGGTATTACGCAGCGCGGCAGTTTGGCCAATAGCACCTATCCTGGCTTTATTGATCTGGTCAAGCGGCAACTGCGTGAAGACTATCGTGATGAAGATTTGACCGAAGAAGGCTTACGCATTTTTACCAGTTTTGACCCGATTCTGCAGCGCAAAGCTGAAGAAGCTCAGGCGCAAACCTATAAGCAGCTGGCTGGTCGTAAGGATATCGATAAAGTCGAGTTGGCAATGGTAGTGAGCAATCCTGAAACCGGTGAGGTGTTGGCCTTGCTCGGTAGTCGCTTGCCGCGCTATGCAGGTTTTAATCGTGCATTAGATGCTGTACGGCCGATAGGTTCGCTGGTTAAACCTGCTGTTTATCTCACCGCTTTAGAACAGCCCAGTCAATACACCTTAACGCGCTATATTCAGGATGAGTCTTTTTCGGTGAAAAGCCAAAGCGGTAAAGTCTGGACGCCGCAAAATTATGATCGCAAAGAGCATGGCACAGTGTTTTTATACCAGGGGCTGGCGCAATCCTATAATTTGTCGACAGCAAAACTTGGTTTGGAAATGGGTGTGCCGCGTGTCTTGAAAACCGTGCAGAAGCTAGGCGTGGAACGCCCGTGGCCAGCTTATCCGTCAATGTTGTTAGGCGCTGGCAGCTTAACGCCGATGGAAGTGGCAGCAATGTATCAGACCATCGCTAACGGTGGTTTTAACACGCCGTTGCGCGCGATTCGTAGCGTATTAACTGCAGAGGGTGAGCCTTTAGGGCGCTATCCTTACACAATTGAGCAGCGCTTTGATGCAGGGGCAATCTATTTAACTCAGGAAGCGATGCGTCGAGTCATGACCGAGGGCACGGGGCGTTCAGTATACAATCGTGTGCCATCATCGGTTGTTTTAGCGGGAAAAACCGGTACCAGTAATGACTCGCGCGACAGTTGGTTTGCAGGCTTTGGGCAAGACTTGCTCGCGGTGGTGTGGATGGGGCGTGATGATAATGGTCAGACGCCGTTAACTGGAGCTAGCGGTGCTTTACAAGTTTGGGCTAACTTTATGCAAACGGCAGCGCCGAGCTCTTTGCAGATGACACCACCTGATAATGTCGTGATGGCGTGGGTGGATGCCTATTCTGGTCTAGGTAGCGCGAAAGGCTGTCCGGGTGCTGTACAAATGCCTTATATTCGAGGCAGTGAGCCGCTTGCGGGAGAGTCGTGTGATGCGCCTAGTTATTTGCCTGCGCCAGTGGAATCAGTGAAAAGCTGGATTCGCAGCTGGCTAAATTAATACTTATGAGGATTTGATGTGAGCAAGTATGTAGTCATGGTAATTGCGCTGGCAACCACATTGGCTGGTTGTGCGGGGTCAGCACATAGAGCTATACCTGTGGTGGAGAGTGGCGCACCGTTAAGTCCTGGGGCGGTGCGTGACAGCCGCGCGCGTCAGTCGGTTGGTGTAACAGCGCCTGCGCAAAGCAGTGGCGTTATAGTCATGCCGCAAGGTGAAAGTGAAGCGATACAAACCTATGCAGCGCCTAGCGCACCTATTGGTGGAATAGAAATTTATAATGACGATTCTAGCCGTCAGCCGACAACTGCTAACACAGCCGCGCCACAAGCTTCTATGCCAATTGGCGGACAGGCACGGTTAGCGGCTGATGAGCAGCTCGATGGTCCTGTATTGGCGCTGTTGACTACGGCTCAGCAGCAGCAAACTAGCGGTGATTTTAATGGTGCCGCTTCAAGTCTTGAGCGCGCACAGCGTATTGCTCCGCGCGAGCCGCAGGTGCTCTATCGGTTAGCTGAAGTGCGCTTGGCACAAGGTGATGCAGCACAAGCTGAGCAATTAGCACAGCGTGGGCTTAGCTATAGCAATGGGCGTCCTTCTTTGCAGGCCGGTTTGTGGGATTTGATCGCGCGCGCGCGTACTCAGCAAGGTAATACCTCAGGCGCACAAGAAGCGCAGCGTCGTGCCAGGGTGAACTTGTAATGACGGCAGCAACTAAATTACATTTACAGACGTTATTGGTAAGCCTTGAGGGTGAGCTGCAAGCGCTTGGTTGGTGGGAGCAGCAAGCGCCCAGTGCCCAAGCACTGCAGAGTCAGCAGCCGTTCTGTGTTGATACGCTCGAGTTTGCGCAGTGGCTGCAGTGGGTGTTTGTACCGCGCATGCGCGCTATTATCACCTCCGATCATCCACTGCCAAATCAATGTGGCATCCATGATATGGCTGAAGTGGTGTACCGGGAGCAGCTCGCTCGAGTGGCAAATCTGCTCAGCAGTTTAAAACGCATTGATACGGCAATTAATACATCGCATCTGTTGCATTGAATGATTCGCTGAATGCGCGTTGCGCGACTATTTGACGGTGGTGCAGCGCTCTTCAATTGACTTCTTGATCTCGCTAATACGTGCCTGACGTTCCTCCTCTGTGAGACGAGTAGGTTGCCCGTTGACTTCAGCCATGACTCTAGGATTATTTTCTAGTTGTGCAAGGTTGTAGCGAATATCACTGCAGTATTTCTTTAAAGCAGCTTCTTCTGCAGCGACTTTCTTGCGCACTTCACGATCAACTTCGGCTTGAGTTTTAGCGCTCGCTTGTGCTTCTTCAGTGGCTATTTGCGCTGCGGTTTTTTCTGGAACTTTGGGTTGAAATGAGTTGGTGTTGATGCTTTCTGCTTTTTGGTTGGTTGGTGGTTCTGCGCTAAAGTGAGTAACGCCCTGAGCATCAACCCATTTATAAACGGGCGCAGCAAGCAGTGAGGAGCTGAAAACTAATAAAAGACTGGCTGTGGTGATTACGCGGCGCATGCGAGATCCTTATAGGTATGTGAGCATAACTTCATAGCTGTATACTAATTAACTTATCGTAATATAGCTAAAAAACCTGTGCGACAAGCTTGTAGTTGGGTATAAGGTCAATAAATCCTTATGATTACAAGCAAATAAGCATTGAAATGAGAGAATTATCTCGTAATGCTTGACTTGCGGTGGCTGAATCCGAACAATTCACAGATTACTGTAATGCATGCCTCAAAAAGGCTCTTGCAGAATGAATTCATGAGGTGCGTACCCGTACCGCCCGCTATACCCGTATCGCGTTACCTCGCGCAGGGTGAGAAACCTTTAGACATTCGGGTTTCTCTGTGCTGTTTAATTTAAGTGGCAGGGTAGTCGGCAATCACCGTAGCCCGTGCTACAAATGGCAGCAACCTACAATCAGATTGCCCTTGATGAGGGGCGCTACTCTGGCGTTTTAGAGGTGTTACTGTGGAACTTTTATCCGGCGCAGAAATGCTCGTTCGCTCGCTGCGTGACGAGGGCGTTAAATATATTTACGGCTACCCAGGTGGAGCCGTGCTGCATATCTATGATGCATTATTCAAAGAGCCGTCGCTGACGCATATTTTAGTGCGCCATGAGCAAGCGGCAACACACATGGCCGATGGTTACGCACGTGCGACTGGTAAAGCCGGCGTAGTGCTTGTGACTTCCGGACCGGGTGCAACCAATGCGGTTACTGGTATTGCTACGGCCTTTATGGACTCGATTCCAATGGTTGTGATCTCAGGCCAAGTACCGAGTGACATGGTGGGTACCGATGCCTTCCAAGAAACCGATATGATCGGTATCTCACGGCCTATTGTAAAACACAGTTTTATTATCAAACATCCTTCAGAAATACCTGAGGTAGTGAAAAAAGCTTTCTATTTGGCTGAGTCGGGTCGACCAGGTCCAGTGGTGATTGATGTCCCTAAGGATATGACAAATCCGATTGAAAAGTTTGAGTACAGCTACCCTAAAAAGGCTAAGCTGCGCTCTTACGCACCTGCTACTCGTGGTCATTCGGGGCAAATTCGTAAAGCGGCAGAAATGTTGTTGGCAGCTAAACGTCCGGTCATTTATGCCGGCGGTGGGGTTATCTTGGGCGGTGCATCTGCACAGTTAACTGAGATGGCAAAACTGCTTAATACACCTGTTACTAATACCTTGATGGGCTTGGGTTGCTACCCAGGTGATGATCGTCAGTTTGTCGGTATGCTCGGTATGCACGGCAGCTATACGGCGAACTTAACCATGCATCATTGTGATGTGTTGTTGGCTGTAGGTGCGCGCTTTGATGATCGCGTTATCAATGGTGCAGCTAAATTCTGCCCTAACGCAAAAATTATTCATATTGACATTGATCCTGCATCGATTTCTAAAACGATTAAGGCCGATATTCCAATTGTTGGGCCGGTTGATAGTGTTTTAGCCGATATGCTTGCTGCGCTGAAAGATATTGGTACTAAACCCAATCAAGATGTTGTTGCAAGCTGGTGGAAACAGATCGATGAGTGGCGCGGTAACGGTAAGCTGTTTCCGTATGACAGTGGTGACGGCAGTGTTATTAAACCGCAAGCTGTGATTGAAACCCTATGTGATGTGACGGCAGGTAATGCTTTTGTTACTTCTGATGTAGGTCAGCATCAAATGTTTGCCGCGCAGTACTATCGGTTCAATAAGCCTAATCGCTGGATTAACTCAGGTGGTTTGGGCACGATGGGCTTTGGTTTGCCTGCTGCAATGGGTATCAAGCTAAACTTTCCGGATGATGATGTCGCTTGTGTTACCGGGGAGGGCAGTATTCAGATGAATATCCAAGAGCTTTCCACCTGCCTGCAATACGACTTGCCGGTTAAGATCGTGAACTTGAATAACGGTGCGTTAGGCATGGTTCGTCAGTGGCAGGACATGGTCTATAACAGTCGTTATTCTCATTCTTATATGGAATCGCTACCTGACTTTGTTAAGTTAGTTGAAGCCTACGGTCATGTTGGTATACGAATTACTGACTTGAAAGACCTGAAGCCAAAAATGGAAGAGGCCTTTGCGATGAAGAATCGTCTGGTTTTCTTAGATATTCAAGTCGATACCAGTGAGCACGTGTACCCGATGCAAATTCGTGATGGCGCAATGCGCGATATGTGGCTCAGCAAAACGGAGCGGACATAATCATGAGACATATTATTTCTCTATTGATGGAAAATGAGCCGGGTGCGCTATCGCGTGTAATAGGTTTGTTCTCGCAGCGTAACTACAATATCGAAAGCCTGACTGTAGCCACTACAGAAGATCCGACTTTGTCGCGTCTAACGCTGACCACTATTGGCCGGGAAGAAGTGATTGAGCAAATTACTAAAAACCTGAACAAGCTGATCGAGGTAGTAAAACTAGTTGATTTGTCAGAAAGTGCGCATATTGAGCGTGAGTTGATGTTGGTGAAAATAAAAGCCAGCGGAGCTCAGCGTGCAGAAATCAAGCGCACAGCGGATATTTTTCGGGGGCAGATTGTTGATGTGTCTCCGAGTTTGTATACCGTACAGCTGGCTGGAACAACAGATAAATTAGATAGCTTTATCCAAGCTATCGGACCGGCTTCTATTTTAGAAGTTGTGCGCAGTGGTGTGACGGGTATTGCGCGTGGCGATAAAGTTTTAAGCCTTTGAATTAACCCAGGAGAGCAAAGGCTCTCCGATCCTAGGAGAATTTTATGAAAGTTTACTACGACAAAGATTGTGATTTATCCATTATCAAAGGCAAGAAAGTCGCCATTATTGGTTATGGTTCCCAAGGTCATGCGCATGCATGCAACCTGCAAGATTCAGGTGTTGATGTAACTGTTGGTCTGCGCGCAGGTTCATCTTCAATTGCTAAAGCTGAAGCACACGGTTTAAAAGTATCAGATGTTGCCTCAGCTGTTAAAGCCGCTGACGTTGTTATGGTGTTAACGCCTGATGAGTTTCAAGGTCAGTTATACAAAGAAGAGTTAGAGCCAAACTTAAAGAAAGGTGCAACCCTAGCCTTCGCTCACGGATTTTCTGTTCACTATAATCAAGTCACCCCGCGCGCTGACCTTGACGTGATTATGATCGCGCCAAAAGCACCAGGTCATACTGTGCGTTCTGAATTTGTGAAAGGTGGCGGTATCCCAGATCTTATTGCGGTTTACCAAGATGCTTCAGGTAACGCGAAAAACGTTGCGCTGTCTTATGCGAGCGGTGTAGGTGGTGGTCGTACTGGTATTATTGAGACAACCTTTAAAGACGAAACAGAAACTGACTTGTTCGGTGAGCAAGCTGTTTTGTGCGGCGGTACTGTTGAGTTGGTTAAGGCTGGCTTTGAGGTATTGGTTGAAGGCGGTTACGCTCCAGAAATGGCCTACTTCGAGTGCTTGCACGAACTGAAGTTGATCGTAGACTTGATGTTCGAAGGCGGTATCGCCAACATGAACTACTCAATCTCTAATAACGCAGAGTACGGCGAGTATGTTACAGGTCCTGAGGTGATTAACGATGAATCGCGTGCGGCAATGCGCAATGCGCTCAAACGCATTCAGAATGGCGAGTACGCAAAAATGTTTATCACTGAAGGCGCCACCAACTATCCGTCAATGACTGCATACCGTCGCAATAATGCTGCGCACGGTATCGAAGTGGTTGGTGAGAAGCTGCGTTCGATGATGCCGTGGATTTCTGCTAACAAAATTGTTGATAAATCAAAAAACTGATTTGTTTACAATTGAAAAACGCGGCTAAGGCCGCGTTTTTCGTTTCTAGCGTTGATTTAGTATAAAATGACGTTATTGCCAATTGGCGTATTACTTACAGAAGCTTAAGGAAGTTTATGAATCAGCGTCCTGAAGAACATGAGAATGCATCGTCTATAGAAAGTTTGTTGCCTATTGATGATCATATCGAAGAAGGTCATGACAGTGAGGGTCGTAAAGTAAGGCATAAAGGTATTTACTTATTGCCTAACTTATTTACCACAGCAAACTTATTTGCTGGGTTCTACTCGATTATGTGCGCTATTAATGGCAGCTTTAGTATTGCCGCTGCGACTGTTTTTGTAGCGATGGTTCTGGATGGTTTAGATGGGCGCGTAGCACGGATGACCAATACCCAAAGTGCTTTTGGGGCTGAGTATGATTCGCTATCGGATATGGTTGCTTTTGGTTTGGCTCCAGCCATTATTGCCTACCAGTGGGCATTGTCAGAGTTAGGTAATGTCGGTCTGACTATCGCATTTATCTATGTGGCTTGTGCGGCTTTACGCCTGGCGCGCTTTAATACGCAAATTGGGGTAGTAGATAAGCGTTGGTTTATTGGCTTGGCAAGTCCAGCTGCGGCAGGATTGGTAGCAGGCGTTGTATGGGCGCTCAGTGATAATGGTGTTGGCGCCGCTGATCTGCCTGTTATAGTAATTATGCTGTTTGCTATCTTGGTAGCATTGGCAGGTATGTTGATGGTGAGTAACGTTAAGTACTATAGCTTTAAAGATTTAGATCTGAAGGGGCGTGTACCCTTTGTAGCAATACTAATTGTAGTTTTAGTGTTTGCAGTGGTGTTTAGTGATCCGCCACGAATCCTGCTGCTGATGTTCTTGATTTATGCTGTATCAGGGCCTGTTCAGTTTGTATTGCGTAAGCGCCAGGCTAAACAGTAATTGGGTGTGGAGTATTTTCCATTTATTTTGCAAAGGGTGTTGACAGCGGCGCAGTCTGCTGTAGAATGCGCGGCCTACCAACGAGGAACGTAAGAACCTCAGCGGTAACAAGGAGTTAGATAAAAGGTTTAAAATCTTTCAGAAAATAAACCTTGACAGTTACTTAGGAGAGTGTAGAATACGCCTCCTCGCTGAAGCAGCAACGCTTCAACGAAACGTTCTTTAACAATTTGAATCAAGCAATTCGTGTGGGTGCTTGTGTGAGATG
>RRZT011272317.1_pt1 | contig 12275 bp, 9 predicted proteins | sample 2165551 | NCBI WGS metagenome assembly RRZT01 (sample SAMN10456910, study PRJNA506462) | wastewater metagenome | biome: wastewater; feature: sludge; material: wastewater sludge; isolation source: wastewater sludge with Escherichia coli K12::gfp cells carrying plasmid... | place: USA: Moscow, Idaho ... | reverse complement strand
TCTTCGTGTGGCTGAAGATGACATGCGCCTTGGCGTCATCGAGAATGTCGTCGAACAGCGAACGCCCACCCGCCTGCACTGGAGCGGAGACGAATCCAGCCTTGCTACTCGCATCGCGGTCGTACGGCGGGTTCCCCATGAGTACAGTGAAATGCCGATCGTACTTTACACGGTTCGCCAGCAGTCCCTCGTGCCCGATCGGGTCATCGATGCCCTCCAAGCCGCTCACCCGCCGTACCCCGAGAGTGTCGCCAAGGTAGATGGGTAGACGGAACTTCTCTCGAAGTGAGGCAGGTAGCTCAAGGGATACTTTGAGGTGGCTCACTGCGTAGGACGCAAGCGAGATCTCGATCGCCGAGGCCTGACGGAGTGCGACATCTACAGCCCCATCCCCAGCGTTCTTCTTCGCCCGCTCGAGCCATTCGATCAAAAACGTGCCGGTGCCATTCGCCGGGTCGAACATCGAGACCACAGCATCGCCGGGGCTGACGTTCGTCGGCATTGCAATTTCTGGGTGTTCCTCGATGTAGTCGGTCCATGTCGTCGAGTCAGCCACACCCAGCGGCAATCCGAACGACTTGAGTGCGTCATCGACAGTCTTGACGATGTAACGGACAACCGGCTTGGGGGTGTAGAACGCTCCCAGGTCTTTGCGTTGCTGCGGGTCGTACTGGGCCAGGAACTCCTCGTAGAAGTAGACCACGGGGTCGTCACGCTGGTTGTCGGAACCAAAGTCGGCAAGGAGTTCATCGACGTCAGTGTCAGCGAGTTGCTGAGCAAGGTCTGCGAGCCCAAGTTCATCGACATCGATGATGTCGTCGGTCTCGTCGCGGAAGCGCGAGTAGATGGTGTCGAGAAACTGGTTGTCGAATTTGATGACTGATAGCGACTTGTCTGCCTTGAAATCGTCGGGGTGTGCGATGCGTGCGGTAAGGAGGCCGTAGACCATCGTCTGCGCGTACACATCCGCGAAGCGTTCATGCGTGATGTCGCCGATGAGCTTCTCCTGCACGTTGCGGTACAGCGAGCGCATTGGGCCATCGGTCGTTTCGACGGTAAGTAGCCCGTTCACCTCATCGCGCACGTCCTGCGCAACCTCAGCCATGCGACGCGAGAGCACTTTCGCACTCTTGATGCCCTCCCGGTATCCTGTGAAGCCCGCGCCTGCTGTCGGGTCAGTGACAACTCGTGGCCCTTCATCACTCGTCCACTGCAGTTCCTCCAGGGCACGACGGGCCAACAAATCCAGGCGCGTGTCAGTTGGGCTATCGCTCCAGCTGAGCACCCGGAGAACACGCTTGCCGTCCTTCTCCTGAAAGTTCACAACATGCACGAAGGGCTGACTGCCGTCAGCGTGGCAGAAGAACAGCAGGTCGTCTAGCTTCCAGGTCGGAAGCTTGCCCCCGCCCTTGCCGCGCTTACTTGTCACAAGCCGTTGAACGACGCGCCGCACAGCGCCGATAGGCAACTGACCCCCTTCGAACCGCAGGTAGAACGCGCCAAACTTCTGTCTCGACGTGAGCGGGGGGATCTGAGAGATTCCCGCGAGCCGGGCCACTTCGCTTGAGTCGAGGTGTAGCTCCTCCGGGGACCAGTCAATGAGGACATCATCGGGCTCAAGCGCCGTGTCATAGATCGGCCATTCAAACCCTTCATGCAGCAGCGCCAACAGGTCCACAGTGGACTTGGGCGCGGCCTTGAGAAGGGTGCGCAGGCGCGCAGCGTCTACAGTCATACGATCTCCATCCAGCACAGTGTCTCAGGGGTCGGAGCATCCAGCGGGAGCTGGACTTCTTTGCGAAGCCGCTTCGTCTCCGCGCGTTCGAACTCCCGCAGAGCGGTACGGACGGCACCTCGTTCGGTGAAGTTCGCGGCTGGTGTATTGACTGAGGCATGAATGCCGTGGTCAATCGTCAGCGGCCCACGTTCTATCTCCTCGTCGGTCTTCACCGCCCATTCCACGCGCCCAGGGGTGAGGCTCCAGCTGGACTCATTGTCGTCGTCACTCTTCGTGAGTGTCGGCACACGGCGGCAGATGAAGACACCCTTCGGCGTGCCCTTCTTGGAAACGGAAATCCCGTCGGGCAGGCGCTCAGTTCTCGCCTCCAGGTCGGGGTCTGCCTTAGCGAGTTCGAGCCACTTCAGGCGCAGTTCTTCTAACGGTGATACGTCGCCAATGTAATCGTCCTTGAACGCTTGGAACACCTTCACGTCGTCGAAGATGTCAGACGCATCAAGCAGTTTGCCACCTGGAATTCCAAGGGTCTTGGAGATCATGAGAGTCTTGCCCTCAACGCGGCCCACAAGTTGAAGCAGCGTGTTGATCTCGTCTGGCGGAAGGAAGTTGCGAATCTGGATCTTGCCGCGCGTGGACTTGGCCTTCGGACGCTCCTTTATAAGTTCGGCTTCAATTGCAGGGTTCATTCGCCGGTCCACGCGACCGATGCGTTGCATGAGGCGCACCGGGTTCCAGTGAATGTCGTAGTTGACCAACAAGGTGCCGTCCTGCAGGTTCACGCCTTCGCTGAGCACGTCTGTCGAAATGAGCACACGTAGAGGTGTCTGGGTAGTCCGTTCCTGCTGGCTGACTTTGTTGTAGAACGGGGCGAAGCGTTTGATCATGGCGTAGCGGTCGCCTTTGCGACCGCCGTCGATGCGGTCGACGTCTGTGAGGCCTGCCTTTAGGAGTTCCTCGTGGAGGTAACGGGCAGTGTCTGCGAACTCGGTGAACACAATCACCGGCTGATTCTGGAATTCCTTGGTGAACACCATTGAATCCAGCGCTTGTTTCTCGGACTTGGACGGCCCCATCAGCAATGTACGCAGTTTTGCAAACTTGTCGTCCAACCCTGCGCCACCCAGCACCAGGCTCATGAATCTGGCGAGCTGATCGAGGTCGTCGAAGGCCGCGTCAATCATGTCGCCAAGCCGGTAACTACCGCCGACAAGGTTGTAGTCGAGCTCTTCGAGTTCTTCCTCAGTGAGATCTTCTTCGTGCCAGCCTTCCTCAATGGTAGAACGGTAGGTGTCGTGGATCGCTTGAAGTGTCGGTTCATTCACCGCACGCCACGCTGCGAGCCGTGACTCCCTGTTTTCATCGCCCTTGACGTTTACGTCAAGCCACTTGAGTATTTTCGCAGACAAGTCGAGACATGAACCTGCGAATGCCGCAAGGCTTGATTCGAAACGCTTGAGGAAGATGGTGCGAATAAGCGCGACCACTTGCCGCTGGCGATTCTCCAGCCGGGTATCGACGTCAGGGTCGGTGGAGAACGCCAACGGATAGTACATCGGCAGCATGAACAGCGGGTCCGCGCGACTGAAGGCCGCCTGAATCTCAGCGAACAGTGGCGAATACAACAACCCGAGGGAATACGGGACTGCGCGGGGAATCTGCGGGTCTGGGAAGACCACCTCAGCGCCTCCGACAACCTTCGCACTCTCCACCGCGTACCTGCGGGAGTTCTGGTGAATGATCGACTGGAACAGCTTGTCCTCGGCCATGATCTGATCGATCGTTGCATGGTCGGGCACTGCTTCCTTGAACGGCTTTTCGAGGTTCACGATGTACTGGCGCAAGCTGTTTACACCAATGCTCGCGAAGTGGTCGTCAGCGTCGACGCCGGTGAACAGCTCAACCTGGTGAACAAGGTCGAAGAATGTGTTGTTGATCGGGGTTGCCGTTAGCAGAAACACCGTCTTGCCTTTGCAGATCTCTTGCATTCGCCACCATCGCGACCCCCACGGGTTCTCCTCGGACGGCGACTTGCCGTGGTTACGGAAGTTGTGCGCCTCGTCGATAATGATGACGTCAGCGCGTTTCGCCAGGTGTTCGATCTCTGCGGCGCCCCGTAGGGTTGTGAGGTCAGTGTGGGCCTTGACGATGACGTTTGAGAACTGACCACCGTAGAGGTCAGGAAGCCGATCCTTGATCTCCGGGTTCCATACGGCGTCCTGACCAGTCTTGGTGGCCATAATGAGCACATTCTTGCGACGCCGTACGGCGTAATACTCAGTGAGCATCAGCCCTACAAAGGTCTTGCCGAGACCGACACCGTCGGTGAGAAGCCCACCACCCCAAAGCCTCGACATCTCTACCAGCGAGTGGAACGCCTCCCGCTGATAGGGGGCGAGTTGCGGGTAGATGAGTGACTCGGACTCCTCCCATGTCTTGTCGGTCTGATCTGCATCCGCCGTGAGCGCGTGTAAGGCTTTGGTGTATACCTCGAAGGGGGTAAACGTGCGCACGTTGTGGTCGAGCACTGCGAGGAGTTCTGGGTTCACTGCGGAGGCGGTCTGCCAGTGCTCCTCGTACCATGACTGCAGTTCCACAACCTCGGGCCCCTGGAAGCGTACGTTCAACTCGACGTTCTGCGTAAGTCCGGGGCGAGTGAAGTTTGACGACCCAACAAGCGCCGCAGATCCGACGACGCGGTGGCGGCCGTGAGTGATGTACGCCTTCGCGTGGAACTTCTTTGACTTGTAGACGCGGATCTCGATCTTCCCCGACCGAATCGCGTCGACCACACCTTCGACGCCGGTGAGGAATGCGTCACCGGACTGCCGCTCAACCTTGATTGACGAGTCGAGCGCCGCCGCGATCGCGTCCGCGGTAGTGCGACTTGTCTCGCCTCCGATCAGCAGGCGGATGCGATCCACTTTCTGCCAGGCACCGTCGAGGGCAAGAAACGCACCGATCTCGAAGTGTCCCGTCGCGATATCGATCGACTCACTGAGGTCGCACCACTCGCGCACATAATGAAGCGCTTTCCACTCTTCCACCGTGTTGTCAACGATGAAACTATCGGGTGTCGCCATTGCTAGCTACTCTCTCCTCGGACCAGATGTCCCGCAAACCATTCGTTTACCGAGACCGTGGCTACTCGCTCGAAACCATCAGCGTCGTCGACGACAAGTACATCGCCGTACGTCGTCACGCGAAGCGTCACGCCGTCTGCGAGTTCCTCAGCGAAGAACTGTTTGCCTCGCTCTCCTGAGTCGAGATCGACGATCTCATCACCGTCGACCATGTAAAAGTGCGGTGTGAAGAACCCGCGGGCGACATCATTCTCGGGCTCCGCGCCAAGGTACCCAAGCAGGCGTGGAGTGGGCCCGATGAGTCCGCCAACGGCCCCGTCGGTGTCGATCCACAACTCCCGGCCGCGCGGCTCAACTGCGGTCCATGCGCGCACTTTGTCGACGAAGTCGCCAGTCACCTGTGAGCGCACGGACTCCATTGTGTCGGGGTGAACCACGTCGCCTGTGCGGGTTATTCGGAAACGGAGTTCAGGGATCGGGCCGACCCAGGTGCCACCGATACTCGGGCGAGGCAGGTCATCGGGCGTATCGAGCGGAACCGGCTCGGCACTGACAGGAAGTTGTGTTGACGAACTTGGAGCCGCTTCCGCCGGATAGCGTCCGGTGCGCAGGTCCTCCAACCTATCGATCAAGGCGTCGATGCGAGTCGTGATATGCATGCCACTGGACTGCACGAACCCACGCACGACCCGAGCCGCCTCAACCAGCTCTGCGATTGTCGGATCATCCCCGAAGTGGAACCATGTGTTTCTCGTTGCGAGGATCTTCTTTGCCGCAACCTGCAACTGAAAACTCACACCGAACACGCTCAGATACGGTGAATCGTTTTCGTGAACGTAATCCCGAAGGATGACGCCAGGGTCCTGCGGCTCGAAACGGTGATTCAGTCGCCAGTTCTTCGGGTCTGCTTGCTTTAGTTCAGTAATCCGCGAGGAGAACCATTTCGGGCCGAATTCATCTTTCAGCATGAAGTGCGAGGTCACGTACAGATCCCAGCCGAAGGCACGCATCAACGTGAAGTAGCCCTTGATGAGTTCGCCCGGCGTTTCATCCTCAGGCAGCTCGACGGTGACGTCTATGCCGCTCATGCATTCGCACTTTCTACAGCGTCCTTGCCGTGCCCCGTCATTATTGGCATAACCCGAGTTAGGGCATACGCTGCGAAAAGGGCAGCTGGGGCATCCGTGGGAACTTCGAGCGCTGGTTCCGCCTTGAACCTGGAAGCGCTCGGGAATAGAGCGCCATATTCGCCCGTCCGCGTGGCGCCCAACTCGTGCAATCGCGACTGAGAGTCACCTTGAGCCCAAACATCAATCTGTGACCACTGAACAGCTGCGCCTGTGGCGCGGCCGTTCGCACCGTATCTCAATGCCCGGAGACGGGCAATGAGTTTGTCCCCGACAAGCTTGGGGGAGATTGCACCCGCGTCGGAGAGTCGCTCGTAGTCGGCCGGGCCCGCGAAGATTTCCGCAAAACCTAGTGAGATCTCGTCCAAATCGTCCCACTGCACCAAAGAAACCTGAGCGCGTAAGCCATCGTTCGCCTTAAAATTTGCGAGAACTGCGGTTGCAGGGCGTGCGAGCTTGTCGCCACGCCATTGGCTCGGGGGCACCATCTCTATCGCGTGCTCACCGTCAAGCACGTCCACGGTCACGTGTCCGACTACAAAACTTTGCATTGGGTGCCTCCTTTCGACTTTGGGCAGTAGATCAGGGTATAAGTGACCACCGACATTGATGCTGGTGGCGGCGTGTCGGGCGGGTAGTCAGGACGGTTTGGGGTCCTCTGGTGCGGCTGCACCGCCACGGCGGACCCAGTCATCAACCTCGCTCGCTTGAAACTTCCAGAGGCGCCCGATCTTGTGGGCAGGCATGCTCTTCTCTGCGATCCACGCGTAGACGGTGTCTTTGGTGACCCCAAGATGAGAGGCGATGTCGTCGGCAGAAAGCCACGGCTCGGTCACGTTGGTCCTCCGTCTCAGCCCGAATGGGCAGTCACTCCGATGCTATCGGAGTGCTACCGAGCTGAGTAGGGTTTTTCCGGGTTTCATCCGGTGTGCAACGCCAAGACAGCGTTTCAAACGGTGAGATGGTCGGAGAGCCATGCTGAGACGGCCGCTCTCCAACGATTCGTGTCCGAGTTCCACGCCAACGTGTGGCCCGCGTCGAAGCTCTCCAGCTGTACGAGGTCTGGACATCTCTTCGCAAGCGCCGACGGCGCGCTGATCGGCACGGAATCGTCGTTAACCCCGTGCATGATCAGCATCGGCACGGAAAGTTCGTCAGCGCGCGCTACCCAATCAGAATCGCGAAGTGGGATCCGACACGGCAGGCCGATCAGTCGCGCGAAAGGGGCGAGGGTAAGCCATGGAACGGCAAGTAGCCCAGCATCCCGCGGGAGCCGAGCGCGCTGGCAGTTGGCCTTGATGACCTCGACCCAGTCGAGTACCGGTGAATCAAGCACGAGCCCGGCTACCAGTGGCGCATAGTCTGACCGATGCGCTATCTGCAGTGCAATCGCAGCGCCCATAGACCAACCGAACAGCACGATCCGTTCGGCTCCACGGCGAACCGCGTATCCGATCGCGGACTCGACGTCTTCGGTTTCGGTGGCACCGAGCGTGGAGCGACCGGACCCCACGGTGGGCCCTTCACCATCGTTACGGTAGCTCACCACGAGCGACGTAAGCCCCAGTTGCGTCGCGACCTGCACACCGCGGAGCATGCCCGCTCGGGGGCTACCAAGACCGTGAACGTGAATCGCCCAGATTGATGTGTCCCCATTGATTCGCCAGGCGGGTGCCGGGCCGACGGCGGTGCTGATGACGATGTCGCTGGCGTCGAGCCCGGCATCGGTGGGCGTGGCGAAGTAGATGCCGCTCCACGAGACTCGATCACCAGCTCGCGGGGTTAGCCCTGGGGAGACTCCCACGAGGGCGCGGGCGACTTGGTTCTGACCGCGATCCTCGACTTCGTTGCCGAGTTGCGCCCATCCGCCGCGTTCAAACCAGAGATTGTAGGTGCCGGGCGCTTCAGTATCGCAAGTGCGGTCGAGCAGAAGAAGTTGGCGATCACCATTGACCTCAACGCCGCGCAAGGTCAGGTTGAAACGCCGTGGCCCGACTGGTGCCGTGAGCTTCCGCGCGATCGTCCATCCCAGGGCTGCACCAGCAGCACCGACCATAGCACCGCCGATCGCGAGCTGCCGCTTCATGCGTGCTCCCTACTGTTGTCGCCACGATCCGCGCGCAAAACTGTGCGCGCCACGCCCGAGTCGAGCCCCAGAAGTTGCGCCTCAGCCCGTTCCAGGAGAGCTTCTTCAGCAGGCGTCACCTCGAATGTCACGCGCGGGTCGATCATGGCGTCACGAATCTCAACCACTTCGCGATGCAATCGTCCTTCAGGGTCGTCAAGACTGGCGCCGAGGGCATCGGTGCCGCTGAGCCCGGGGCGAACGCTCGTGGCCCGCTGCCAGAGAGGTTCCAACTCCCCCGTGATCTGCGCTATCTGCGCGCTCCGTGTGCGTTCACGCAACGACCTGACAACTGGTTGCCCCGCGAACCCGGCGCACAAGAACAGGAAAGTGAGCAGCGAGAGCGGTCCGTACGCGTCCCCGAACGTGCGCATCAGTTCCAGGTGACCCGCGACATGTGCGACATCCATTACGAGGACCACGACTGCCAAACCCACGCCGCACGCCGAGCCAAGGAGCAGGAGGAATGCGGGGATGCGCTGGATGCCGGTGCCGACGCGAAGTTGGCGTGCAGCCAACGCAAGCATGGCCGCCAGCACGATGCCGCAGTAGGTGAAGCCGATCATCGAGTAGGCGGCCGTCACTGGCTGGTCACCGAGGTCAAGCATGAATGTCGCGGTCGATGTCCCTCGGTCGATGAAGAAGAACAACACCGTCGTCGTGACCAGGGCAAGGATCAGCGCGGGGCGCCCGACGGCGGCTCGCACGAGCCGGGGACGATACTCACCAGCCTTCATTGCTGCGCGGCCCAAAAAGAAGAGACCGATCATCAGGAGAGCATCCGAAAGCAGAGTCGCGATGTTTGTTCGACCGAAGACGGGATCGACAGCGAGGTAAATCGCGTCGACGTTGAGGGTCATTGCGATGGCGATCGTGACCGATGCGTAAGTAATGCTGCGATCAGGGCGCCCGCGTCGCAGAACCAGCAGGCTCGCTACGAGAACCCACATGAGGATCGCAACGAGCGTCTGGATCATCCGAAGACCTCGAAGTAGCGAGACTCCGCGAAAGCGGACCCTCGGATCCCTGCCGCGAGCCGGTCTGCGAGGGATTCCGCAGCAATCTCGGTGTCGGAATCAAGATCCTGCCGCCTGAGCAGGCGGGCGCGAGTGCGCGGAGGAATGTCAGGCAGGAGCACGTCCGCCTCTGTGCACTCGTCGCCGTCGCAGTGGCCCAGGATCATGTGTGACAGCTCGTGCAGCACGAACTGCTGGCGATGCAAGGCGGAGTCAGTGCGTGCGTGGATGATGATGTCGTCTTCGTCGGTGGTGAGCCACACCGCACACAGTCCGTCATGATCGCCGATCTCGGCAAGCTCGACGATACGCAGGCGGCGCCCCCTGCGTTGCTGCACAACACCGTAGAGATCGTCGAAGGTGAAGACACTGCCGAGGGCAAGATCCGAGAGGGCCGTGGAGACGACCTGTTCGATATTCACGGTGCGCTCACCTCCTTCGAGGGCACTTCGCGGCATCGACTCGGCTAGGTGAGCGACGCCGTCATTGCTGGTCTGTTTGCGTCATTTCCTCATCCAAGAACTTGCTGATGGCTTGGAGTGCCTTCGGTGAGATATCTCCAAGTGTGCGGGCCGCGTAGGACTTCACCTTCGCCGCGCGCATGGAGCGCACGAGGTCGAGTTGTGCGCTGACCTTTTCGGGAACTACGGCGTCGTTCGCGCCGATCAAGAAGTCTGTGTCGACGTCGAAGAACGATGCAAGCCCGGCAAAGACGGCGGGGTCTTGAACGTACCGGTGCCCGTTGACCATATACGTCCAACGCGACCTCGACAGGTTGGTGCCGCGATCGCGGAGAAATGCCGCGATCTGCGAGTAGGTCGGCTCAGTGCCGGTCTCGGCGATCGCAACATCGAGCAACAGCCGCAGGCGCTTCGCAAGATCCGCGGCCGCCGTGGTGCTCTCGTCGTCGGTCATGCGCGCTGACCTCCTTCGCTCGCAGTAGGAAGCATCCTCGGCAGGGTAAACCCGGCACGTTACGCATGCTCAATATAGCTGTTGAGCATGAACAAATCAAGGGTTGCGCATGCTCAACGGTCGGTGTTAGAAACGAAGCCCCCGCACGTTTTGAGCATGCTCAACGCCCGGGAGTCTCTGGACCCTTCGATCACTCTTAGGGAGGTTAACCATGCCCAGATTCTGGCTGCGTACGCCTTGTCAACCACACTCGCGCCGAAACGAGTCGGTACATCGTCCCGTTGGCACACGCAGGCGCATCCGCAGAGTTCGTGGAGTCGCTCGCCCACCTCACCGGTGTATCGCCACGCACTCCTGCGACGTGGCGCGCCGGAGAGGAGGGCACCTGATGGTGTCGACAGATGAACGCCGAGCCACCCGCGAAGCGAAGCTCGATGAGCTGCACGAGAAGCTCACTGAAGCAGTTGACAGGTTGGTGTCCGGCGAGGATTGGGCCGCTGCGCTCCGGTTCGCAGCCAGGTTCCGCAGCCGCTCGTTCAACAACACGTTGCTGATCTGGATGCAGCACGCCGCCGCATTCGAAGCAGGTCTCGTGTCCGAGCCGATGCCGTCATACGTGGCCGGGTACAAGCAGTGGCAGCAGTTGGGCCGTCAGGTCGTGAAGGGGCAGCCTGGGTATCAGATCCTCGCTCCGGTGACCGGTCGATTCGCGTCGCCGACGCCTGCGGATCCAGCGTCGTGGCGGCGACTCAACCGATTCGAGAAGCCACGACCGAGCGAGGAAGTCCGTTCGAAGATGATCGGCGTCCGCCCCGCCTATGTGTGGGACGCCGCGCAAACTTCCGGCGACGCCCTACCAACTCCACCTGCACCGACATTGCTGAAAGGCGAAGCACCAGATGGCCTCTGGGCGGGACTCGCCGGGCGAATTGAAGCGGCAGGTTTTCGGCTCCTCAATGTGGAGCACGAGGGCCTGATCTACGGCGCGAACGGTGTCACTGACTACAGAGAGAAGACCGTCAAGGTCCGCGAGAACATGGATCCCGCCGCGCGCGTGAAGACTCTTGCTCACGAACTCGCGCACGTGCTGATGCACGGGCCTGGTCAAGATGCCGCGCGGCAGCACCGGGGTGTCGGCGAAGTGGAGGCCGAGTCAGTCGCGCTGATGATTGGCGCTGCACACGGCATGGACACCCGCGACTACACGATTCCGTACGTCACTTCGTGGGCCGCAAACGTCGACGGCCAGGAACCCGCGGACATCGTGCGCGCGACCGGAGAACGAGTACGCGCCACCGCCATGAAAATCCTCGACCAGCTGGATACGCAGATGATCGGCGACGGCACTCCCCCTGGGCTCGATCGCACCGCCGGGCGCGCCAGCTCCTCTATCGCGAAGCGCGCGAGCACCGCGCCAACAAGCACGGCCAGCTCAGGGCACGCTGCAGCGGCCGAACCACGGAGGCTGTGATGAGCGCGGCCGATTCATTCGTGCAGGTCCTCGATCGAATGCGCGGCGAGGCCGCACTCGGCCGAAGCGCACTCGCATTGGCAGCGAGCGGCATCCCGGTCTTCCCATGTGCCGCTGGCGGGAAGCACCCAGCTATCGCGAGAGGATTTCACGCGGCGAGCGCCGAAGCGGACGTGGTGCGGCGCTGGTGGACCGCGATGCCCAACGCAAACATTGGGATGCCGACGGGAGCAGCCTCGGGCCTCATCGTGGTCGATGTCGACGTTCATCGCGATGTCGACGGATACGCGGCGCTGGAGCGTGCGCGGCGCGAAGGGCTGGTGAATGGCTGGATCGCAGCGGTGGAAACGCCGTCGGGCGGCCTGCACGTGTACTTCCCTGCGAGGGGCGATGCGCATCAGAGGTCTTGGCAGTCGGCGCGAGCGGGAATCGACTTTCGTGGCGACGGCGGCTACATCATCGTGCCGCCCTCGGCACGGGTCATCGAGGCTGAAGCGCGCCGGTACAAGACGCTGCAGCTCGCTCACGGACATGGTCGCCCGCTCGACGCACAGTGCCTTCGTGATTTCTTGGATCCACCGCGGCACTCCGCAGGCCCGCGCGATGCGGCCTTTGCGGTGGCGCCCGCGTATCTCACGCGATTGGCGAGTTGGGTATCCCGTCTCCAAGAGGGCGAACGGAACCACGGCGTCTTCTGGGCAGCTTGCAAAATGGCGGAGAAAGACGTCCCCACATGCGAGGCGCTCGACGCTCTCACAGCCGCGGGTGCGTCAGCCGGGCTCAGCGAGCGCGAAGTGACGACG
>RRZT012971350.1_pt1 | contig 12278 bp, 9 predicted proteins | sample 2165551 | NCBI WGS metagenome assembly RRZT01 (sample SAMN10456910, study PRJNA506462) | wastewater metagenome | biome: wastewater; feature: sludge; material: wastewater sludge; isolation source: wastewater sludge with Escherichia coli K12::gfp cells carrying plasmid... | place: USA: Moscow, Idaho ... | reverse complement strand
CGAGCCCGATCTTCCACCCGGATACTAAAAGCGTACTTGATCAAGTGCGCTTTTTTTATTCTCTCCAAGTTGCCAGTTATCGGCCAATTTCGACAACTTATCCGTCAATTTATACCAGTTAGTTCTTTTTTTCTTTTTTTTTTATTTTTAGATGCTTTTATTCTGTTTCTTATAAGGACAATATATATTCGTTAGATTCAATCAACTCAAGTTTTTACTTACATAGATTTTGAAGATTCGGGTGTTTTAGGTAATATCCCGGATCCAGGAGGCTGTGCTAGATCGGGTTTTGTCCTTACTAGCGATCTGCGGCATTTTATTGATATGGTTTACTTATACGCAACTCAGAAAGGGCTTTTGCCAGCCTATGTCAGCCGTACCGATTTTAAAAAGGATATTGATGGAATGCGAGAGTCTGCTATGTTGTGTAGTGCCTTTGTTGAGCCATCCGTAGAGAGTAGTGAAGATAGGCTTCTTACCTCTAAAAATGCCTATATGTATGCTCTAATTGTATATGGATCTATAAAAGAGATGGCAACATTAGGGGATTTTGAGGCTGCTAAGGCTTATGATGTGCTAAAGAATCTGATGCCATATAAAATCTTTTAACCTAATCATAGGAAGGAAAGGCGGGGCCCCCTGTCTTTTCCATTTATTCAGAGAAGGGAGCCGTTGCTCTTTCAAAAATTCCTTTTATATAGGCAATTGCCATTCCGTAGTTTGTTACAGGAATTCCGACTTCTATTGCGGCTTTTAGCCTGTTATGCAGTTGTTTTCGGGTAATCATACAGCCGCCGCATTGGATTACAATTGCGTAATCAGAAATAGGTCTGTTAAGAGAGCTTAAGCCGGAAACAACGTCGAACTCAACTTGCTTTGCGGTGAATTCTTTTATCCATCGTGGAATTTTGTAACGGCCAATGTCGTCGCAGCTGGTGTGGTGTGTACAACTTTCAAGGATTAGAACTCGGTCGCCATCTTTGAGATTTGCAATTTTGGGAGTTCCTTTTATGAATTCATGGAATGGGCCTTTTAGTCTTGAAAGGGTAATGCTAAACGAGGTGAGCGGAATCTCATCTGGGATCAAGGTGTTTGCTCTGTCGAAAATTTGGCTGTCAGTTACGGCTAGTGCGGGTTTTATTCCTGTTGTTTTTAAAAAATGCTCTACGGCGCTTTCTTTTAGCGTGATGGCTACAGCGTCATTGTCCAACGTGTCTCTAATGGCTTGCACTTGTGGGAGAATCATGCGTCCTGCGGGGGCTTCAGTGTCTATGGGTGTTATCAGGAGCACAATGTCATTCTTTTTTATGATGCCCTTAAACATGGATGGAGTTGTGTAGGCCGAATCGGGCATGTTTGCCTTAATGTTTTCCACCAGTTTGTCGAAGCCTTCTCCGTTTCTGGCGCTTACCTCTACGAGTGGAATTTTTTTGCTGGTAAAAGTTTGGGCAAATGCATCAGAGGCCTTTGCCACATCTGCCATATTGTGTACAACAATGAATGGTGTGTCGTATGCGTTGAACTCGTCTATTAAACTCTTTTCGTAATCGCCAAATTGGTTGTTGGAAGTTACAAGAAGCGCTAGATCTACAATTTTTATGGATTCGCGAGTTTTTTCTATGCGCTTCTTTCCAAGTTCGCCTTCGTCATCAATGCCGGCTGTGTCTACTAGTACAATGGGACCAAGGTTTAGGATTTCTACCGATTTTTTAACAGGATCGGTAGTTGTGCCAGCATGATCGGAAACAATGGCAACATTTTGACCTGCTAATAGGTTGATGATAGTGCTTTTGCCGTTGTTTCTTCGGCCATAGATGCCGATATGGGGCTTGTTGTCGCGTGTTTTAGTCATCGGGAGGTGTTTGTCGCGCTAATATAAAGTAATTGGATTAAGTATAGTGTTAAAAAAAAATTGCGCGGAAAAGATGTGCTTTCAGGAGATCATTCTAGGGCTAAAAGCTTACGCTAAAGTATCGTTTATGTGTCCTTGTTAATGCCTCGAAGACCGTATTAAAGAGTAAAAAAAGAGTAGATAAGTGTGCTTTCATCAAAGTTTTTTCTCATTTTTGCAAATTATAGTATACCATCTACACATTGCCTTGTAGCATTTTCTCTGAAGGCAGTATTAGAATGCAAATTACACTTCATTTACGCTCAACGTAGTTATGAATCAAATCGATATCAGCGAAGAGAATGATTTTAGGGATTACAATTCTCAGCGAAAAAAGCTAATCCTCCCAGAGTATGGCCGTCATATCCAAAAAATGGTTGATTACGTTTCTACAATAGAAGACCCAGAGGAGCGTAACCGTATGGCTCGTATATTAATATCGGTGATGGGAAATCTTAATCCTCACTTGCGTGATATTAATGATTTTAAGCATAAGCTTTGGGATCATCTTCATGTAATTTCGGATTTTAAGATTGACATCGACTCTCCTTACCCCAAGCCTAGTAGAGATACAATTAATGAGCCTCCTAAACCAATTGACTATCCCGCTCATCCTATAAGGATAAAGCACTACGGTCGAGTTATTGAGCAGATGGTTAAAGATGTTGCGGAAATGGAGGATGGTCCGGTAAAGACTTTCTACATAACGTCGGTGGCAAATCAAATGAAGAAGGCCTACCTTACATGGAATAAGGATGCCGTTAGCGATGAAACCATTATCAGAGATTTGGAGTCGCTTTCGGACGGGAAAATTAGGCTTAGCTTGAATACTAAGCTTATGGATACCCGCGAGTTTAAGCCAAGTGGAGCTGGTAGTACGGCTGCTAGTTCTGGCAAAAGAAGGCACAAGGGAGGTCGGAAAAAGTAGGGTACTAATACTTTAAAAATAAAGCTATGGGCACTTTTGTTGTTAAAGGAGGGCATCCTTTAAAGGGTGAAATTACTCCTCAAGGTGCAAAAAATGAAGCACTTCAAGTTATAAGCGCTGTTCTGCTTACCCCAAAAAAGGTTACCATCTCGAATATTCCGAATATTCTTGATGTAATGAAGCTAATACAGCTTCTTAGCAAAATGGGTGTTGCTGTTGCAAAAGTTGACGAATCTACCTATACGTTTGAAGCCAAGAATGTAAACTTTGACTACCTTAAAACGGAGGATTTCCGAAAAGAAGCATCAAGTTTGCGTGGTTCAATAATGGTTGTAGGGCCTCTTTTAGCTCGATTTGGCAAAGGTTTTATGCCTCGTCCTGGGGGAGATAAGATTGGCAGAAGACGTTTAGACACCCACTTTATTGGTTTCGAAAAGTTAGGCGCTAAATTTAACTTCGATGCTAACGAGAGTTTTTTTACCGTCGAAGCCAAGGAGTTAAAAGGCGCATACATGCTTTTGGATGAGGCCTCGGTAACTGGTACTGCCAATATTATTATGGCTGCTACGTTGGCAAAGGGAACGACCACCATTTATAATGCCGCTTGCGAGCCCTATGTACAGCAACTTTGTAAGATGCTGAACCGAATGGGGGCAAAAATTTCTGGTGTTGGCTCAAATCTGCTAACCATCGAAGGTGTAAGCGAACTTGGAGGTACTGAGCATCGTTTGCTCCCAGACATGATTGAAATAGGTAGCTTTATTGGTTTGGCTGCTATGACCCATAGCGAGATTACCATAAAGAACGTATCCTACCCCGATCTTGGTATCATTCCAGATAGCTTCCGAAGATTGGGTATCAAGATGGAACTCCGTGGCGACGATATCTACATTCCTGCCCAAGACCACTACGAAATAGACACCTTTATTGATGGTTCAATCCTTACCATTGCCGATGCTCCATGGCCTGGACTTACTCCAGACCTTCTGAGTATCTTCTTGGTTGTAGCCACACAGGCAAAAGGAAGCGTGCTAATCCATCAAAAGATGTTCGAAAGCCGACTATTCTTTGTTGATAAGCTAATCGATATGGGGGCTCAAATTATTCTTTGCGATCCACACCGTGCTACCGTAATTGGTCACGACAATGCAATAAAGCTGCGCCCTACAGTAATGAGTTCGCCAGATATACGTGCGGGTGTTGCTCTTTTGATTGCAGCGCTTTCGGCTGATGGCACTAGCGTTATTCATAACATTGATCAAATAGACAGGGGCTATCAGAACATAGATCTTAGGTTAAACGCCCTAGGTGCCAACATTTCGAGAGGATTGTAGTCCCCTCGTGTGCCGATTGTACATCAGATTGCGACAATCTGTCATTAATCGTTAATGGCAAACAATTTGCTATGCAATTAGGTACTGTTGAGAAAAATTAATTTACAAAGATGACTAAGTCGAAGCATAAAACGGATAAAGAAGTTGAGAATCAATCTCCCATAGAGACAAACATGCCTGTAGAGGAGAATCTGGCTGCAAACGAGGAGAGTGAAAACGCTGCTGCCGAAGCATCAGAAGCTGCTGAGGGGGCAGATGCCATTTCAGCAGAATCGGAAGTGCTGAGTGAAAAAATTGCAGAGTGGAAGGATCGCTATCTTCGACTTACAGCCGAATACGATAACTACCGTAAGCGTACGCTGAAGGAGCGCGAAGAGCTTGTTAGAACGGCTGGAGAAGGATTGATTAAGGACGTTCTTGTTGTAGTTGACGACTTCGAAAGGGCGCTCTTGGCACTCGAAAAGCTCAGCGATACGGCAGGTTTCGATGGCATAAACCTCATCTACGATAAGCTTATGTCGATGCTTAAGTCGAAAGGTGTTACCGTAATTAATAGGGTTGGAGAGCCTTTTGATACCGATTTTGAAGAGGCAATAACCAAATTCCCGGCACCAACTCCAGAACAAAAGGGAACGGTGATAGATGTAGTTCAAAAGGGATACTTGCTGAACGGAAAAGTGATAAGATACGCCAAGGTTGTTGTTGGCGAATAGGTAAAATAGCGTCAAAGAACAATGGCAAAAAGAGATTACTATGAGGTTTTAGGGGTTTCCCGAAATGCAACCCAAGAGGAGCTAAAGAAGGCCTACCGAAAGATGGCCATAAAGTATCACCCCGATAAAAATCCAGACAATAAGGAGGCCGAAGAGAAATTTAAGGAGGCAGCCGAGGCGTTCAGCGTACTAAGCGATGACAATAAGCGCGCACGCTACGACCAGTTTGGTCATGCAGGGGTAGGTACTTCGGACGCAAGTAGCGGTGGCTTTGGTGGCTTTGGTGGAGGTATGTCTATGGACGATATCTTCTCCCAGTTTGGCGATCTTTTTGGAGGTCATTTCGGTGGCTTTGGCGGATTTGGTAGAAGTCAAGGTCGTCGAACCAATCGAGGGGGAGATATCCGCGTAAAGGTTCGTCTTACCCTGCAGGAAATTGCCTACGGTGCCGACAAAAAGCTGAAGATAAACAAGCAGGTAAAGTGTAACACTTGTAACGGAACAGGGGCAGAGCATGGCACTGCATTTACCACTTGTAGTACTTGCAATGGTTCTGGAACTGTAATTGGGGTTACCAACTCGATATTCGGACGCGTTCAAACCCAAAGCACCTGTCCCACCTGTCGTGGAACCGGAAAAACTATAACAAAGCACTGCTCTAGTTGTTCTGGATCTGGCGTTGTGAGTGACTCTGAGGTCGTTTCTTTCCACATTCCAGCAGGAGTATCGGAAGGTATGCAGCTTAATGTTTCGGGGAAAGGAAATGCCCCACAGGGTGGTGGAGTTAATGGAGACCTTTTGGTTGTAATCGAAGAGGAACCGCACGAGGAACTTATTCGCGATGGAAACGATTTGGTGTACACTCTTTTCCTCGGATTTCCCGATGCCGTTCTTGGCTGCTCCTCTGAAGTGCCTACCATCGACGGTAAAGCCCGCATAAAAATAGACCCAGGCACTCAACCCGGCCGAGTATTTCGTCTAAAGGGTAAAGGTTTACCCGATGTTGATGGCTATGGCAGGGGTGACCTTTTGATATACGTAAGCGTATGGGTTCCTAAGAACCTTTCCGCTTCCGAGAAGGAGCAAGTTGAAAGAATGCGAGACTCCGGAAGCTATGCTCCAAAGCCCGACAAGTCGGACAAGAATTTCTTCGATCGTATAAAAGGAATGTTTGGTAGGTAGTTCTAGATGTCGAAGTACAGAGTACAGAATATTGAATTGTAACGGGAGGATCGAGCATCCTCCTGTTTCTTTTATATCCCTTAAGGTCTGTTGTCTCTAAACCGTGAACGATTATCTCTTATCCGAACTCGATTAACTCTTAACTGAGGTCAACTATCTCCAAACTGTCGAAGGTTTCCTCTTATCCGAATTTTATTTTCTCCAAGCCACCGGCTATTTTCTTTTTCTAAAGCTTCTTTTTCTCGAAATTCGCCTGTTTAATTAAAAAATTGTACTGGGAAATCTGTAACATTTTTACAAATTCGCAACTAAGTGTATGTAGAATGTTTGGCGAAAGCTTCTGTCAGCGGTATTCTCACTCGATCTAGCCGCCTTTAATCCATATTTGGATGCATAGGAAGAACCGATAGCGGGTACTATGGAATGAACTTTATTTCGCTAAATTTGAAAGAGTAAAAATTTTGTTAGTATGGAAATATTTAGAGCAGAAAATGTTGTAAAACGGTATGCAGACCATTTAGCCCTAGATAATGTTAGCGTAACAATCCCTCAAGGGAAGATTTACGGGCTATTGGGACCTAATGGAGCTGGGAAAACCACCCTCATTCGAATCATCAACCAAATAACGATGCCCGACAGCGGTAAAATTTACTTTAAGGGCAACGAGATGAAGATGAGCGATGTTCAGTTTATCGGGTACTTGCCCGAAGAGCGTGGCCTTTACAAGAAAATGAAGGTTGGCGAGCAGGCAATGTACTTTGCTCAGCTTAAGGGGCTGTCGCACTCCGAGGCTTTGAAGCGTCTAAGGTACTGGTTTGCCAAGTTTGAGATTCAGGCCTGGTGGAATAAAAAGGTGGAGGAACTCTCGAAAGGGATGGCTCAAAAGGTTCAGTTTATTATAACCATTCTCCACGAGCCCGAGCTAATGATTTTTGACGAGCCTTTCAGCGGGTTCGACCCAATAAATGCAAATCTGCTTAAGGAAGAAATTCTTGAGTTTAAGAAAAAGGGGCATACCATAATTTTCTCTACGCACAACATGGCCTCGGTAGAGGAGCTATGCGATAACATTACGCTTATAAATAAGTCTCGTAATGTTCTTAGCGGCGATATCGATGAAATCCGCCATAGCTACGGCGATAATATTTACCAGATAGACTACGTTGGCGAGGTCGGAGCATTGTCCAAGGTTCTGCATAACGGCTACCAAATCGTTGATGAAGTATTCGAGAAGGGCTTGTCGAAGGTGAGGGTTAAGCTTCAGCCCGATCAGTCGGGCAATCCGCTTATTTCGGCTGTTGTTCCACATGTCGAGGTGGTAAACTTCCAAAAAATTATCCCCAGCATGAACGATATCTTTATAAAAGTTGTGCAGGGAGAATCATCGCTAAAAGCAGCTCATTATACCGAATAAAACGATAATGCTATGAATAAGACTCTACTTATAATTAAGCGCGAATTCCTTACAAGAGTAAAGAAGAAAAGCTTTATCATAATGACCTTGTTAACCCCAATCCTGATGGGGGCGCTCATGGTTGTGCCCGGCATGCTTGCCTCGATGGGCGATACGTCCAGCAAGAAAATAGCAGTAGTTGATAAAACTAAGATGTTTGTAAACAAGCTGCAGGGAACCGAAAAGGTGTCGTTTGTGTACATCGGCGAGCAGGACTTGCCAGCCTACAAAAAGGCGATGACGGATAAAGGCGTTGATGCAATACTTGTTATCAACCAGGGAATCATTAACAATCCTAAGGATGCTGTTATCTACTCGAACGAGGACGTAAGCGTGGAGATGAGCAGCATGATTGAGTCGAATATGGAAGACTTAATTAAGGAGGAGAAGATGAGAACCTTTAACATCCAAAACCTTGACGAAATGCTTAAGCAGGTGAAGTCCTCGGTAAACCTTAACACCATAAAGTTGGACGAGAATGGGATGGAAAAGGAAACCAATACTGTGGTTATTATGGGAATTGCCTATATATTCGGATTCCTAATGTACCTGTTCATCTTCCTGTTTGGAAGCCAGGTTATGCGAGGTGTTATCGAAGAAAAATCGAATAGGGTAGTTGAGGTGATTATCTCGTCGGTTAAGCCAATCCAGCTGATGATGGGGAAAATTATCGGGGTTGCCGCTGTCGGTCTGCTACAGTTCACAATCTGGATTCTGCTCTCTCTGGCCATTTTTGTGGGCGTAAAGGGATACATGATGAGCTCCTATTCCGAAAAGATGGCGCAGCAAACGCAGGTTACTTCGGTAATGAGCGCTCAGGGTGGAACCCAAATTAGCGAAGAGGATATGGCGAAAATTCAGGATGAAGTTGGTGATACCACAAAGATCTTTAACTCGATTTCGGAGCGAATCATTCCAATTCTTTTCTACTTTGTGATTTTCTTCCTAGGTGGCTATCTGCTCTACTCTTCGTTGTTTGCAGCAGTAGGTTCTGCTGTCGATAACGAAACGGAGACCCAGCAGCTGATGCTCCCAATTACCATTCCAATTATTTTGGCTCTAATGGTGATGATGCATACCTTCCAGAATCCGAACAGCTCCATCTCGTTTTGGTTCTCGATGATTCCGCTAACCTCGCCTATAGTAATGATGGCCCGAATACCGTTCGAAATTCCAACGTGGGAAGTAATACTTTCAATCGTTATTCTGTATGCCACCATCTTTGCGGTAATATGGCTCTCTGCCAAAATTTACCGTACAGGTATCCTTATGTATGGAAAGAAGACCTCATTTAAGGAGATGCTGAAGTGGATTAAGCATTCCTAGTATATTCGTTTTACCGAAGAAGCCGCTTAAACAAGCGGCTTTTTTGTGTAATTGTGTGGAGCAAGTTCCACATACTTGTGTAAGTTGTTTTGCTAGGGTTAATTGCTATATGTTTGAAAAGTAGAGTATTGTTGAATAGAAACGGCTTATTTCGTATATTGGATTGCATTTTGCAGTACATGAACTACATTAGTAACCCAAATTAAATTCAAGCAAATGAAAAAGTTTTTAATAGCAATAGCAGTTGTGGTATTTGCAGCTTCGTGCGGTAATAAGCAGGAAGTAGAGAAGCTAAAGGCCGAAAACCAAAAGCTTTCAGAGTTGGTTAGCGTAAAGGATACAACGCTTAATAACATATTTATGTCGCTTAGCGAGGTTGAGGAAAACCTCGAGGCTGTAAAGCAAAAGCAGAATATCATAAGCGTAACAACAAAGCAAGGAGAGCTTAGCCGCGATGTTAAGGATCGAATTAAGGATGATATAGCACAAATTAATGAGCTCCTAGAGCAGAATAAGCGAACCATTGCAAACCTTCAAGGCACAGCAAAGAAGCTTAAAGCTGCCAATATCAAGATTGATGGGCTTGAAAAAATGATTGAGCAGCTAACCAAGCAAAACGGCGAAAAGGATGCAGAGATCGCTTCGCTAAAGGAGCAGCTGACAAAGCTTAACTTCCAGCTCGCCGAACTAAATAGCCGTGTTGATACTCTAACTACCCATAAGAAGGCCTTAGAGGAGAATGTTACTGCCAGAACGAACGAGCTTAATACGGCATACTTCATTATTGGATCGCAAAAGGAACTCGAGCAAAAAGGTATCATCAACCGTTCCGGTGGCTTTATTGGTATTGGAAGAACGGCTACCGTAAACTCAAACGTAAATCTCGATGCATTTACCAAAGTCGATATCCGCAATTTTGAAGGTGTTGAAATTGGGCATAAGAACGTGAAGATTTTGAGTACGCATCCTTCCGACTCGTACACTCTTAAAGTTGATAGCAAAAACTTCTGCTCTGGAATTGAAATTACAAACAGCAAGAAGTTTTGGCAATCGTCTAAATTCTTAGTAATTACCTACCGAAAGTAGGACTCTTAATAAGGAATAGCAATGTAAAAAAGGGCTGGCTCTTGCTGGCTCTTTTTTACTATTTAAATACGTGCTCATATTAGGTTTATGGTAAGCTTTCCAACCCAAAGCATAAGGCGTAAAGTCTTTATTTCTTTTTTTGTTCTGATGGTTTTTGGTATTGTAGCCTTTTTCTACAGCTACCTTGGAGTTGTAAGGCTATCGAATACCTTGAGAGATGCGCCTGCATCTGCCCAAAAGCTTATCATTATAAACCAGACGCTGGTTAAAATCTATGAGTCGGAAACCGATGCTAAGCTGTACGCTGCTTCTGGCGACGACTCCTTTCTGAAAAGCTACGTAGAGCAAAACAGCTATATCGACTCAAGTCTTCAAGTGCTTAGAAATATATCCATTGATGCAGAACAGCAGGTTTTGTTGGGTAATATCCTTATTATACAAAGACAGAAAAGTAAGGTTATCAACGATATTATTGCGCTAAAGCATAAAAAGACAAACAAGGGCGATTATAAGTCAATCTTTAGATCGAAATCGGATAGTTCGGAAGTGGAGCTCAAGCATAGGATTTATTCTACATTAGGCTCAAACGCTCCTTCCGAGCCTGTGGTTGTTAGAAAGCGTACCTTTTTTCAGCGGCTAAAGGCTTTGTTTAAGGAAGACGAAACGCCGATAATAATGTCGCACTTGGGGGCGCAAAAGAAGGTTGACTCAATAACGGTAAAGCAAAAGAAGACGGATAACAGCATCGTACAGCTGCAATCAAAGCTGGCAATGCTACAAGAGCGGGATAAAATAAACGAGAAGCTTTTTAAGCAGCAGGAAATAGCGCTCCTTAAGAAGGATAAGCTGCTAACCGATAGAATGCTTTATCATATTACGATGATGAGCAAGGAAGAAATACGCATCAATAGAGAGCAGCTGGCAAAGTTTGAAAGCACTACGAATAGCTATATGCACAAGCTTATACTTATGGGGTTCTCTGCCTTCTTTGTGATCGTTGTTTTTCTGATTCTTATATTTAGGGATATACGGCTAAGCTCTCGTATGCAAAAGCAGCTCGAAGAGTCGAATGAAAAGATTCAGGAGCTGTTGAAGGTAAAAGAGAGATTTCTTGCCAACATGAGCCACGAAATTCGTACGCCTCTTTCGGCAATCATGGGCTTTTCCGATTTTCTGCTTAGCAAAAAAACGTATTCCGAAGAGGAGATTATGGCTATTAACTCCTCTGCTAAACACCTTCACTCTATTGTAAATGAGATTCTAGATTACTCAAAGGTAGAGTCTAACGCCGTGGAATTGGAGTTTTCTCAGTTTCCCTTGGAAGCATTTTTTAATGAGATCATCACCGAAATGAGCATTAAAGCCAAGGAGAAAGGGATCAGCTTGGTGCTTAACCTTGGAGTAGTACCATCGATGGTAAAGCTTGACAGGTTAAGGCTTAAGCAGGTTATGCTTAACTTGATAAGCAATGCAATAAAGTTTACAGAGCAAGGAGAGGTTGTTGTAAACGTTTACGTACAAGAAGAGGAACTAAGAATAGATGTTGTTGATACCGGAATTGGTATTCCAATGTCAGCTCAGGAGAAGATCTTTGAAGAGTTTACCCAAGCAGATGGGTCTGTAGCGCGAAAGTTTGGTGGAACAGGTTTGGGGCTAAGCATCAGCCGTAAGCTTGTTGTTTTAATGGGAGGAAATCTGTTGCTAAAGTCGGAAGAAGGCGTTGGAAGTACGTTTATCGTAGAGTTTCCTCTAGCGAATATTCTTAGCGAGGGAGCCAGTACGCTTAGTCAAGATATTTCTTCACAGCCAATTTCGTCTAGGGTACTTTTTATCGACGACGACAGCTACGTTCGGCTCCTTGTAAGCAAGATATTTGCAGCAAATGGCATCAGTTTTGATATTGCAGATAATGGGGCTAAAGGTGTGGAAATGTGTAGAAAAGGGGTGTATGGGCTTGTAGTAACCGATTTGCATATGCCCGGGATGAGCGGAATAGAGGCCGTTAAAGCTATAAAGGAGTACAATCCATTGGCTAAGGTGCTCTTCCTTTCGGCAGATGTCAGCGCGTCGATGACGAATGAAATGATGGCCATTGGGGCAAACGGAATACTGCAAAAGCCTTTTACGGAAGGGGAAATATTAACTGCAATCTCGAATATTATGCAAGTTCCAAGAGTTGATGTTAGGGAGGATAGGAGGCCGTTGTGCAATATCTCGAAGGTGACGGCTTTTATTGGTAATGATAGGGCGGAGCTTAAGCAGATTATTGATGCTTTTGTTTTATCGGCAGAAGAATCAATTGCATTTATTGCAAGCAACAATAGGATAGGCAATGAGGTGCCTGTTGCAGATAGGGCTCATAAGT
>RRZT011022464.1_pt1 | contig 12281 bp, 11 predicted proteins | sample 2165551 | NCBI WGS metagenome assembly RRZT01 (sample SAMN10456910, study PRJNA506462) | wastewater metagenome | biome: wastewater; feature: sludge; material: wastewater sludge; isolation source: wastewater sludge with Escherichia coli K12::gfp cells carrying plasmid... | place: USA: Moscow, Idaho... | reverse complement strand
GGTACCGGCTTCGACCAGCACGCTACGGACGATGGCGTTGTATTTTTGCGGATTTTCGACCAACGACGACACGGCGCCCTCCATGAAACGCGAAAAGGCAGGACGTGTGTACGGCAGCATGGTCTTTTCTAAGTCTTTCAATAAGCTGTCGGCGTACCGGGTGGTTACGCAGGCACCGGAGAGAAGATTGAGTTCTTGCAGCCGGTTGGGCACGGGAGCCAACGTGGCGGGACGGCCAATTTCTTCGTCGTTCATCCATTCCACCACGTGCGTAGGGGTTGGAAGTTGTTCGATGATGCGAGGTAGACCCGCCTGCAGCGCGGGCTTGGGCTTCAGTGGGTTTTGAAGTCCGAGTCGTTCGTAGATGGTCGACCAGCCCGGTTCTATCACCGTATCGCGCACCGCATGGAACCAATCTCCGGATTCGGTGAATACCGCGACGAATTCGCGCTCCACAACGGCGTCGGTCATTAACGAGGCCATGGCGCGGGCGGCCACTTCCGTTTCAATTCGTTCTTGATTGTCCTGCGGCTTGGATGGGGAGGGATGCCATTTCAGTGTTGGGTGCAGCGCCGGATGAGCACCCAGCACGGGCGAGGTGTTGGCATCACCCGTTTCGTCCGTATGCCACCAGCGTTCCCGAAGGCGCGAACCCAAGTGAAGATTCTGCACCAGTGTTCCAACCGTGCGGGTCGCGTTGGGGCCGAGTACGGCTTGATCCGTACGGGGGTAACTGATGCGGCCCGACATGTACGCGGATTGAAGAGCCGCCATGGTCTGTTCAGGACGTGAGTCAAGGACATGCGCCAAGAGGGCCTGACCGCTGAAAGGCGGCGGTGGGGGGATGCGTAGTGTTTTGATTTGGACCGAATAGTCGTCCAACACGGCATTCTTCAGGGCTTGCTGCTTGGCTTTGGAACTTTCTTCTTTTTCGTCGTACTCTCGAACATAAAATCGGCCTTTGGGTGTTTTCCACATGCCTTCGAGTAGGAATCGTTTCCAATGGCTGGATTTGTCTTGAACGATACGTGTCGCTGCAACTTGAACACGGCCGAGCCCTATGAAATCGCCTCCACGCTGCAGTTGATGCGCTGCGGCCAGGGGGAGTAATCGATCGAGGACGCGACGGGCGGTTTGAGCCTCTAGGATGCCCTGGTGCAATCCGGGGGCGTGGAGCGCCTCTCGAATCCCATCCACGCTGAGTTCATGCGCGTAGATGCGACTGGACGAAACTTTGGAATGGTATTTGTGAACAATACCGAGCGCTTGCGCCGCGATGCCCTCTCCTTCCCGATCGGGGTCAGTCATGAGGATCACTTCATCGAGTTGATCTTTGTAGGCGCCAATGGTCATGGACACGGCGTGTTCGAAAAATTTACCCTTGGTGGTTTGAACGTCCGCGTTGGGTCGAAGTGTATTGGCATCGATCCCGATGGACTCATTGGGAAATGTCCAAATGTAACCGCCAGTGGCGAGCACTTGGGTGTCGCGGCCCCATATTTGACGCGCCGCGTCTTGAACCGTTTTTATTTTTCCGATGGCTTCAATAATAACAAGCTTCATCGAATCATTGTACGCAATCGAAGAAAAAGCGCCAACAGGCGCTTTGGTGGGAGTCGCGAAGCATCAAACCGTAATCTGGGCTCGTATGTCAACACGTTCGAGCATGGTTACCAACATGTCGAGAGAGAACTTCTCGCTTTTTCCGCGCATGAGGTCGCTGATTCGAGGTTGGGACACCCCCATGGCTTGGGCTGCTGCTGCCTGCGTCATACCTTGGTCGTGGATGTATTGGCGTGCACGGTGTACCAGCACATCACGAAGCTTCATGGCATAGCTATGTTTATTTAGGGCGGTTTTGGGCATTGGTCAATCTCAAGAGGAAGTTTTTCCTCTACAATATGCACTAATGATATGCTTGGTCAAGTGGAACTCGGGCATATCCCTCTCTTTTTTGAACAAAGGCTGCATATGGGTGGAAACGCATTAAAGAATACCGAGACGCGTCGGTACGAACGGGACGAGTATTTTGCGCTGGTTGAGACCGTGCTGGCGAGGTTGCGCTCCTTGCCATCTTTTCGTGAGCGCCGTATGGCGGCCATTCCGGCGTATGGCACCAAGGAGTCCTTTGGCGATATGGACGTGCTCGTGGCCTCGGATGGTTTGAACCAGCGAGTATGGGAGGAAATTCGGGGAGAATTTCAACCGCACGATTTTGTTCGAAATGGTCCGGTTACCAGTTTTGATTTTGAATCGTTTCAGATTGATTTGATTTTGACACCCGGCCGTCTCTTTGATTCGCATTTGACCTATTACGCATTCAATGACCTCGGCAATTTGATGGGGCGTAATGCCTATGGCGCCGGTTTCCGCTACGGCGGGGCAGGATTGGAATATCGTGTTTACGATGAGCGATTTGAAAATACCCACATTGGCACGGTTGAATTAACCACCGATCCTTTCGAGGCTATGAAGTTTTTGGGTTACGACCCGGCTCGGTGGAAACAGGGCTTTTCCAGTAAGCAGGACATTTTTGAGTACGCCATTTCATCGCCATTGACGTACATGGATTTTTTCGACTTGGAGAAACGAAGTTACAAAGCACGGGTTCGCGATGCGAAGCGTGCCACCTACAGCGAATTTTTGCAGTGGGTGTCTCTTCAGGATTTGCCCGCATCGCCGCCGGACAATCACAAATTGGTTCAATTTGAACGAGCCTGCCGTGTATTTCCTGCGTTGCGTGAGCGCGTGGAGGAAGTGAAGACCAAATACCAGAGAGCGTTGGATGCGCGAGATGCGTTGACGGTGCATGATATTGTGGCATGGAGAGATACGACGCTGGTGGAAGCAGGGCCGTGGTTTGGCCGATTTAAACAGCAGTGGGCGACACCAGAGGCGTACCAGGAATGGGTTCTGACTGCGTCGGATGATGCAAAGAAGAACATGGTGCTGACGTCGAATCCTCCGTTGCCTAGTCCTCCCGTATGGACATTGACTCGGGTACGCGAATGGAGTGGTCTTTCTGGAGCTAAGGCGCAAGAGGCATTCACGCGGTTTCCACAACAGTGGATGGAAGCCGCCGATTTTCAGGGGTGGCTTAAAGTTACGGCCCCCGAAGACGTGAAACGGGAGTTTTTGGCTCATTTGCCTGGGCTGGTAGGGAATACGCCGCACGCGCCTAAAAATCAGTCCAGCGACTTTGCACCTTGAGTACCCTAGCATTTTAGGTGGGGTATATTTAATAGAGGCTTTGGGTTGCGCCGCGCCGAGTTCATCCTCAATATACGAACATGCTCAACCGTTATTTATATATTTTCGTGGCGGCCTCCGCGATGCTGCTTGCCGGCTGCTTTGCCAATTACCATCACGCGGAACTTGGGCCGAACGATGTCGTGTTGGCGCTTGGGGACCAGTTTACCTCCGGAGGAAATGTTAGCGAGTCGTTTCGCTATACCACGGTGTTGGGTCAAAACACCAACGCGCGCATTGTCAACTTAGGTCGCTCCGGTGCCATGGTGGCGGACGCTATTCCTGTGTTACGGGAAAACTTAGCCAAGCACCCCAATACACGGCTGGTGATTGTCAGCCTCGGTTACAACGATATCATCAAGGGCGTGGACCCTCGGTTTGTTACGTCCGCGTTTGTGGAGTTATTCCGAGAAGCGCAAAAGGCGAAGGTTCCTGTGTTGCTGGTGGGAATTCCTAAATTGCCGTATACCAAAGGTAATGATAAACCGACTGCTCTGTTTGAAGAACTTGGCGCAAACAACCATATTATTTATGAGCGCGAAGCCTTCGCGGCGGTGCTACGGGAGGCGGAAAATATGGAGTCGGGCAATCAGTTCAATGCGGATGGTTACCGTGTTTTTGCCGAAGAATTGGAAGCACGTTTGCGCAAAGAAGGTTTTATCCGAGGCTGATCTGGATAACGGGCCGTGAGTTTTAAGGTCCTAGCTTTTTAAGGCTCTGGCGTTTACAATGCGGCATGGCTCGTGAATTGACCTTTGGGTCAGCTTTTTTCTTTCGTCCTACTGGCTCTTCCGGTGTTTATCGTCTGTACTACGGGTGCGGACGATTGCTGATGGGTTGGGCTCTGGACCGCTCTTACAAGAGCAACAAACTTCATCGGGAGTGGCCATTTTGTTCTCGCTATGGCGATTACGTATTGTTGCCATTTCCGAGTACCTTGATCGAATGGCGGACGCTCCATCGGATGCTGAACGCGCTGGAATTGCATTGTCCTGAACACCTTCAGGATGTTGCGATGCAGGCGGTGGGGAATGCGGAACTTCGTATTGACTTGTCGCACAGTCCCAAGATGGGCGAGGCCTTGCGCATTCCAGGGCTTAAAACGCCGCCGGGTTTTGAGGCCCCGCTTTTCCCCTTCCAGGAAGTAGCGTTGAAATACATCGAGTCGCTCGGCTTTCGTGCCTTGGTGGGCGATGACATGGGCCTGGGAAAAACACCCATTGGAATCGCGGCCATTCTTTACAGCGGCGCACAACGTGCGATTGTGGTTACTCGTAGTGTGGCCCTGGGCGCGTGGCAGCGAGCCATCGCGACATGGTCGGACATGCCGTGCGTGATGGCGGTGGGTACGCGCGTGGTCAAGAGCCGACGCAAGGATGGGGTTGTAACCATTAAGCCCGGCACGGTAACACTGAACGATGGACTGAAGAATGTAACCAACGGCATCGTGCTCCTGAATTACGAGTTGTTGTCGGCATGGCGAGACGAATTGATGCAATACGGCGCCGACATCATCGTGTTGGACGAGGTGCACGCAGTTAAAGAGCCGAAGGCGGCGAGATCGAAAGCCGCGTACGATTTGATGGAGCAGTGCCCCGCAGCGGTGGGTTTGACCGGAACGCCCATCAACAATCGACCATTGGAGTTATTCCATGTGGTGCATCATTTGCAACCTGGCAAATGGGGCGAGTTTTTCAATTTCGCGGTTCGGTATTGCAACGCGCACCGCAAACTCATTGGCAAAGATTGGAAAAACTGCACGTTGGTTAAGCGCGACGACGGAAAAATGGTCAAGGTTCCCGCCGAAAAATACGCGTGGGATTTTTCGGGATCAAAGCGAGAAAAAGAATTGTATCGGCGTCTTCGGGCCAACATCATGGTTCGGCGTTTGAAGGATGATGTGTTGGACCTCCTGCCTCCGATTGAAGAGACCATTCCCTTGGAGCCCACCGATCGATATTGGAAAGTGGAAACAGGGGAACTGGCGCTGATTGAGGGCATTCTGTCCCCGAGCCCGTTGGCCAAGAAGAAGGCCGAGGCATCGTTGCACACATTGTTTGCGGCGGCTGCCTTGGACAAAATCGAATGGGCCAAGGAATGGCTTGCTGCTTTCTTGGAGGATACGGACCAAAAGATCGTGATCTTCTTCCACTATCAACGGGTAGGCGAAGCGTTGCAGGCCATGCTGCATGAGTGGGGCATCCCGCATGTCAATTTGTGGGGAACCAATCCGGACGCCGACGGAGATCACGTATTTCAAACGAACCCAAATATGCGGGTCGCGTTGTGCAGCTACTCCATGGCCCGTGAGGCGGTAACGTTAACCAAGGCCGCCTATCAAATGATGATGGAGTACCCCTGGGTGCCTGGTTGGGCGGAACAAGCACGGGATCGGACACGTCGAATTGGCCAGGAGCGGGCGGTTACCTATTATTATCCGATTCTCGTCGGCTCGGCAGAAGAGCGATTGGTTCGCGCTATGCTGGGGAAGCAGGATATTATTTCGGTTATTACCCAAGGTGTCCATCGACGCTCTATTGGGATCGATGATTCCGTGTTCCAATTGCCTTCATCTGAAAGTTACGTATGACCATGCATCCTATCTGGGCCGAATGGCTCGCACCTGTCCTTGATTCCGACGATTATGGGCAGCTTCAATACTTCATCGCGGACCGCGAAAAACGTGGCGCAACGGTATACCCTCCGGAGGAGAAGCGGTTGCGGGTGTTTGAGCGGGACCCGAACCAAATCCGGGTAGTGATTGTGGGGCAAGACCCGTACCACGGGCCTGGGCAGGCCGTAGGGCTGTCCTTTTCGGTGGGACGAGGGGTCGCCCGGCCACCATCGCTAAAGAACATTTGCAAGGAGCTGGAGGCCGATATTCCCGGTACCGTTAAAGGCTCGTCTGGTGATTTGAGCAATTGGGAGCGGGAAGGTGTTTTTTTGCTGAACACCATTTTGACGGTCGAGAAGGGGTCGCCCGCGTCGCATCAGAACATGGGCTGGGAAGTGTTCACGGATGCCGCATTGAAAACATTGGCGGAACAGCGAAAGGGGTTGGTGTTCATCCTTTGGGGGAAACACGCCCAGGCGAAAAAAGCGTTGATTCCGAACACGCAGGGGCATTACATCCTGGAATCACCCCACCCTTCTCCGTTTTCGGCGGACCGGGGATTTTTTGGTAGCCGCCCATTCAGTAAGACCAACGCGTTCTTAGTGAGGCAGCACCAACGCGGGATCGATTGGACCGTTGGAGGGTTGCAGCCCGCTGGGGGCTGATTCGCCCGGAGCAAGAGCCCCGGTCATTAACTGCTCACTCAGTTTTTCGCTTTCGGTTGGGGTTAAGTCGCTCACCCAACTCTGTTGGCGGTTGGTCCATTCTTGTTTTTGCGATGGCGACGGAGCATTTACCGCCGCTTTTTGCAGCCATAAAATAGCGCCAACGGGATCTTTCTTGATGCCCAGGCCATCGTGCAGCAATGTGGCGAGGAAGGCTTGGGCGTTGGGGTCATTGGCGTTAGCCCCTGCGTGGATATAGCTCAGCGCTATTGGTATGTCTTTCCCCTCCCTCAACTTGAACTGGCCATAGCCGAAAAACGCAGGCGGGAATCCCTTTTCAATGGCTTCCAGGTAGTATTTTTCGGCTTCTTGTGGGTGAGAGTGTTGGAGCGTTTCGGCCAGCGTATAGGCGCTGAGTGCGTGCCCAGCGCTAGCGGCTTTTTTTAACCATTCTTCAGCCTGGTTGGCGTCTTCTGGAATGCCTTGCCATTTGTCCCCGTGTGCGTACAGCGAGCCCAGCGCAAATTGGGCATCGGGGTTGCCACGCTTGGCATGGGCGCGGATGTTGGGGGCCTTCATGGAGACCGGGTTCTTTTCATCGAAGGGCAGGGGTTCTCGCCATTCGTAATAGGCTGCTGTAACCACGACGATGCCCAATGCGGCCAGGGCTAAATACAATTTAGGATGAAGGTTCATGGTTTAGGCAGGAGTGGCAACACTTCCAGGCGATAATTGACCGCCGAAGGAGCTACGGATTCTGGAATATTCCAATATAGCGGACCAGCGAAATGAGGGGGCATGGTGGGCTGGGTGAGCTTAGATAGTGTTTGCGAGCTGGATACTTGGGTATACATCGTTCCACCTTGTGCATCCAGCAAGGATATTCGAATCGACGGCCAATACGTGGGGATATCGGTCGAATTGTTTAGTTGCATCTCGACGCGAAATTGATGGTCCTCCATGCGCATGCTGGTTTTTTCCAATCGAAGGCCATCGACATTTCGGTAGGGCGGGACCGAAATTCCCATTGTGGTGTAAACACTTTTCAATGGAGCCATTTGCGCAAGACTCAAATGACCCATTTCCGCGAGATGGTGCACACCGAGGCCCGAGGCGGTCCCCGCCACAACGACGAGTAGGGCCAGCATGGCCCATGGTTTGTTCGACGCCTTGATGGCGGGAACGCGGGCGGTGGACGGTGGCATCGCCATGGGCGCATCGCAGTCCATCAGATGTTTTAATGCATTGAATGCCTCGTTGCAATCACCACAGCGGACGAGCCCATTACCTTGGTGAAGGATTCCGATGGGAGTTCGGAACAACGATTGGCAGTGGGGGCAGACGGTGGCGAGCATGCCATAAGCATAGGGGGCCGGTGGACGGTGGACAAGTTGTGCCGGTTGGAAACGTGGCATGTCCGTTAAGACCATCGGTACACTAGGGCCATGCACTATCTTCGCCATTCTTGGTTTGACCCGACGAGCTTATCCAGCCGCAATGTTACCTGGGGCGTTCTATCGGGTAATTCGGATAAAGATTCCCTTCAGGTACAAGCGTACCGTTCTGCTCTTTTAGCCGAAAACGATGCCGCCGAGCAACCGGTCTGGAAACGGCGAGGACGACAGCGCATGGCGGAGCAGCCCATTGTATTGCAGCAATACCCGGACACCTTGGTGGACTCTATTGGCGTATGGGGCAACGACGAGGAGGTGCACGCGTTGTATTCGGTTCAGGCGGGAGTTCCGGTGGCGTTGGTGGGTCTTCGCGTGGAAAAAGATAGCGGGAGCCTGCATGCGTATCTGGACGCGATGTACGTGTTGCCCAATTATCGGCGCCGGGGTCTAGGGTCTGCTATTGCGCAACATGCCGGAGAATGGGCCGTTCTTGGGATGCGGGCTTGGCGCGATGGGGCGCAGAAACTGAGTGTGCACGCACAAACGCAGAATGTCATCGAGGCCGCGTTGGCGCAGACATTTTTTCGTAGTGCCATGGAGACCGCGCAACTTCACGGTATTGAGGTGCCCTCGTTTGAATGGGGCATTGTGGGAGATGGCGAACTGTCTGAGGGCTTGCCTAAGCCGTAAAAATCGACGCTATTATCCAGATATCCCGATGTTCCATGGCAGGCGCACCGTGGCGGTATGGGTCGTGCCGGTGGTCTGGACGGAGTAGGAAGCCTGTTGGTCGTAAAGAAGGTGGAGGCGAATCCGGACATCGTCTTCCGCCAGGCCTAGGCCCTGATAGCGTAGGGGTTCGGTGGCGTTGGAAGGTACTGGATTGGTTACCTCCAACTGAAGATAACTTCCGCTGTGCATCAACGCAACGTCGATGTGGCCGGGTGTTTTTTCAATGCCGTGGCGAATGGCGTTCTCAATCAAAGGCTGCAGGATGAAACCGGGCATCCAGGGATCGTAATCTTCCACCTCCTCGTCAACGTGCCATCGAACCTGAAGGCGTTCTTCCAATCGCAATTGCTCCAGCCGAAGGTAGTGCTCCAGCCGTTCGCGTTCATCGCAATAGCGTACGAACGAAGAATGGGGCTTTAGCGCAAGGCGCAGCAACTGAGCCGCGTCTTCCAGCGCAGGACCTATTGGACCCTGACTGGGTGCCATGGCGCGTAAGCAGTTCAAGACATTGAACAAAAAATGCGGACGAATGCGTGCTTCCAGGATGCTGGCGGGCGCAATCGTTTCGTTCATTGCTTTGTAGCGAACATACAAATGCTCTGCAGCCTCGTACAAGGCCCACCAGAGCATGGAGACGGCCCAGGGCAAGGCAGGGTAAGGGTGCGCGGTCCAGGATTGAAGGCTGTAGGCTACGACGGCGTACACGCCGCCATGCAGGAGCAGGGATAGCTTGGGCGTGCACTGCAGATGCGTTTGGAAGGCCAGGGTAAGGACCCAGGAGAAAAACCATACGGGCGCGAAGGGGGGAACGTCCTGGTTTGAATGGATGAGCCATACGGAAACGGGCAGCAGGGCGCTGGTGAGTAAGCCGCGCGCAAAGTACGTGATGCCGTAACGGGGTACGGCCGGAGATGCGGAGGAGCGGACCATGAAGCATTGTGCAGCAGGGCGCGGGAGTGCGCAACGGGTTGTTTTTGAAAGTATTTGGGGAGGCCTCTTGACGACTTATATTTTTGCTGGATAGCATGCCTCTACAGCCTAAGCCTATTGGAGAAACCATTTCATGAAATTCAAGCAAACCGCGATCTTGCTCGCCGTAGCCGCCCTTGCATCGGTGTCTGTTGCCCATATGACCGCCGATCTCACCGCAGAAAACCCATCAGCGGAGAACGCCGCAGCGGCGAATCCTGTTGCCGTGCCCACGGATCCCGTGATGGCGGCCTCCGTGGAAACCATTCAACCGGAAGTAAAATCCCCCATGGTAGATGAAGCGATTCTGGCTACGGAGAAGCCGGTTATTGCGGTCGCGGAGACGCCGCCCGCACTGGTGGAAAACACGACGTTGAAACTGCCGCCTCCTCCGCCTGGCGCGACCAGCGTGGTCGCCTCGACGCCATCGGACAAGCCTGCTGCGGGCTTGCTGGTGTCCTCTGAAGACAAGGCACGCCTTATGACCGCGTCATCCACCCAGGAAACCACTTCCGCGAGTGGCGTAACGGCGGATAAATCCGGCGTTGCCATGTCGTCCGACATTCTGTTTGGATTCAACGGTTCCACGTTGGGTCCGGACGCGCGCGTTTTGTTGGACCGCTTGCTTCCTCGGTTGAAGTCGATGGAGCTGGACATTGTGCTGGCTACCGGGCACGCCGACAGGATTGGTTCGGATCGTGCCAATGACAAAATTGCGCTGCGCCGAGCCAATGCGGTTCGTGAATACCTGGTGTCGCGTGGTATTTCTGCGGACAAGGTTCGCGTCGATTCCAAGGGCTCGTCCGAACCGGTTACTACGGATTGCGACAACAAGAAAGGCGCAACACTCCGCGAGTGCTATGCCCCAGACCGTCGCGTCAATGTTACGGCCCAGGGCTATGGTACGGCGACACCCATGCCTACGCCCAGCAGCAAGTCTTCGACGAGTCGCACATCGACGGTAGGCCAAGACACGACCTTCACGGTCTTCTTTGAAGGCAACAGCATCAAGCTGAAATCCACGGACAACGATTTGTTGGATGAAATTGCGGATGCCGCACTCGAAGCCGAGAAAGTTCATCTGCGTGGTCGTTCGGCCATTGGCGATTCCGAACAGCGTAAGGCCCGAGCCAACGCGCGCGGTTGGGCTGTTCTCCAAGGGTTGGTTTTCCGTGGTGTGGAAAAAGAAGATATTCGTATCTTCTATCGAACCAAAGGCTTCAACTCGAAGGAAAACAACGAGCGCGTGGACGTTCATTTGATTCCGAAGGCAGAAGGCAAGTCTTCCTGATAAAACCAAAGGCTGTTGCGAGCGTGGGCTCGCCTTTATCGCCCCGTTCGGGGCGTTTTTGTTCTTATAGGAGCCTGCGACTTGAACTATTTTTTGGATTACGCGTTTCTTCCTGCTTGGTTCTGGTGCCTTCAGGGCTTTTTGCTGGGCGCGTGCATTGGCTCTTTTTTGAATGTCGTGATGTACCGGATTCCGATTGGTCCGGTACAACGAAAACAGGGGCGGCTCTTTAGCATTAACCGGCCCGGGTCGCATTGCCCTTCTTGCCAGCATCCGCTTGCGTGGTACGACAATCTTCCGGTTATTGGGTGGGTCGTGTTGCGGGGCAAATGCCGCTATTGCGGCGTGGCAATTCCATTTCGGTACGTGGGTTTTGAATTCCTCGTGGGCGTGATGGTGGCAGCTGGTGGCTACGGGTTTCAGTTGGTTGGATTGCTCGGAATGGGCTTGGGGCTGATGTGGTTGATACCGGTCCTGGTGTGGACGTTTAAACGCGTACGATGGCATCGGTTTATGCTTGGGTGGACCGGAGGAGTTCTTGGCGTGTGGCTTGGATTTCTCATGTGGGCCATCCATGCCCAAACATGAACAAGGCGCCGAAGCGCCTTGTTCATTTCTTGAAATATTTGTCGATGAACTCACTGGTTTTTTTCATCGAGGCCCGCATGGCTTTGGTGTAGTCCACTCCGTGGCGTTGCGCGATGTTCTCGGCCAACGCGATTTGTTTCTCGCTTGGAGGACGGTCTGTGCCAGCGGATGCGGCGCCACGCGGACTGGAACCCATATGCTTGTCGATGAATTCGCTGATGCGTTTCATCGAACCTTCCAGCGAAGCATCCCACACCACGCCTTTTTCATCCGCCAGTTTTTTCGCCATGGCAATTTGCTTTTCGCTGGCGGGACGCTCGTTACCACCGCCTTTGCCCATGTATTGGTCAATGAAGGCCGAAATTTTTTGCATGGAACCTTCTAACGCGGAGTCCCAGGCGATGTTGTTCTCTTCCGCTAACTTTTTCGCCATGGCGACTTGTTTTTCGGAGGCGGGCCGATCGGCGCCGCCCCCGGTTCGGATATTGTGCTTCTGGGCATAGAGGACGGCGTCGTCGATGAATTTCTTCGTCATTTGGGCCGACATCCGCATGGTGTCGCTGTATTCCATCCCCGTGGCGTTTGCAAGATTCAGGGCGAACTCGACTTGTTTTTCGGATGGGCCACGGCCGGACATGTAGGCGTCCAAAAATGCCCGTGCGCCGTTCAAGGTTTCAAACGCATCATCCGGCACCGATTCGCCTTTTGCCTTGATGCTGTTCATGAGAGCCAATTGCTTCTCGGTGGGTTTGCCTGTTCCGGGTGCTTGAAATGCATTG
>RRZT011742539.1_pt1 | contig 12282 bp, 16 predicted proteins | sample 2165551 | NCBI WGS metagenome assembly RRZT01 (sample SAMN10456910, study PRJNA506462) | wastewater metagenome | biome: wastewater; feature: sludge; material: wastewater sludge; isolation source: wastewater sludge with Escherichia coli K12::gfp cells carrying plasmid... | place: USA: Moscow, Idaho... | reverse complement strand
CTTGGCCCAGCGCCTCCAGCTTGCCGGGAAGCTCCTTGAGGCTCACCGGCGCGAATGCGGGCGTCGCCGCTTCCCGACCGTTCCACCATCGGGACAGCGACGCCTGCGGGTCGGTGTCGATCAGCACGCAAGCGCCGTCACCCGCCCGTTCGGCGGCGACCGCGATATGCGCGGTCAGGGTAGTCTTGCCGACACCGCCTTTTTGGTTCGCCAGAACAATGGTTTTCATCGCCGTGCTTTCGTTTTTTCGTTCCTTCTTCCCGGACAGAAAAACCGCTTTCGTTTTTTCTGGCTTGAGTATAGCGGAACGAAAAGCAGAAAACACGATACCGGCGACCGCGCCGGTCGTAGAATATCGCCCAACCTCAGCGGCCCATGACCACCGGCGACCCGCCATGACCGACGGCATGATTGCGATGGCTCGCAGCCACCGCGAGGGCCAAGAGTACCCCACCGCAGAGGCCCTAATCGGGAATCTGCCGAAGGTGCTACGCGCCCTGTGCGATCATGTACTGACGGGCCAAGCGACCCCGCTGGATGTCGCCTACCGGCTGGCGTCGCTGATTGATGCGGTTGAGAACGTCGCGCCCGATCCAATCCGGTCGGATGATCCACCGCATCGCCGGCATTGAATCCGACCGGATGAACCGCTGCCATTTCGCCGCGTTCGCCCTGGTCCTCGCCCTTGCGGTTTGCGCGGATCGAGACGAAGACCTCGCGCCCGTCATACCGCCGCTACCTGCCGAAACCGTGCAGCGGGCCGAGGCCGGGGACGCCGCCGCTCAATTCAAGCTGGCCGAACACTACTTGGCGACCGAACCCGACGACCCGGCGCGAGTGCTCGGTTGGCTGCGCGAATCCGCCCGACGCGGCTATCCGCTGGCCCAAACCAGTTTGGGCGTGCTGTATCTCAACGGGGATGGTGTGCCGCTGGATCAGGTTGAAGCGTATGCGTGGTTTACGCTCGCCGCCGACCAGGGCGAACCCGGCGCGCTTGAGGCGGAAGCGGCGCTAAGCATCGAGTTGAGCGAGGAGGAGCTAACGCGCGCAAAGGAACTGGCGACCAGGTACGGGGTTGTAAGCCCAAACCGCCGAAATTTCCGAACGGTGTCGAGATGTTATTAACCAATTGATTAATTGAAGTAATTATTTGTATGCCAAATAACGATCATTAAGACGTTATCGATCTTATAAACATAAAAACCATACAAAACATGAAAAAAATTGTATAAATTTCTGGCGAAAAGTGGCTTAAAACTTAACACCCACGCCTGAGCCCACGAAAATCAGTCTATTTTGACCTAGAAAACCCTTGACCAATGGCTGGACAGAATTTTCGGCGGCTTGGACTTACAACCCCTTCTAAGGAGATACCGCAATGCGATCCGTAGTCTTGAGAAAAGACATTATCGCTATCTTGTCCTGGGCTTCATTAGGTTTTTCGGGAGATGCCGCCAGCGAAAAATTGGACTGCTACGGCAGCACCTGCTACCGCTTCGCCCCCATACAGCTCCAAATATTGGAAATAAAACAACAAATAGAGCATGAGGCCAGAATGGGGGTCGCCAAATCACAGTACCAATTCGGCTATGGGTACAAATATGGGGAGGAACGAGACGACGCTCAGGCCTTCATCTGGTTTCGCCGTGCCGCAGAACAGGGTTTTGCTCCCGCACAGTATGAGCTTGGCACAATGTACGCTGCGGGACAAGGAGTGCAGCAAGATAATACCCAAGCTGTTGCCTGGTACCAAAAGGCCGCCGCTCAGGGTAATACCGACGCGCAGAAGGTGCTCAACACTATGCAAGCTAATATGACTGGAAATAATGAGCGCCCAGTCAGAGGAGCCGGTGGGCAAGACGCTGTTCAGGCGGTACGCCGGGCCGCCGCACAGGGCCTTGCTCAAGCGCAGTATAACCTCGGCTTGATGTACGCGGAGGGGCGCGGGGTGCAGCGAGACGACGTTCAGGCCGTCGCCTGGTACCAAAAGGCCGCCGCACAGGGCTTTGCTCAAGCGCAGAATAACCTCGGCTTGATGTACGCGGAGGGGCGCGGGGTGCAGCGAGACGACGTTCAGGCCGTCGCCTGGTTACAAAAGGCCGCCGCACAGGGCTTTGCTCAAGCGCAGAATAACCTCAGATGGATACAAACTAAGAACGTGCGCGAGGCATCCGCAGCAATGTCAGAATGCTATGCAGAAGGAGTCTACAAAACATGCACATCAGAAAATATGTTCTGCCGAGATGAAATATCGCAAGGAACGGGGTTGGGAAAAACCCAAACAGAGGCAATCCAGCACGCTTTAAAAATGTGTAGTGACCATATGACGACTATGTTGATAATTTCAAGTTTTCCGTCGTCCGATCAAAAACGAAGTATCAAAAGTTCTTGCAGGGTGACTAGTTGCAAGTAGTGGATGCGGAAAAAGGCGCCAAGCTCAATTTATTTCGATAGCCTCATCACCTATCACTTTCAGACATGCTACGACGTTAAGGCAATTATCAATCGAGACGGCGAACTTGGGGACGGTAAGGAAACTGGCTGATGAAGTGGAACGCGGGCTTGGCGAGGCGCTTCCGGGGCTGCGCAAGACGGTGATGGGGAAACTGGCGCTGGCCGTTCGGCGGTTCGCCGGCCGCTGCGGGCCTGTGTTCGGCGTCTCCGTGCCGGTCGCCGTGCCGCCGTCGCTGCGGCTGTCGCCGCCGCCGGCGCTGCCCGCTCCGGTCGCGTGGGCGCGGGCAGCGTAGGCGGCTGGGGTTTCCCGCTCGGTGCGGCGGCGTTGCCGCCGCCGCTGGCTGGCGTGTCGGTTACAGCGCCAGCTCTCCCACCGGCAATTCAAATCGCTGCCGGGCTTTCGCCGGCATGAAATCCATCATCAGCGGATCATCGTCCGGCGTGGCCGGTTCGGCTTCGGGCCAGTCGTTCCGGCGCCAGCAGTCATCGAAGCGCGCCAGGGCGGTTTCCCACTGGTCGCGCCCAGCTTGTAGCTGCTGGCGTTCCATCGGCATGACCGCCACCTCGAACGGCTCGCGGGTCTGCACGAACACGAACGCCACGCTTTGACCTCTTACGAGGTCGCGGTAAAAAGCCGCACTCAGCGGATAGCGATAGCGTTCCATCGTCGCCTGTGCGGCGGCGAGGTTCCAGGTGGTCTTGAGTTCGATGACTTGCCGCTTGGCTTCGTGGTGGATGTCCAGCCGGGCCTTGAGAGGAAGCAGGCCGCGCGCCCTGGGCTGGATGATGGTTCGCTCCTTCTTGCCGTGGCGGAGCAGCTTGCGGGCTTCCGGGCTGGCGTGCAGGGCCGCGACGAGGGCGCGGGCCTGGTCCAGTTCGGCGGGCTTCACCACCGTCAAGCCGCCTTGTTGCAGCGCAGCATAGCGGGCTTTCCCGGCCACGCTGCGGCGCTCGTAGTCGGCAACGATGAATTCCCGGTCGAACTGGCGCGGGGTCAACGCCAAGCCATGCACCAGCGTTCCCAGCCGAAGCGCGGCGGTCGCTTCCTCGGCGGGTCGTTGCGGGTCCAGATACTTCCGCCAGCAGGCGGCGGGACTGTCGAGCATGGCAATCAACCAGTGCGAGGAAATACCTTGCAGGTTTTGGTAATCGCGGTTGTTCATGTGGCCTCCAGGCGGCGCGGTGGTCTCCAAAGTACCGCGCCCGTCATGGCGCGGTAAGTCGCGAGGTTACAAGTGCGTATCCAGTCCGGTGATCTGCGCGAATATCCGCTGGAGGTCTTCGCAATAAATATCGTCAAGCTCGGCAACGACATCGACCGCGAACGTGGGCGCTCCTTCCTGTCGGGAAAATTTCATCCGGTAGGTGTCGCTTGGCTCAAGATAAATGCCGACGGCAGCAATCCGGTTATTTGTTAAATTTTCTGGTAGCCGGAAGATCAAAGCGTTCTCTTCGGCCACAAGATTTTTGGCTCCGGTCATGGCGATAAACCGGCTTCCGCCCAGTTGTTGCAAAATGGTGGTCACTATCGTTGTGGACATGGGTCTTTTCTCCAAAAAGTGCGCCGTCCCTGGCACCATAATTGAGTTATTTGCCGCCGTTGCCGTTATCGGCGGGTTTCGATTCGATCAGCCGGATAAACTCCGGCGTGTAATGCAGTTGTCGGAATTGCGCGATGGCTTCGGCGTATTTGCCGGCGCTCACAACCTCGAACTCCACCGCGAAATAGCCGTTACCGTTGGCGCGACTGGCACGCTTGCACATGTGCGCCCTAATCGTTTTGCCTAGCAGTGACTCGCCTTTCAAGCGATAGGAACGACGCAACTCTTCAAACTGGTCTAACGATTCGGTCTTGAACAAGATCGAAGACAAAACCCCTTCCGGGTCAATGAACAGGACGGCAAGCCACTTTTGCAGCGGGTATCCAAAAAACTCACCCTCCGAAATCTGCGCGCCCACCAATTCCATATCGAGCTTGGGGCCGCGAAAGTTGCTCGCACCGATTTTGAACTGTCCGGCTTGGCAATCCGGGCGCCATTGTCTTACCGAATCCGCCAGGATTTGGCCGGGTTCAAGCTTGGTCACATCGTCAAGAGTGATTTCGTTCATGTTTCCCATTTTCGTTAGCCCGCCATTGCTGGCGGGCGCCTCATCAGATTAGATTTCGACGACTTCAAGGGCGCGGTTTTGAATGTTCCAGCGCAAGCGGTAGCCGCTCAGGCGCAAGAAATAACAAGCGGTAACAAGCGTCATTTGAGGATGGAGCCGGATCATGGCGCGTTCCCCCTCGGCGTTTCCCAGCGCCAGCCGGTATCCTGTTCGGGCCGGCCGTAGGGGTGGTGGCGGGCTTCGTCCTCTTGCGCTAACTTGTTGAAATAGGCTTGTTCGTCGGCGTCCATCCAAGCCTGATAGGCGGAATCGGCGGCAAGCCGCGCTTGCCAGTCCGGTTGTGTGGCGGTTAGCATGTTTTCACCTCGTTCGTCGCTGTTCGGGGTTGCAGTCGGGGCGCTCGCGTTGTTTGCCGCAACGCGAGCGCCTTCTTTTCAGGCCGCTTCCTGCTCGCGTTCCCATTCCTTCCTGACGACTGCCCGAATATGTTTGTCGAGCAGTTGCCACATGCTTTCTCTCGCCTCTTGATTTTCATTCGAGCAATACCATGTAAACATGGCGTGTTCAAACTGTTCACAATCTTTGTCATTGCAATACAGATTGTTTAACGCGATGTTCATGGTTTCGAGAATTTCCTTTTTCTCTTTATCTCGCTCGCGGTCACAATAAAGATTGATGTGCCACCACGCGAATTCCTTGTTAAAAGATACTTCTTTCGCTTCCCGTTTCATGTCTTCAAGGTCTTCGCGTTCGCGCTCCCAATCGTGCAAGCCTGGGCCAATCGCGTAAGCATGTGCAACGAGTTTCATTCTGTTTCCTCCTGCGCTTGGGTTTGTGGCTCAGGTGTCCAGTGAATGTCATAAGACAGCGAGCACAGTTCGCGGAAACTCTCCTGTCCCATCAGCATGTGAATTTCGTTCCCTTGATTGTCTCGAATACAAATAGCCGCGCGTTGTGGTTCCTTGCATTCGCCGACGCTCAAAACCGAGTTATCGAGGCCGTCTATTTGAAAAATCTTACGCATTGTTTTAACTCCGAAATGGGTTGATTCGCGCTTGTCCACAAGCGACGAGCAAATGATTTTCCCGGTTTCTCCCTTTTACGCCCCCGAGCCTACCGAGAAAGAGGGCGCTACATCCGTTTAGTCGATATCCTTGTTACTTATGGTAACAAATAAAAAATAAAAAAACAATTTTTTTGAAATAATTTGCATTGAAAAAGAGAGAAAAAAACCACCTATGTACTAGAGAAACGGAAGCAGATAAACGCTAACGGACCAGCCGAAAACCGACCGCCCAAACGCCAGAACCAGCGGGCACCCAACGACCCCACGGCGGAAGGGCCGAAAACCCGCAAGGGAACACGACCAGGGGCAAACCGAGACCAACCGCGAACGCGGCGGAGGCCCAAGAGCCGGAACCGGACCCGCAGAAACAGGCCGACGACCGAGCGGACGGCGACAAGCCAGCGGGGCACGGCGCACCGGGAAACACCACGAAGCCGGAACCGGGACCGCCAGCCGCGACAGCCCGCACCAGGGCGACCGAGCGGGCGGCGAACGCGGAGCGACCGGAGCCGAACGCGGCGGCGGAAAACACCAGCGCACCGGGAGCGGCGGCACGAACGAACGAATCGGCGCCAGCCGCGCAACCAACCGCGACCGAACGGCCACGGGCGAGCACCGAGGCCACGACGCCGGCCACGAGCGGCGCGAAGGCCGGCGACAGCCGGCGCGAGCCGGAAAACCCCACGACGGCGGGAGCCGACGCGGGGAACAGGGAGAGGGAGCGCACGGCTAAGCCGCGCGAGCGGGCACGAGGGCGCGCAACCCCGACCGGCACGGCGGCACGCACGGGCAGACCGGCACGGAAACCGCAAACCCACCGGGGACCGCGCGCACGGCGCAAAAACCGGGGCGCGGCGGCAAGCGCCGACCCCAAGACCGCGCGAAGCGCGACGCGGCGGCGAACGAACCGAACCGGGCCACGGCGACAAACCCCGACAGCGAGCGACGCGAGCGGCGGAACGACAGGCCCAGGGCGGAACCGCCCCACGGTGCGACCCGGCACCGGGCGGAACGGAGAACCACGCGAACGACCGGCACGAAGCCGGAACAGCGAGACAGAGCGACCACGACACACCCCCACAAGGCGAACCAGCGACCGAAGGGAGCCGCCCACCCGCCGCCGCAGGAGCGGCGGAAGCGCCCGCCGGGAGCGGGCGACAGGGACGGGAGGGAACCCCAAACCCACCCCCCAGCGGCAGCGCCGGAGGGGGCGAGCGCGACGGGCCGGAAGCGAGGAGCGGGCGCAAGGGCGCGAAGCGGCGAAGCGAACCCTTGTCGCCCGCCCGCAGCGAACGGCACAAGCGCAAAAGCCCCCCGGCGCGACGCGGGGAAAACGCGAGCGCTAGCGAGCACGACCGGCAGGGACGCCAAGCCAGGGACGGCGCGAAGGGCGGGGGTACGGGGGCGGGGATGGCCCCCGAATCTTTTCAGCGCACTGCTCGCGCGCCGGGAGCGCGCCGCGCCGCATGGATGCGCTCCCGTTCCCGTGGCTGGCGAACGTGGGAGCGCGGACAGCGATAGCGCGATTCAGGTGGTGCTGGATTTTATTGCGCCGTACACCGTTGCATTAACCGCGACTTGAATCTAGCATAGAGTTACTAAACGTAACTAGAGAACCGGATATGAGCGATGATGTTGGCCACGCGATTGTTGTGCGTCGCGCGATCCTGAAAATGAATCAGGCCGAACTGGCACGACGGATCGGCGTTACGCGCAACTACATCAGTATGATCGAAACCGGCGAACGTCCGCTGACTGACGAGTTGCGCCAAAAAATTTCCGCCGCTCTCGGCTGCAAGCCGGAGGATCTCGCGAAATGGCAGCAAGCGGCGTAGCGGACATAGCCGTCGGCTTCGAGTGGACGCCGTTCGCGCGCGGGTTCGTTTTTTGGGAACACTCCGGCAAGGAGCATCTACCGCCGCCAGACGAGGCGGGCCGGCGCGAGTGGCTGGAGGGATTTCTACAATCACACGCCGATAACCCGAACGATCCGCGTGAGGGGATCGATCCCGGCATCAAGGAGGGCGCACATGCGGCACTACGCCGGACGCTGGCCGGGCAGCGCGACGTTGACGAGTTGCTATCGCTGCTGGATCGAATGCTGGCGGAATGGCGCGAGGCCGGGGAGTGGCGAAGGATGCGGCTGTGACAGTCGAGCCTGTAGCTACAGGTTCAGCGAAAGAACACGCTCCAATTCGGCAACGAAGTCGGTCAGCGAAACGCCCATCGCCAAGCAAAAGGCTCGCAGTTCGAGCGCATCGATCCGCCTTTCGCCTCGCTCGCATTTCGAGATGAACGATTGGGTCGCGCCCAGCTTTTCAGCCAGTTGCTCCTGCGTCAAGCCCTGCCGTTCTCTGAATTGCCGCAATAATTCCAAAAACTTGGCATATTCCGTTGAATGTATAGTTTTCGGTTTACTCATGACACCGCGCCTAAAAAAACGCGGATTCTTTTACACTTTTTATTCTGATAGTCAAAAAACGGCTATTCTTTTTTTGACTATTCCAAAACGGGCTTTCAGCGACGATAATCGATTTTTATGAGGGTTTTATGACGACGTTAGATTTTTAGCTAACAAATTGAAATATAAATGAAAAAGCCCGCTGATGCTGTGGCGGCGGACGCGGGCTTTTCCAAGGTCCATTTCAGGAGAAAATCCATGAAATCAGGTGACAAAGCTTACCCGGATTCGTTCCCCATTGCCAGCGGCAACCCCGATCCCGTCGCCGGCTCCATCGCCCATCTGCTCCATCTGCTCGACCGCCCGATAGCGTTCCACAGGTGTTTCGTTGACATCACCGGCTCGGTCACGGCCGCGCTCATGCTCAGTCAAGCGATTTACTGGCAGAAGCGCACCAAGGATCATGACGGCTGGTGGTACAAGACCCGCGACGAGTGGACGGAGGAAACCGGCATGAAGCGAAAGGAGCAGGAAGGGGCGAGGAAACGGCTCCGGGAACTTGGCATTTTGCATGAGCAACTGCGGGGCGTCCCGGCGACGCTCTGGTATCGAGTCGATGAAATTCGGTTGCTGGAACTGCTGGCGAAACCCGCTGAATTGGCCGCTGCTGACCCCGCTCCAGTTGGTACAAAACGTACCAACTGGAAGGGCCGAAACGTACCAACTGGAAGGGCCGAAACGTACCAACTAGAAGGGCCGAAAGGTGCCAGCAAGAAGGCCCCTTTTGGTCCAACATTTAATGAACAGAGACTACACAGAGACTACACAGAGACTACCACCACCACCCCAAACCCCTCCTCCTCCACGGAACGCGCGGCGGAACCCGAAGCGGCGCGTGGTGGTGGTGGTGTTCAGGACGAAAACCAAGACTCGGCCAGCGACCACGGGATAGCGGCGCTGGAAGCGACCGAGGAACAGGCGGCCAGCGGGGAAGCGGTTCAAGCGGTGGCGACCACGGACGAGCGCGGCGACACTCTCACCGAAGCGCCGGCAAAACTGGTCTACCCGGCGAAACTGACGGGACCGGAGCGCGAGGACATCGCCGCGCAAGTTGAACCGTTGCCGCACGAGGTGGCGCAACAGATGCTCGACGTGATCGAAGCGAAGCGCCAAGCGGGCCAAATCAAAACCAACCCCGCCGCCGTGCTGCGCGGCATCGTGCGGAAATACCGCGCCGATCCGGCCGCGTTCGATCCGTCGCCCGGATTCGGGAACGCCGAGGCCCGCCGCCGCCGCGCCGAAACGGAAGCGCGGGCGCGGGCCGAGGTGGATCGGCGGGAGCGGGAGCGGGAAGCGATGCGGGTAATTCCGGCATCGCGCGAGGTCGCCCACAAGTCCATCGCCAACCTCAAGCGGCTGCTGCGGGGCCATGCTTAGGAAAAAAAGATTTAAGAAGTTTTTTGTAGAAAAAATTGCGCGGCACGACGCTTTAAGCCTGATGAATAGGGCGTTTTCAGCCGCCAGGGGCTATACTTTACAAATCGAAATTCGGTTTTTGACTGTAGAAATCGCTCTTTCCGAAGAATCAAAATTGCCATTTTGATAGATCAGGATTCAGAAAACGGGGTGGAGTATCGATATGCCTTTCGACCGGGAGATATTCGACGAGGCCCGCCGCGAGTTCTTATCGCATCTGCTGTACGCCAAGGGCCACGGCAAATCGACCTGCTACGCCTACAACGGCGACCTGGGGCTGTGGGCCAACTGGCTGACCGAAGCGGGCAAGGACTGGCAGCGGGCGCGACCGACCGACGTGGAGCAGTTTGCGGCGTGGCAGTTGCGCGAGCGCCAGGTGAGCGCCCACATCGTCAACCGCCGCCTGAGCGCCTTGAGCAGCTTCTACCGCTGGGCCATGCGCCACGAGATCGTCGAAAGCGATCCGGTCTATCTGGCCGACAAGCCGAAACGGCCGCTGCGGATTCCGGTCTGGCTGGAGCGGGAAGAGCAGGCCCGGCTGGATGCGACGATCAAGAGCCGGGAGAACATCCCGATCAACATTTTCGGCGACAACAAGGCCAAGATGACCGAGACCCGGCGGCGCTACGAGATGCTGTTCGGCCTGCTGCTGAACTCCGGCTTGAGGATCGGCGAAGCGCTATGCCTTAAAACCGCCGACGTGCGGATTCTGGACGGTCTGGCGAAGTCGGTGAGGGTGATCGGCAAGGGCGACAAAGAGCGCCTTGTACCGCTTCCTGCGGCGTTTGGCGCGGTGTTCGGGTTCTGGCTCAAGGACCGGAACCGGACGGAGTTCGTTTTCGCCCGCGCCCCCGGCCAGAAAGCCGTCTCGCGGCAGTCAGCCGGGGCCTACCTGCGGCTGATGCTCAAGAAGGCCGGCATCGAGAAGAAGATTTCGCCCCACAAGCTGCGCCACACCTACGCCACCAACCTGCTCAACGCCGGGGCCGAGCTGGTGGACATCAAGGCCCTGCTCGGCCACGAGAGCATCGCCACCACCCAGATTTACACCAACGTCGGGCAGGAAAGGATGGAGCAGGTGGTGGGGAGGCTGTGAGTCATCCTGCGGCTTTCCCGCCCGTCGCGGCTGATCCGCCGCCCTGTTAGGCTTTATTCACCTTGAACTCTTCACTTCCTTGATCGAGTCACACGATGACAGCATGGAACACGGATGCGCAATTAGCAGACTCAGTTGACGAGCGATTCTTGGCAACCAATCCGCAGATTGATCAATTTCTAAATGAAGGAGTGCACGGCAAGTTTCTCTTAGTAGCGGCAAAAGGAATGGGGAAAACGCTACTTCTCAGGCATAAGCGCAAACAAATCGAGCAGTCTCATAAAGACTACTTCATCATACCGAGAAACATTACAGCGGACTATGTGAATCCACCGAGATCCCCTTCCAAGGGGATGGTGGAACTCATGGAAATGAAAGAATTTTGGCAGGACATCTGGACACTATCAATCGCCATTTCTGTTCTTTTGAATTTCCCACACGATCTCTCCGATTCCGAGCGAGATGCTACTCTTGGTGAAGTTGGCCGTGCGGAGCTACCTGGCGAGTTAGTGAAAGAACTGTCAAATGCATTCTCAAAAAAATACGTAATTCATCGATCCCCATCGGAGGTGCTGGATATTTTTCTACAGTGCTCTGTCAAGGCCGTGGAGCAGGTACGGTCGCATGCAATAACGATAGTTACAACGCTGGTAAGTCGCCATATCAATAGCGGTTGCGCTGTATTTATTGACAGTTTTGATCAAGCTATCAGCACGGTATTTCCGGATAACTTGAGCATTTGGTGTGATGGCCAAGCTGGCTTACTCAAGGCGGCTTGGGAGCTGTCACGGCACAATCGGCACTTAAAAATTTACACAACTATTAGACAAGAGGCATTTGCTTACTTCAACGATGCTGAGATAAACAACATCAAGGGTTCGATACTCCTCATCGAATACTCAAAAAGCGACTTGCAGGCGATTTTCTCAAAGGCTATCCTGCATTACGAAAGTATAAAATCCATCGACGATTTTGTTGGGCTCACGAAAATTTACAACGGTTATCTGAGAATTCATGAACCGATATTTGAATATATATATCGACACATAATTTGCGTTCCTCGATGGCTCATGGTCATCGGAGAAAAGATTTCTTCGGCTAGACAAGAGCGAGGCGTCATTGTTAATAACAGCAAGAATCGTCAACATCAGAAGTTGATTGCAGAAATAATCAATGACGAGTCTTCGAGACAGGCCGCCATATACCTTGAAGCAGAGATGCGGCCGTTCTTCAAGGGAGACACACCTGAGCGATACATCGGCGGAGTACTAGCGCAGATTGGTTCTACAGTATTGTCGCTTGCGAATCTAATGCGGATTTCTGAGAAATTTCTGAATACTGACTGGATTGGAACGAAGCACCCATTTTGCCTGTTGTACAATTTTGGCTTGCTTGGATACGTTGCGAGAAATCCGTCCGGAACTGGAAATAGACAGAGATTCAAGAAACCGTATGAGTTTGAGTGGAACTGTGATGAAGTATTACCTAAAGACCCCTGTACTTACTACCTAATTCATCCATCACTTCATCATCTAATTCAAACCAAGAATTACAAATTCAAATTTAATAAAGTTAGAATAGGCGATGGTTTGCTGTGGGGAAATAAGGAAGTGGCTAAGATTCAAGACGAGAAGATTCGCATATTTATTTCGTACGCACAAACTAATTCGGACTTGGCTG
>RRZT010613138.1_pt1 | contig 12287 bp, 17 predicted proteins | sample 2165551 | NCBI WGS metagenome assembly RRZT01 (sample SAMN10456910, study PRJNA506462) | wastewater metagenome | biome: wastewater; feature: sludge; material: wastewater sludge; isolation source: wastewater sludge with Escherichia coli K12::gfp cells carrying plasmid... | place: USA: Moscow, Idaho... | reverse complement strand
AATAACTGGTTTTGTTATAATCCCTATATTTTTAGCTTCAATAAATTCACTAGTAATTTTATCTAAATTTAACTCAAAATTAGTTTCTTCATTTATTTCTGGAACTAAATAATGATAATTTGTGTTAAACCATTTTTTCATTGGTAGTGCTTTAACACTTTTTTCATTACTTTGAAATCCCTTTGCTAAAGCAAAATATGTATCTAAAAAATCTAGCTCCAATTCTTTATATTCTTTAGAATATGCACCAAACAAAATTGCTGTATCTAAAAATGTATCATAAAAAGAAAAATCGTTAGAACTTATATAATCAATTTCATTTTCCTTTTGTGAGTTCCAATGAGCTATTCTAAGTGATTTTGACTCTTCTAATAAAATTTCTTTCGAAATATCATTTTTAAAATAATTTTCAATTAATTTTTTTAATTCTCTTTTTTCTCCTATTCTAGGATATCCAATTATATTTGTTTTCATGTTATTCCCTCCAAGTACTTAATTTTTATTACACTAAGTTTTCTTTAAAGTAATATAACACAAAAGATAGATATAGTATAATTCTTTATACTAACTGTTAGGTATAGTTTTTAACTATACTCATTTACGCATTCTATTAATTCTTTAATAAAATTTTTAGCCAATTTTGAAAGTGTGATTTTTTTATGAGCTATCCAACCTACAGTAATAGTTTCATCAACCTCAAGAGGAATAGCAACAATTCCTTCACCATTTAAATCAGGGTTTATAACTCCTGTACTAATAGTATATGCATTAAGTCCTATCATTAAATTAAAGATAGTTGCTCTATCTGAAACTTTTATATTTTTTTTATGAACAAGTGTACTTAAAATTTCTTCAGAATAGTAAAATGAATTATTCTCACCTTGTTCATAACTTAAACACGTATATTCTTCTAAATCTTCCAAGTAAACTTTTGTTTTTTTAGCTAATGGATTATTAGCTCCAATAAAAATATGGGGTTTTGCAACAAAAAGTGGATTAAAAATAAGTCCATGCTGTTCTATAAAATTTCTCAAGATTTTCTCGTTAAAATTGTTTAAATAAATAACTCCAATTTCACTTCTCAATGTTTTTACATCATCCAAAATTTCATAGGTTCTTGTATCTTTAAATACAAATTCATATTCATCTTGTCCATATTTTTTTACAAAATTTACAAAAGCTCTAACTACAAATGCATAGTGCTGAGTTGATATAGAAAATAATTGCCTATATGGCTTAATCTTTAAATATCTTTCTCTTAATAAATCTTCTTGTTCCACAACCTGCCTTGCATACCCTAAAAACTCTGCTCCTTCTTGAGATAGTACAACTCCTTTATTTGTTCTAATAAAAATATCAAATCCAAGTTGTTCTTCTACCTCTTTTATTGCATTAGATAAACTTGGTTGAGAAATAAATAGCACTTTAGATGCCTCACTTATAGAACCTTTATTTACAACTTCAATTATATATCTTAATTTTTGAGTAGTCATTTTCATCCTTTCTACATCCTATAAATCTTTTGTTTAATATATCTCATATAAACAAAAAATTCAAACTAATAATTAAAAAACCATCCCAATAAGGATGGCTTTTAATTACTCAATAACTTTTTTAGCACCTTTCAAAATTTCCTCAGGTATTGTAATTCCTAAACTTGCTGCTGTTTTTTTATTAATCATCAAATCTGTATTTTCTAATGTTTTTACAGGAATATTATTTGGTTTTTCACCTTTCAATATTTTAACTGCAACTTCTCCTGTTTGGTATCCTAATTTGTAGTAATCAATTGTTTCTGTTGCTAGTGCACCTTGGTTAACTTGATCCTCTATACAACCAATTACAGGCTTTTTATTATCTAGTGCTTTTTTTACTACTAATGGTGTTGCTGAAACTACCAAATTATCTGTTGGTGTATATAAAACATCTACATTAGGTAATAAACTGTCTAAAGCTTGAGCCAACTCATTAACTTGAGTAACTCCTTTTGTTACTATCTCTAAACCATATTTTTCAGCTATTACTTTTGCCTGTGCTACCTGTACTTCTGAATTTAATTCAGACGTATTATATACAATTCCTACCTTTTTACTTGCAGGCAAAAGTTCTTTTAATAATTTAAACTGCTTATCTATAGGTGTTGCATCGCTAGTTCCTGTTACATTTGTTTCAGGTTTTTCTAATGATTTTACTAGACCTGCTTCAATTGGATCAGTTACTGCTGTGATAAGTATTGGGATATCTTTTGTTATATTATAAGTTGCTTGAGCCGACGGCGTTGCAATTGCTAATATTAAGTCTTTTTTTTCTGTCACAAATTCTTGAGCTATTGTTTGTGCAATATTTTGATCTCCTTGAGAATTTTGAAAATCAATTTCAATATTTTGACCATCTATATATCCATTATCTGATAAAGCTTTTATAAACCCTTCCTTTGAAGCATCCAATGCTGGATGTTCTATAAATTGGGTTATTCCAACTTTTTTCTTTTCCTCTGTTTTACTAGTTGTTTCATTTTTACTTGTTCCTTCTTTAGAACATGCTAATATTCCTAATCCTAATAACATTATTGTTAGTACTTTTTTCATTAATATCACTCCCTTTTGTTCATAAGTAATTGTAACAAAATTTTACGTTTAAGTTTAGATAACAATTAATTAATTTATTTGTTCGATAATTACATTTATAAAACTAATATTTTCAATACTTTAAGAACTAACATTGCATTTTTTATGTAGGGTTTTTATTAACAAATTTATATTTTTATTGTTATTTTTAGTCCATAACCAAAAAAATTCTCTATATTTCTAATATTTGTCACATTAAAATTCAAAATTTTTTATAAAAAAATAGAGATAAATAAATATCTCTATTCCTTGTTTTTCTATTTCTGTTTTTTATATTTGTTATCTCCAATTGACAATACTTCGATATTAACAGTCATTAATCCTTTATTAATATCTCCAATTTCACTAAAAGATCCCTTACTTAAATCGATTTCTCTTCCATCAATATAAGGTCCTCTGTCATTTATTGTAACTATAACTGATTTATTGTTTACAATATTTGTTACTTTAACAACTGACCCTAAAGGTAATGTTTTATGAGCAGCAGTTAAAGCGTTCATATTATATATTTCTCCATTTGCTGTTAGTCTTCCGTGAAAATACTCTCCATAATATGATGCTATAACAGAATCATATTTTTTTAGCCATGAACCTGGTACACTTCCGCTAGATGTTTTTGTTGTTTTAGTAGAACTATCTACTGATTTTGCAGAATTTGATCCATAACTTTTTAATTTTCTTGCCATTGATGATAAGTCTTCTGAAACTACTATGACTTTACCGTCATCTGTTCCATACTCCTCATAACTATCTTCAGAGTAAACTTCTTCTTCACTATTCTTTAAATTATCTTGTACATCTTTTTTTGTATTTTCAGAACTTTTTTTTACAATTCCTATATCAGCTGTACTTGGTATATCCATTTCAAAAATACTATCTTTAGTTTTAGCAATAAATACTCCAACAAATATAAAGAAAACGACTGTCGAAATTCTCTTAATAATATCACCTCTTTTTAAAATTTTATGCAATATTATATCATAATTTCAACTGTTAGTCAAGAACTTTTATTTTTCAATGGTTTTTCTGAATGGGACATTAGAAATTACTAGAGCTACAACCACTCCTATAGATGTATCTAAGACTCTATGCACAAAATATCCTACTGGAGTTTTTTGAGGTTGAATTCCTAACAATATTCCAAGAAAAACTACACTTCCTATTGCTGCTTGTGAAAACTTAACGTATTTATTAGTCAAATAAAATATTAAGAAAACACCTACCCCCATAAAAAATTCATTTTTAGGCAATAAATAGAAAAATGTACATCCTATAAGTGCTCCGACAATTGTTCCTAAAATTCTACCTAATCCTGCGTCAAAACTCTTCTTATACTCTACTTGAGAGCAAATTGCTGCAGCTATTGAAGCATAAAATAGCGAATCAATCTTAAAAATTTTCCCAATCAATAATGTTATCCCAACAGAAAGCCCTGCTTTTAAAGCCAATTCCATTTCTTTAGACATTATTTTTCTCCTAACAACCTGTCTAAAATTATTGATACTGCTGAACGAACTGATAAGTGATTATATACAGCGTTTCCTCTTATTGGCTCTAATATATAAGTTGACATGTCCATTACTTCTTGTATTAGTCCATAACCTGTTCCAAATAATAATAAATAAACATTATCATCATTAAATATCTTATCACTTAAATCTTTATAACTTATACTGTTTGGAAAAATTTTTGCTGACGTTGTTATAATAAGAGGTTTTTTTCCTGTTTTTTCCTCTATATTTTTCATGGCATCTTCGATTGTGTCCACTATATAAGTTGTCGAAAAAGCCTCTTCTCTATCTTTATTGTAAGCTCCTCCAAACCCATCTTGCCAGTACCCTATTATTCTTTTTGTTAATTCTTGTTGAGCATCTACAGGAGTAACAATATAGTATCCTTCTACCCCATAAGTTTTTGAAGTTCTAGAAATATCGTGTATATCAAAATTAGTCACTGATGTTGCAACTATTTCCTCATTTTTATTGTAAACTGGATAATGTACTAATGATACAAATAAATTATTTCTCATTTTTTAGCTCCTTTAACATTTCATTAAAAATTTTCTCTTCCTGTTTCTCTAATTTTTTACTTTCAAATAAATCTGGCCTTCTTAAATATGTTCTTTTTAAACTTTCTTTTTTTCTCCAAATTTCAATATTTTTATGATGACCCGATAATAAGACTTCTGGAACTTTTTTCCCCTCAAACTCTGCTGGCCTTGTATAATGGGGACAATCTAAAAGTCCGTTATAAAAAGAATCATTTATAAAAGAATCCTCATTACCAAGTACATTAGGAATCATTCTAGATATAGAATCTATCATAACCATACTAGGCAACTCTCCTCCTGTTAGAACATAGTCACCTATTGATATTTCCATATCTACAAACTCTTCTATAACTCTTTCATCTATTCCTTCATAATGTCCTGCTATTATAGTAATTTCTGCTTCTTTTGCCAATTTTTTTACTATATCTTGGTTTAAAGTTTCTCCTTGAGGCGATGTATAAATAGTTAATCCTCTTTTTTCTATACTTCTTAATGCTCTAAAAAGTGGTTCTGGTTTAAGGAGCATTCCTCCTCCTCCTCCAAAGGGAGTATCATCAACCATTTTATGTTTATCAAAAGCAAAATCTCTAATATCTATAAGGTTTACTTCCAACAATTCTTTTTCAATACCACGCTTAATTATACTTTCCCCTAAAAATCCTTTATACATTTCTGGAAAAAGTGTTAAAATATTTATTTTCATAATAAACCTCTTATTTATTCAAATCTATTAAATCTTGAGGAACATCAACATAAATTTTCTTGTTTTCAAAATCAATTTTTTTAACATATTCATCTACATTTGGTATCATAATTTCATCTTCACCTACAATGTAAATATCATGTGCCCCTGTTTCCATTATGTCAATTAACAATCCTAAGATTTCATCATCACTATTTATTACTTCAAAATCTATTAAATCTTCATTATAAAATTCGTCTTCACTAATTTCTCCAAGTAAATCTCTTCTTACAAATAAAACTCCATTTTGCAAAGATTGCCCTTCAGATTTAGTTACTATTTCTTCAAAATCAATAGTCAATATTTTCCCATTTATTCTCTTAACTTCTATTATGGTTAATAATTTTTTACTCCCATTTGGAAATTCTATTATTCCCTTGTTCCCTTTTAAAATTTCTTCATCTGCAAAATTACTAGTTACTTTCACTGTTCCTTTTAAATGATGTGTTCCAGAAATTTTACCTATTCTAAACAAATCCATTTTTCACTCTCCATTAATAATCTAATCTTACAATTAAAAAGGGCTAATTAAGCCCTAGTCTACAAATTCAACATTTACGTTTAACTTATCTTTAACCCCTGCAGCTTGTAAAACTCCTCTAATTGCATTGGCTGTTAAACCATTTTTACCAATTACTTTTCCTAATTCCCCATCAGTAACTTTAACTTTTAAAACTATAGTATCATCTTTTTCCATAGTTCTAATAGAAATTCCTTCCTTACTTTCCACAATTTCTTCAAGGATGAATTTAAGTAAATCTTCTAATTTTTTAATTACTTCTGTCATTATTTCTCCTCTTTAATCTTCAAAAATATGTCATTATCTAATCTTTTCAATTTCCCCATTTTATCTGTAAATACATTAGTGCTTTTACTCTCAGCAAAAATCACATTATTTTTATTAAAAAATTTATATAAAAACTTAACTTTTAACTTTGTAAACTCTTCTATAGATACATCTATAATTACTTCTTCATCATAAGAAACGGGATTTATGTATTTTATACTTAAATCTAATACAGGAAGCATTATTCCTAAGTCTTCTAGCTCTTTATAGCTCATTCCTCTTACTCTTAACCATTCTGTTCTAGCTTTTTCCATCCAAAATAAAAAATTTGCATGATAAACTCTTCCCATTTGGTCAGTTTCATTATAATAGACTCTATGCTTTATCTGCATTATCAATCAATTCTTTCATCTCAGAAACAGCTTTTTCCATTCCTACAAAAACTGCTCTTGCTACAATTGAATGACCTATATTTAATTCTACCAAGTCTTTTATTTTTGCAATAGCTGTTACATTTTTATAATCAAGTCCATGTCCAGCATTTACTCTTAATCCTAAAACCTTTGCTGCTCTTGTTGCCTCTTCTATATGTTTTAACTCTTCTTTTTGCTCTGCTTCTGTTAATGAATCAGCATATTTTCCTGTATGAATCTCTACAAAATCTGCACCAATTTCTTTTGCAACTTTCATTGCTTCTACCTTTGGATCTATAAATAAAGATATTGGTATATTTTTTGTTTTCAATCTTTGAATAGCAGCCTTTGTATTTTCTCTAACTGCTTCATCAAGTATATTTAATCCACCTTCTGTTGTTAATTCTTGTCTTTTTTCTGGTACTAATGTTACCATATCAGGAACAACTTCAAGGGCTATATTTATTATCTCTTCTGAAGTAGCCATTTCTAAATTTAATCTTGTTGATACTACTTGTCTCAAAAGTCTTACATCTGCATCTTGAATATGCCTTCTGTCTTCTCTAAGATGAATTGTAATCCCTTCAGCTCCAGCCATTTCTGCAATTACTGCTGCCCTTACTAAATTTGGTTCTTTGGCAAGTCTAGCTTGTCTTAATGTTGCTACATGATCAATATTAACGCCTAATTTCATTATAATTCTCCTTTCCAAAAACCTTCTTCTATAACTTTAACAAAAACATTTCTCTTATTTAAATCTTCCAAAACTCCATCAACATCATTTTTACATGTATCAATAGTTATAATTTTTATAAGCCCCTTATTAGCATCTAAAGTTCTTACTATTCCTAGTCCTTCATATGCTTCCATAATTTTATTAATAAAATCTATATGTTTTTTTTCTGTTTGAATAAAATATTCATAGCTTTTCACAGTCTACCTACCTTTTAAAAGCAAAATTAACTTTATAAAATCATTTATACTAAATTCTTCTGCTCTCATATTTCCAGAGAACCCATTTTTTTCTAATAATTCTTTTAAATCTGTTTTATTTATTCCTAATCCACTAAGATTATTCAAAATATTTTTTCTTTTATTTGAAAAAGCCATTTTTACATATTTAAAAAACTCTTGTTCCTCTACTTTATTTTCAAATGGATTTTCTTTAAATAGATTTATTGACATAAATGCTGAATCTACCTTTGGTGGTGGTGTAAAAAATTCTTTTGGAATAGTAAATAAATAATTAGCTTCTCCAAAGTACTCTACACTTAATGTTAAAACAGACCTCTCCTTACCATTTTTAGCACAAACTCTTTCTGCTACTTCTTTTTGCACCATAATAAATATATCTTGAACATATTCTTTATTTTCAATTAATTTATTTATAATTGGTGAAGTTATGTAATAAGGAATGTTTGCTACTACTTTAACTTTTTCTTTTATTTCCTCTTCAAAATCAAGAGTTAATACATCTTTCATTATTAATTGAAACTTTGGATTATCTCCAAACTTTCTCATCAATATTTTTTCTAAATCTCTATCTATTTCAACGCAAATCACTTTCTTTCCAGCATTTAAAAGAAGCTCTGTTAAAGCTCCTTCTCCTGGTCCAATTTCTAATATTGCTTCATCTGGATTTACTTTAGCAACTTCCATGATTCTACTTAAAACATCATTTTGATTTGTTAAAAAGTTTTGTCCAAATTTTTTTTTATGGTTAAATGACATTAAAATCTCCTACTTCATTCTGATTTCATATTCAGTAAAAAAACCTTTTTTTACAAGACTTTCTGCATATATTTCTGCTTCTTCTCTACTTGTAAAATATTTTACTAACTGAATTCTAGCTAAATCATTTGATACATTTATTATATTTTTTATACCATTATTTTTCATTTTTAAACTAGCCAAATCAAGTTCTTCCATAGTGTTATAAGGTCTAAGTTGTATAATATATTCTATTTTATCTTTAGATAAATATTTTTTTATATCATCTTCATTATCCATAAAATCTTTATCTACAAATTGAACTTTATCAATTTTATTTCCATTGATTTTCACACTATAATCTGTTCTATCTCCATTTATTGAATAAAATGACAAAAATAGAAAAATAATTAATGATACAAATAGTCCAAATAATAGCTTATTTCTTCTAATTTTTCCTTTTTTGCTTACTTCTTTTCTCCAATTACTGAATGTTCTTAAATTCATCTAAATAACGCCTCCAATAATCTAGTTTTTATTCACTTATTGGCCCCATTACCCCAATGTAAGGAAGATTTCTATATTCTTGTTTGAAATCTAATCCATATCCTAAAACAAATTCATCAGCAATATTAAATCCAACAAATTGCACATCTACATCTGCCTCTCTTCTTGCTTCTTTGTTTAAAAGTGTGCATAAAGAAATTGATTTTGGCCCACGATTTCCTAAAATTTTCAAAACTCTTTTTAATGTTAATCCCGAATCAATTATATCTTCTATTACTAATACATTTTTACCCATAATAACTTCATCTAAATCTTTAACAATTTTTACTTCTCTTGATGTTTCAAATTCATTTCCATAACTTGAAACTGTCATAAAATCCATTTTCATAGGAATTTTAATTTCTCTACATAAATCTGAAAAAAATAAAACAGAGCCTTTTAATAAACATACCACAATTAGCTCTTCTTCTTTATCTTTATAAAATTTTGTTATTTCTTCTCCAAGCTCTATAACTCTATCTTTTATTTGATTTTCACTGAATAAAACTTTTTCTATTCCTTTTTCCCAATTTTTATTTTCCATTTTTATAAAAAAACCTCCAAAAATTTGTATACTCATTTAGTCTATCACATTCAACTTTTTTTAACAAGAGTTTTTGTTGATATTTTTCATGGTTCATGCTATATTATTATGGGAATTCGTGTTATTATCCTTTTTTTGTTAAATAAAATTTTTATTGAGGTGAATTCTATTAAAGGTGTAGTAGTTAATAAAATACAAGGTTATTATTATGTTGATGTAGAAAATGTTAAATATGAGTGTAAACTTAAAGGAAAGTTAAAATTTTCAAATAAGAAAGATAATTGTGTAGTTGGTGATAATGTCTTTATAGAAAATGGCGTTATCAGTGAAATTTATCCTAGAGAAAATATACTATACAGGCCTTTAGTCGCTAATCTTTCTAAAATTGTAATCACTTTTGCATGTAAAGATCCTAATTTTGATATTAATAGGTTTAATTTAATGTTACTTAATTCTTTTTTTTACAATGTAAAACCACTTGTTGTAATTAATAAAATCGAGTTATTAACAGATGAAGAATTAAATATTTTTAAAGAATCTTTAGATTTTTTAAAAAGACTAAATATTAAAGTTATATACATTTCTACTGTTAAGAATATAGGTATCGATTTACTTGAGGCAGAACTTAAAAATTGTATTTCTGCTTTAGGAGGTCCTAGTGGTGTTGGAAAATCTACAATTATAAATCTATTACAAAATGATATTGTCTTAGAAACTGGTGAAACCAGTAAAAAAACTTCTCGTGGTAGACATACTACAAAAGGAACTAATCTTTTAAATTTAAATGTTGGTGGATATATTATAGATACTCCGGGGTTTTCTTCTTTAGATATTCCTCCAATTGAAAGTTCAAGTGATTTAATTAATTTATTTGAAGAATTTAATGATTATAAATGTAAATTTAACAATTGCATGCATATTAATGAACCACAATGTGGTGTAAAAAATGCATTAGAAAAAAATGAAATTTCAAAAGTTAGATATGATTTTTATTGTTATGTATTTAATAATTTGAAAAATGAAAGGTGGAATAAATATGATTAAAGTAGCCCCATCAATTTTATCAGCAGATTTCAGCAGATTAGGGGAAGAAATAAAGGCTATAAGTGAAGCAGGTGCACATTATATACATATTGATGTTATGGATGGTCATTTTGTTCCTAATCTTACATTAGGACCTGCTATTGTTAATTCTATTAGAAAATATAGTGATAAAGTTTTTGATGTTCATTTAATGATGGAAAAACCTGAAAGATACATCAAAAATTTTGTTGATGCTGGTGCTGATATTATTGTTGTGCATGTAGAAGCTTGTCCTCACCTTCATAGGGTTATTCAAGAAATTAAAAGTTATGGTGTAAAGGCTGGTGTTTCATTAAACCCACATACTCCTGTTGAAATGATAAAACATTTAATTCCTGAACTAGATATGGTTCTTATTATGAGTGTTAACCCTGGTTTTGGTGGTCAAAGCTTTATTCCTTTTTCTCTTGATAAAATAAAAGCTGTTAGAGCATTGTCCTCAACTATAGATATTGAAGTTGATGGTGGTATTGTTGAAGAAACTGGTAAACTCTGTGTAGAAGCTGGTGCTAATGTTCTAGTTGCTGGTTCTTACATTTTTGGAGGAAATTACAAAGAAAGAATTAATGTTCTTTCAAACTTATAGGAGGTATTAAGTGTTTGATAATGTAAATTTAATGATTGAAGAGTTTTACAAGGTATTTTACGAAATAGAAGAATTAATGTTGAAACAAGGAATTAAGTGTTTAACAACAACTGAGCTACATGTTATTGAAGCTATTGGAAATTCTGAGCTAACTATGAACGAGTTGTCTGATAAACTTGGTATAACAATGGGAACTGCTACAGTTGCTGTTAATAAATTAAATGATAAAGGTTTTATTAAAAGAGAACGTTCTAATGATGATAGAAGAAAAGTTTTTGTTACTTTATCAAAAAAAGGTCTTGAAGCATTAAAATATCACGATCTTTTTCATAAAACTATCATAGCTAAAATTACAAAAGATTTATCGCAAAAAGAATTGGAAGATTTTACAAATATTTTTAGTAAAATTTTAAATAACCTTAATAATCAATTGGAATTTATAAGTCCTCAACTTATAACAGAATTCCCTGAAGGTTCTTTAGCAAAAATTATTGAGATTAAAGGAAGTAAAGGAATTAGAGCTTTCTATAGAGAAAACAATATAAATGAAGGAACTATTGTTAAAATAATAAAAAAAGATAAAAGTTTTTTAAAATTTGAAATTGATGCTATCGAAGTAGAATTAGATATAGCAGATACTAAAAATTTAGTAGCTGTTAATTATGAAGAATAAAAGTTAATAGAAAAGACAAACTTTAAGTTGGAGTTTGTCTTTTTTATTACTTGTAGTTTTTTTACAAAATATATTGACAAAAATAATAACTAATGTTATTCTATTGTATGCAATTAAATTTTGTAAAATGGAGATGATTTTTATGGAATTATATAATTTTAGTGTTAAAGATAAAAGTGGTAAAGACATTTCTTTAGAAGAATATAAAGGAAAAGTTTTAGTTATTGTAAACACTGCAAGTAAATGTGGACTAACTCCTCAATTTAAAGATTTAGAAGAACTATATAAAAAATACAATAAAGATGGTTTAGAAATTTTAGGCTTCCCTTGTAACCAATTTGCCAATCAAGACCCAGCCTCTAATGAAGAAATTCAAGAGTTTTGTCAATTAAACTATGGAGTTACATTTAAAATTTTCTCTAAAATAGATGTTAATGGCTCTAATGCTCATCCACTATATAATTTTTTGAAGAAAGAGAAAAAAGGATTATTTGGAAGTGCTATAAAATGGAACTTTACTAAATTT
>RRZT011371613.1_pt1 | contig 12288 bp, 10 predicted proteins | sample 2165551 | NCBI WGS metagenome assembly RRZT01 (sample SAMN10456910, study PRJNA506462) | wastewater metagenome | biome: wastewater; feature: sludge; material: wastewater sludge; isolation source: wastewater sludge with Escherichia coli K12::gfp cells carrying plasmid... | place: USA: Moscow, Idaho... | reverse complement strand
TCCGGTGGCCGCAGAGAACCTGCCGTTGCCGGGCTGGTCAGCCCGAACCGAGCACGTACCAGGTGCCAGCAACGTGACGGAGGCACGGTTGACCGCGCACACCTTGGGTGTGGTGACTCGGTAGGACACGGGCAGTCGAGAAGACGCAGATGCGCGAAGGAGCACGGGACCGGCGGTTACTTCCACTGACGAAAGTGCCGGGAAGGTCACCCGCTGCGGCAGCTTCGTCACCGCGAAGGACTGTTGGACCTGCGGCGCCGCGATGAACAGGTTGTTCCCCGATTGCCTGGCGGTCACCGAACACGTGCCACCAGCAAGCAGCGTCACCGTGGAACCGGTGACGGCGCACACGCCCGGAGTCGCGCTGGTGTACGAGACCGGCAACCCGGAGGTAGCGGATCCTGTCAGCGCGATCGGTCCAGCGTTGATGGGGGTGGTCGCCGGGGTCGGGAAGGTGATCGTCTGCGGGGTCATGACCAACAGACCCGAACCATTGGGGGCACCGGTCACGAATGCCTGGTTCAGGTTGGTGCCGTCCAGGTTCGCTCGTCCGATGGTGTTGTTCAGGTAGTTGGACCAGTAGATGCGGGTGCCGTCCACGGCCAGCCCCCGCGGACTGTTGGCACCGGTGATGAAGGCAGCGTCGACAGACGTGCCGTCCAGGCTGGCGCGACCGATGGCTCCCGAGCCCGAAACAGCCCAGAAGACACGCGTGTCCGTGACCACGATCCCCCTCGGCTGTGACCCTGCTCCGGAGATGAACGCCTGGTCCGCCCCGGAGCCGTCCAGATTCGCTCGCCCGATCGTCCCGGCGTTCCGGTTCGTCCAGTAGATGTGATCGCCGTCGACGGCGATCCCTGCGGGTCCATTCCCCCCGGTGACGAGCGTCTGATCCACACCGCTGCCATCCAGATTCGCTCGACCGATCGCACCGCTGAGGTAGCCGGCCCAGTAGATGTGGTCATCGTCGATCGCGACGCTCAGTGAATTGACGCCCGCGATGAACGACTGGTTGACCGAGGTCCCGTCCAGATTCGAACGGCCGATCGAACCGGCGTTGTAGTTCGCCCAGTACAGGTGCGTCCCGTCGGAGGTGAGCCCGTAAGTGGCTCCTGGGGTCGTGATGAAGCTCGGGTTGACTCCCGTCCCGTCCAGTCGGGCGCGCCCCACCTTGCCCGCATCGTCACCCCAGTAGATGTCCGCGTGGGCAAGGCCCGGGAGCAGGACCAGCGACACGCCGATCAACGCTGCGATCACTCGCTGACTCGTCCGCATGGGTCCCCCGCCTTCGAATCAACCAGACATGATCCGTGACCCTACGCGCACCTTGGTGCTAGCACCAACTACCGATTCGCTCTGCACTCGCGAGGTGAGCCGAAACCGAAATGACATATTGTCAGTTCTGTCCTAGAGTTCCGCTCATGCCCAAGGCGCCGGGGATCAAGCGCGATCGCACCCGCAGCACGCTGCTGGTGGCCGTACAGGAGATCCTGCTCGAATCGTCACCAGCATCGTTGTCGGTTCCCCGCGTCACTGCCCTCGCCGGCACGTCCCATGGCACCTTCTACAACTACTTCGACTCGCTGGACGCGGCCGTCGACCACGTCGGTGGGATGTTGCTCGCCGAACACGCCCGCCTGATGGACCAGGTGCTGACCGGTGTCGACGATCCAGCCGTGATCTTCGCGCACTCGACCCGCCTGACCCTCAGGCTTGCCGCGTCAGCGGCGGGCTACGGGCGGCTCCTGTTCGACTCGGGTCTTCCCGTTGACCGGTTCCTCTGGGGTCTGCGATCTCGCATGTCGGCTGACGTCGAAGCCGGAAGTCGTACGGGTCGCTTCCACGTCGACAACCTCGAGGTGATGGCCAGCATGGCCTCGGGGAGCATCCTGGGGGTGGCCCTCGACCTGCACCGCGGCCAACTCCCGCTCACGGCCATCGAGCACGTCACGGAGCGGCTCCTGCGTGACCTGGGCGTGAGCGCCGCCGAGGCGGCACGAGTTGCGCGCCTGCCCCTCGCTGTGCCGTCTCCCCGTTCGCTGCCCCTGACAGGGATGTCGTCTCAGCCCGAGAGAGCGGAAGCGGTATGAGCGCCGCGACGACCATGCGTGGATCCTCGTTTCGCCGCGGCGAACCCGGCTACGAGGAAGCCCGCCGGGCGACCATGTGGAACACCCGTGTGCCCGACAGGTATCCCGACGTCATCGTGCAGGCGAAGACGGACGCGGATGCGGTGGCCGCCGTCAAGGAAGCAGCCGCCCGTGGCATGCGAGTCGCCGTGCGATCCGGTGGCCACAGCTGGTCCGGCAACCACGTGCGAGACGGTGGGCTGCTTCTCGATGTCTCGCGCCTGACGTCAGTCACCATCGACAAGGCTGCGATGCGAGCGGTGGCCGGGCCAGGCGCAGGCGGCAGTGTGGTCGCCATGGCTCTGGGCAGACAGGGCCTGTTCTTCCCTGCGGGTCATTGCCTGGGCGTGTGTCTGGGCGGCTATCTGCTGCAAGGTGGCTTCGGCTGGAACGGTCGCGTCCTGGGGCCCGCGTGCGAGAGCGTCGTCGGTATCGACTACATCGATGCCGAGGGCGCGGTCCGACACGCCAGCGAGACGGAGAACTCCGAGATGCTCTGGGCGGCCAGGGGCTCGGGCCCGGCATTCTTCGGCGTGGTGCTTCGGTTCCATCTGAGGGTCTATCCCAAGCCCGGATTCCTCGGCCTGACATCCGCGACTTACCCGATCGAACGGTTCGACGAGGTGTTCAGCTGGGCCCGCACGGTCGGTCCCGACGTCCCCGCCGCGGTGGACCTGAACATCATGACCTCTCGGGCCGCGTCGCTGGTGCGAGGCCAGGGGATCGAAGTCATCGCCCCGGTGTTCGAGGATTCGTGGTCAAAGGCACGGGCGGCGGCATCGTTCATGAAGTCCCGGCCGCGCGGCTCGCGACTGGTCATCCCGCTGACGAAGGCGCCGTTGTCGATGCTGTATCGCGGGGTCATGCGGCACTACCCGTCGTCGACGAACTGGCGGGTCGACAACATGTGGACGCACGCGTCCTACGACGAACTGCGGCCTGGGCTGCACCGCATCGTCGAGTCGATGCCCAGTCGGCCCTCGCACATGCTCTGGATGAACTGGATGCCACCAAGCAGCAGGCGCGACATGGCGTTCTCTGCCGAGGACGACATCTACATCGCCCTCTACGGCGGCTGGACCGACCCGGCCGCGGCGGCGGCGACGTCGGTGTGGGCTCCCGATCGGATGGCCGAGATGAACCATCTGAGCACCGGCAGCCAACTGGCCGATGATCCCGGACGACCCGCGCGGGTCCTGGCTGACACCCACCTCGAACGCCTCACCGCGTTGAGGGGCACCCACGACCCCGCCGGCACCTTCCACAACTGGATCGGACAACGATGAATCTCAAAGCCGCCAAGCCGCGCCCGGGCCGATCTTTGGGCTGGTCCGCCGAGGAACTCGCGACGCTTCCCTACGCCCGTTTCTGGAACCCCGAGATGGCCGACCTCTCGCCCGCCGTCCTACAGGCAGTGGCGAACAGCCCCGTCGCCGAGCCGCTCCTGCCGTCCATGGCTGAGGCCGTGGGTGACATCGAAGGAGCCGCGATCCAGAACGGCTGGACAATCACGTCGGACGGTGCCGCCCACATCAACCTCCTCACGCCGATGCCCGGTGTGACGCCCGAGATGGTCGACTGGTGGTTCGGGTGGCACAGCGACAGCCCGGAGCGTTACAAACTCTGGCACCCGAAAGCCCATGTCCATGCCGAGTGGCGCGAGCCACCTCCGGCGGGGACAACCGGACGCGCTCGCTACGTGGGCCGGACGTCACAGGTGGACGAGTACCTGGGCAGCGCCCTCGGCCGCTTCGCGATCTCGTTTCGGCCACCGCAGGAACTGGGGTTGCGCGACTCGCGGGTGGCGGGTGGCGTCGACGCCACCGCCATCTGCGCGCGGGTGGGACTCGCGGACCTTCCGGTCGACGCGGGCTACCTGATGCACCTGGTCACCAGCACCGAAACCGGAAGCGTCATGCGCTCACGCTTCTGGATCGGGCTGCCCTACACGGACGCGCGCAGTTTCCCGTTGAAGGCCGCACTTCCGCTGGCTCGACCATTCATCCGGCCCACCGAAGCCGAGGCGCGGGCGCTGATGGTCCACTGCGGGCAGGAGATGGCCCACCTTGCCTCCTTCTTGCCGGCGATCTTCGAGCAGGAGCGCTGACCTCCACCCAGTACCCATGACTCCGCATGTGCGGGTCCAGTGGCAAGGCAGTGGGGCAAGTGCGGTTGTAGAGTGACGGACATGACTCAGTTGCGGATTCGCGAGGCTGCCGCCTTCCTGGGCGTGAGCGACGACACGGTGCGCCGTCTGGTCGACTCGGGGGCCCTCGCCGCCACTGTCGATGACAGCGGCCGCATGACCATCGACGGCTACGACGTCGCCATGTACGCGCGTGCCCAGACAGCCACAGTCCCGGACCCGTCCGGGGTCGGGAGCTCCGCCCGCAACAGGTTCGTGGGGCTGGTCACGCGCATCCGGTCCGACGCCGTGATGGCGCAGGTGGAGTTGCAGTGCGGCCCCTTCCGGGTGGTGTCACTGATGAGCTCAGAAGCGGTGTCCGACCTTGGACTCGAGCCGGGCTCGGTCGCCGTTGCCGTCATCAAGTCGACCAACGTCATCGTCGAGACCAAGGCCGTGACCCCATGAGGGGGCACCTTGGCGTAGCCATGCTGGCGGCAGTCGCCGCCGTCACGCTGGGCGGTTGCTCCGGGTCCGATGGCGCCGCAGCCCTGGCGTCCGCAACCCCCGCCCGTCCACTCACCGTGTACGCCGCCTCGTCTTTGACCGCGAGTTTCACCGAGATCGGTCGACAGTTCGAATTGAGCCATCCCGGGGTGATCGTCCGGTTCAACTTCGCCGGTTCCGCAGACCTGGTCGCGCAACTCCAGCAAGGCGCCCCCGCCGACGTCTTCGCCTCAGCCGATGCCGCCAACATGGACAAAGCCGTTTCGGCGGGCCTCGTGTCGGGCACCCCGACCGGCTTCGCCACCAACTCGATGACGATCGCCGTCCCCCCGGACAACCCCGCACAGATCGCTGACTTCGCCGATCTGGCGCAGCCCGGCGCCCAGGTGGTCGTCTGCGCTCCCGCGGTGCCCTGCGGAGCGGCCACCGAGCGGGTCGAGGCCCACACCGGCGTCATCCTCTCGCCCGTCAGTGAGGAGTCCGCGGCCACCGATGTCGTGAACAAGGTCGCCGCCGGTGAGGCCGATGCCGGCGTCGTGTACGTGACCGACGTGGTGGGTTCCGACGGGTCAGTGTCAGGAATCGCGATCCCCGCCCGGGACAATGCGGTCAACACCTACCCGATCGGGGTGCTCGCTGACAGCCGCGAGGAAGCGCTGGCCCGGGAGTTCCAAGAACTCGTCCTCGGCCGGCAGGGACGCAAGGTCCTCACCTCCGCCGGATTCGGCTCGCCCTGAACATGGCTGCCACGGCTCCCCGTCTGGATGCCCCGGGATGGTTGTTCATCCCGGCAGCGCTCGGGTCGCTGTTCATCGTGTTGCCGCTGGCAGCGATGCTCACGCGGGTCGATTGGACCCAGTTGCCGTCGCTGCTGACGTCGCAGTCGGCGTTGACGGCGTTGGCTCTGAGCCTGCGGACATCGTTGATCGCCACTGCGCTGTGTGTGGTCCTCGGCGTTCCGATGGCGCTGGTCCTGGCCCGCACCCAGTTCCGCGGCCAAGGCGTGGTGAGGTCCCTGGTCCTGCTGCCGCTCGTGCTGCCGCCGGTGGTGGCAGGCATCGCCTTGCTGTACACGTTCGGCCGCCGCGGCCTTCTGGGACAGTCGCTCGAGGTACTCGGGGTGCAGATCGCCTTCTCGACGACGGCGGTCATCATGGCCCAGACGTTCGTCGCCATGCCGTTCCTGGTGCTCAGCGTCGAAGGGGCGCTCCGTACGGCCGGCCAACGCTACGAGTCGGTGGCGGCGACACTGGGCGCAAGCCCCACAACAGTGCTGCGCCGCGTCACGCTGCCCCTGGTGCTGCCCGCGCTGGTCTCGGGTGCGGTGCTGTCGTTCGCGCGCGCCCTGGGGGAGTTCGGAGCCACGATCACGTTCGCGGGCAGCCTCGAAGGCACCACGCGGACGCTGCCTTTGGAGGTCTACCTGCAACGGGAGTCGGATCCCGACGCTGCCGTCGCACTGTCGCTGCTGTTGATCCTGGTGGCGGTCCTGGTCATCGGTGTGGCGCGCCGGTCGGTGAGCCCGTCATGAGCCTTTCGATGTCGGCACAAGTCGTCGATCGGGACCTCGACGTGGCGCTGGAACTGCCGTCAGGTCAGACGCTGGCGCTGCTGGGGCGCAACGGTGCGGGTAAGAGCACAGCGCTCGCAGTCCTTGCGGGCCTGGTGCGTCCCGACACCGGCCACGCCGAACTCGCCGGTCGCACGTTGTTCTCCAGCGCCGATCAGGTTTTCGTCCCCGCCCATGAACGCCACATCGCGCTCCTGGCGCAGGAACCGCTGCTGTTTCCCCACCTCGGGGTCGCCGACAACGTGGCATTCGGGCCGCGCAGCCAGGGGCGCAGCAAGACCCAGGCCCGGCGGGAGGCGCAGCGCTGGCTCGAGGAGGTTGACGCCATCGAGTTCAGTGACCGCACGCCCGCCCAGTTGTCCGGCGGGCAGGCCCAGCGGGTGGCACTTGCCCGGGCGCTTGCGACCCAGCCGGAACTGCTTCTGTTGGACGAACCTCTCGCCGCTCTGGATGTCGAGGTCGCGACCTCGGTGCGGCAGACCTTACGGCGGGTCTTGACCGGCCGCACCTCGATCATCGTGACCCACGACATCCTGGATGCGGTGTTGCTGGCTGACCGCATCGCTGTGGTGGCGGCCGGCCGCATCGTTGAGCAGGGGACAACTGCGGCAGTGATGCAACGGCCCAAGAGTGCCTTCACCGCCGGTATCTGCGGATGGAACATGGTCGAGGGAACGGGGTTGAGCCCGCAGTCCCTGGTCACGCCGGCCGGAACGGTGGTTCAGGGGCAGGCGGACCCGGGGCTGGTCACCGGGCAGAGCGCGTTTGCGGTGTTCCGCCCCAGCGCGGTCTCGGTGCACCGGACGCTTCCCACGGGCAGCCCTCGCAACGTGTTGAGCGGGATGATCACCGCGTTGGAACCTCAGGCGCACCTGATCCGTGTGCGGGTGGACACTGTGAGCGCCGACATCACCCAGGCCTCGGTCGCGGCTCTTGACCTTTCTGTGGGCGGCCGCGTCCACCTGGCCGTCAAAGCCGCCGAGGTCTCGTTGTACGCGGCCTGATCACGGCCGGATGACCCCGGTCACGGCCACCTGGAAGGGGCCATCCTCCTTGGTCGCACCGTCGAACACGCACGTGGCCACCGCACGTCGTGGTGCCGGGCCGGGCCGCACGTACGTGACCCCGGGGGTCAGGTGGCGCGTCTTGAGTCCCTCGCCGGTGACCGTGATCTCAGAGGGGAACAGCCACTTGCCGGTGGGGGTGAACGTGCTGTCCCACAGGCGCAGTGGTGCCCACAGATAGTGCGTCCGCGGGGTCGCCACGATGTTCTTCAAAAGGCTGCCCTGGTCCGGACACGACCCCGACAACACCAGGCCTTTCAAGGTCTGATCTGGTGCTGCCTGCGCAGGTGGCGCAAGTCCCAGCCAGGCAGCCAGTACTGCCACCATCCCGATCAGCGCTCGACGAGAACGAGTCATCGCGGCGACCCCCAATCCACTCGGTGATGACCGTCAGCGTAGGCATGGCGTCCGCTGACAGGGAACGATGCGGATCCCATCGACCGGAAACCGGGTGACGGGCGAGTGTGGGCTGCTGCGCTCCCCACAATCCGGTCAATACTGGGCCCATGCGCCCCTTGCCGACAGGGACTCTGACACTGCTGTTCAGCGACATCGAAGGATCGACTTCGCTGTTGGATCGCCTTGGCGACCAGTGGGGCGAGGCCTTGTCGACGCAACGGCGCATCATGCGGTCCGCGATCGCCGATTTCGCCGGCCACGAGATGGGCACCGAGGGCGACAGCTTCTTCGTGGTGTTCACGTCGGCTCACGACGCAGTGGGTGCCGCCATCGCCGCACAACGGGAGTTGCTGTCGCACCCCTGGCCCGATGGGGTCAGCCTGCGGGTCCGTATCGGGATCCACACGGGCGAGCCCCAGCGTCATGAGGACGGCTACATCGGAATCGACATCCACCGCGCAGCGCGGATCGCTGCCACTGCAGGCGGCGGCCAGATCGTCGTGTCCGATTCCACCCGGACCCTCCTGGGGTCGGCGGAAGCGGACTTCGAGCTGCGCGATCTGGGGTGGCACCGTTTGAAGGACCTGCCGGATCTTGAGCGGCTGTTCGACGTCGTCGCCCCCGGCCTCATCGATGAGCACGGACCCTTGCGCAGTCTGGGCAGCCGAGCGAACTTTCCCACATACGCCAGCGAGCTGGTGGGTCGTGACACGGAAGTCGAGACCCTGTGCGCCGCCATCGCCGAGCAAGGCGCCCGACTCGTCACGCTCACGGGCCCTGGAGGCACCGGGAAGACGCGCTTGGCGGTGGCGGTCGCTCGGGAACTGGAGCACCGCACCAAGTCCGAGATCTTCTTCGTCGATCTGCACACCGCCGACGGTCCGGACTCGATGTGGTCCGGGGTCGCCGAGGCCGTCAAAGCCCCCGGCTCAGCCGACCTGACCGCAGAGGTGCGCACAGTGAACCTGCTGCGCGACCGGGTGGCGTTGCTCCTGCTGGACAACCTGGAGCAGATCGATCACGCTGACGGCGTCGTGAGCCAGGTGCTCGATCAGGCGCCCGGAGTGCGGGTGCTGGCAACGTCGCGTCGGCCTCTGCACCTGGTGGACGAGGTGCAGTTCCCCGTCCCTGCATTGCCGGTACCCGCGGTGCGGCCCCGAGTGCACCTCGATGAGGTCCAGGTCGGGGCGGTGGACCTGTTCGTCCGCCGCGCCCGCATGGTGGCACCCGGCTTCGCCCTGACACCGGACAACGTGGCCGACGTCGTGGCGCTGTGTCGCCGGCTCGACGGGCTGCCGCTGGCGATCGAGATCGCGGCAGCACGGGTGCGCCTGCTCAGCCCACGGGCGCTGCTGAACCGCATCGACGACCGGCTGTCCGACAGCGCAGTCCTGGCCGGTCGCCCCGAACGGCAACGAACACTTCGTGCCACCATCGCGTGGAGTTACGACCTGCTGGAACCGTCGGACCAACAGGTCTTTCGGCGCCTGGGTGTGTTCTCCAGCCGCTTCGACTTGGCAGCGGTGGCCCAACTGGCGAACACCCCAGATCAGGATCCGCTGGATGTCGTCGCGCATCTGATCGATGTGAGCCTGGTGGAGATCGTCGAGGGACCGGACGGGGAACCCATGATCTGGCTGCTGGATACGGTGCGCCGGTTCGCTCGTGACCAGCTGCGCGAGGCCGGCGAGTATGAGCAGACGCGGTTGGCGCACGCCCGGTGGTGCGTGCAAGTGGCGCAGCAGATCAGCGGGCTCCTGCATGGTCCGACCGCCGTCAGCGCCCTGGACCGGATGGACGTCGTGGGTCAGGACATCGCCTCGGCACTGGACTGGTGCCTGCAGGAGTCCCCCGAGGCCACCCGGGAACGACACGAGACAGGTTTCGCCCTGCTCGAACCCATGGACCGGTACTGGTACCGCTTCGGGCACATCGTCGAAGGTCGAAGCTGGCACGACCGGGCTCTGGCGCTGCTGTCGGGCGAGGCTACTGCCGACAGCAGCACCGTGGTGGACGCCTTGCATGGACAGGGAATCCTGGCGGTCCAACAGCTGGATCTGGCGGCCGGAACCCAGGCGCTCGAACAGGCCCTGGCGATGGCCCACCGGCTGGGCGACATCAGTCGCGAGGCCCGTGAGTCCAACAGCCTGGGAATCGCGAAACGGGAGTCGGGTGACATCGCCACCGCGCGCGCGCTGATCGAACGCAGCCTCGAGCTCGCCCGCAGCATCGGCGACCGGGGACGTGAGGCGACCGCGCTGACGAACATGGTCCACATGTTCATGGATGTGGGGGATTACCCTGCGGCTGTCGAAGCAGCGCGGCGTGCCGTTGCGGCGGACCAGGCGCAAGGCGACCCCTGGGGGGTGGCGATCAATCAATCCAACTTGGTCAGCGCTCTGCTCAATGCGGACGGACCGCAGCGCGCCTTCGAGGAGTTGTCCGATGTCGCGGAAAAGGTGGTGGCTGTCGGTGACCTGGAGTTGAGCATCGACGTCATCGAGTCGTTCTCGGCCATCTGGGCCGCACTCGGCGACGGGCGTCGCGCCGCGCGCCTGCTGGGTGCTGCCGACAGGCAGCGTGACATCGCCGGGATTCCGCGCGCCGCGCCCGACCAACGCCACCTGGACCGGTTCCTGGCGCCCGCCCGACAGGCCATGCCCGACCACGAATGGCGCTCGATCCAGGACTCCGGCCGCATTCTGGACATCCCTGCCGCTTTGGCGGAGGGATTGTCCGACAAGCAGGTGAGGATCCCTCAAGAGTCGTTCCGCATCTCGAGTTGAGGTCCGAGAGTCTGCCTCAAGGACGACTCGGGGAGGAATCGTGGCTGGGGACGAACGACTACGCAAATGGTGGGACGGCCTGAACCCGGATATGCGCGCAGAGGCGCAGCAGGCTCGCAAGAAGGGACGTCTGACGCCGCGGATCCGCAAGTCGCTGCAGGACGCCGGGGTCGAGGTGGACCCTGTCGAACCGACGGTCCCCAGTGACGTCACTGAGTTCCTCAAGATGCGGCATTGAGTCGATGGCAGATGTCCGGGCCCCTACCGGGCCGTCGCCACTGCGCGTCATCTCGGGCCTGACGGTACGGCAGTTGTGCGAATGGCTGTGCGATGACGAGGTCACCGACGATCTGGTGGCATGGGCCCCCGATGTCGCGGCCCTGACGTGCGTCCTGTTGGAACGGGCCCATGTCTATCGTTTCGTCGTCTCCCCGCCGGCGGGGGCTGAGTGGCCACCTGGAGGCAGTCGCAAGTTCGCGGCCGACACCGCAGCCGCAGCCACGCAGTGGCGGTCCGCCATGGATCGCGGCAGCACCGAGATCCCCCCGATGGTGCGCAGCCACTGGGACGTGCTGATGGGCCGGTTGGATACGCCGTTGGCGGACCTGGCATCAGGGCGGCCATGGTCGGCATGCCAGGCGGTCCTGGTTCTGCACGCGATCGCAGATGAGGCGTCCGCCGGTGTGGCCGGCGGCGCCCGGCGCGACGGGCCGGGCGTGATCTTCCGGGCCCGCGCGCGCGAGCTCCTGAGCAGAAGCGGGAGCATGGCCCGCCTGCCGACCGACCGCGTGGTGCGGCTGCCCAAGAGCCGGACCACATCGGTAGGCATCACCCACCGGTCGGTGTCGAGGTACGGCTGCTCGATCACCGACGAGATCGCCGTGCACTGGGATCGGGTACCGCTGCGACGGGGCCGGGCCGCCCCGGTGGCGCGCCACGCCAATGTGTTGCTGTTGCCATGGCCGCTGCGCATCCGCGAGTCGGACTTCGTTCCCATCCCGGGGTCGGTCCGGCGACCGCAACGCGAGCCATTCGGGTTCTTCGAGTACCGGCCCAGCGAACCACTGGATCTGGACTTGGTCGATCGACTCATCGACGCCGCAGCGGAGGAGGTGGATCAGGTCGATGTCGTCGTCCTGCCCGAGGGCTGTCTGGACGAGGGGGGCGTGGCCGCCATCGAGGCGTTGCTCGCGCGACGGGGGGTGCCCATGCTGGTGACCGGCGTCCGACCGGAGCCGAACGGATCCGAGGAGTTCGCGCTCAACTGCCTGCACGTGGGTGTGCTGGTGGGGGACACCTGGTGTCATTACCGCCAGAACAAACACCATCGATGGTTCCTGGACGCCGGTCAGATCGAGGCCTACAACATCGCGGGCGCCCTGCACCCCGGCGTGCGGTGGTGGGAGGCCATGGCGATCCCGCAGCGCAACGTGCAGTTCCTCGAGGTCGGAGGCGGCATGACGGTCGCGGCCGTCGTATGCGAAGACCTGGCACGGCTCGACGGTGTGGCCCAGCTGCTGCGATCGGTGGGGCCGACCTTGGTGGTGACGCTGCTTCTGGACGGCCCGCAACTGGCCTCACGTTGGACGGCGCGTTACGCCAGCGTCCTGGCGGACGACCCCGGATCGACGGTCTTGACCCTGACCGCATTGGGGATGGCGAACCGGTCCCGGCCCGTGGGCCACCCGCCGAGCCGGGTGGTGGCCTT
>RRZT010620635.1_pt1 | contig 12288 bp, 8 predicted proteins | sample 2165551 | NCBI WGS metagenome assembly RRZT01 (sample SAMN10456910, study PRJNA506462) | wastewater metagenome | biome: wastewater; feature: sludge; material: wastewater sludge; isolation source: wastewater sludge with Escherichia coli K12::gfp cells carrying plasmid... | place: USA: Moscow, Idaho ... | reverse complement strand
GCCAGAATCGAGCATCCCTGATCCAGCATCACACAGCCGACGGGCAGGCTGTCATGCAAGGCTCGATAGCGGAGCTCGCTGTCACGCAAGGCCAACTCTGCCATCTTGCGCGCCGAGATATCGAGGTGGGTTCCGGCCATCTGCAGCGGAGCGCCGTCCCTATCCCGGGTCATGATTTGTCCACGGCATAACACCCAGACCCAGTGCCCGAGCCGATGCTGCAATCGCAATTCACATTCTACATTCGGCAGACGGCCAGCAATGTGCGCCTGCAAGATGGCGTCGGCATGTAGCCAATCCTCTGGGTGCATCAGTCGTTGCAGAGTCTGACGAGTCACTGGCTCCAGTTCATGGTTTTCATAACCCAGCATCTGGGCCCAATAGGCGTTAATAAGAATTTCATCCGACGCTAAACACCACTCCCAGGTTCCCGCCTGGGTACCGGATAAAATATTCTGCAATCGTTGCCGCTTGGCTCTGAGTTGGGCCTCGGTCGTCAGCCGCTCGGTCAGGTCATAGATAATGGAGTAGAGCAAGGGTTGGCCATCGATGATCACAGGACCGCAGTGCACCTCGACCTGACGGATGTCACCATTGGCCAAGCGATGGGGAAATTGAAAATAACAACGCTGCTCGGCAACGGCCTTGTTCATCTCCAGATGGATTTGTTGCGGAGTGAGACAGTTAATCTCCGTAATTTTCATTGCCTGCAACTGCTGCTGTGAATAACCATAAAACAGTGCGGCAGCCGGATTGGCTTGAACAATGCCTCCGCTTTGTGGCTCGATCAGCAGCTGTGGCGTTTTGGCTTTTTCAAAGAAAATTTGATAGCTGTTATCCGCAGGCTGATGCCAGGGTTGCTGCAACTCTGCCGCCAAGAGCCGCCAGTCGGGGTCCGCAGCCAGGTCGGATCCCACCGCTAACTCATGCAGCTGGCGCACAATGAGGTTCAATTGTTGCCGTAATTGTTGTCGTTGCTCGGACTCTTGGTTCACGTGCCCCTCGCATGGCTCCACACCTTGCTATCATCACCGACTTCAGAATAGTGAATATCGTCACTGACGAGCTAGTTTTGTTACCAGATGACTCCGAAATTGTAGGCCATGCCGCCTTCGGAATGCACAACAATGCAAATAAAAAACGGCCGCCGAAGCGACCGTCTGTGAGCGGCTGCAGTCACCGCTATTGGAACTGGTTGATCAGCCACTGCAGGCGTTCACGGGGGGTTTTGTCCTCATCAAAGAAGTTCTGCATCCGCAAGAAGGTGATGCCACCGAATCCCGGCGTCCGATGCAGGGCCGATGCAATCTGCTTCCATCCCTGCTCACCATACAACTCACCGGCCAGCGCATTCTCTCCCATCAGGGCAATGCCCAGTTCATGGGCCGCATCGGCAAACCAACCGACCAGATCCGCGGCCCGTGAATAGCCTTCGTAGTCCTTGTTGATCATCTCTAGACAGGTGAAGTGCAGCACGATTCGCGATCTATGCTCAGACGGCACCAGTTGATCCAGCAGTTGTACATATTCCCGCTGATTATGAGGGCCCAGAGTGGGATGCGGTTTGATAAGGCCGGCGGTGATTTCGGCGACACGAGGTGCCTGCGGATCACTGATCTCCCAGTGAATGCCGGGCACCTTGATCCCGATCGGGATCGAGCGCCATGCCGCATCATCAAACAAGCCGACCGACATCTCGACGATGCGACGGCCATGGGCCACCAAAGCACCGTGATACCAGCTGAGAAACTCTCGCGCCCAGGCCGAGTAGACATACTCCTTATTCTCGAACAGGTGGTCGGCAATCGGCATGCTGATGGCTTCAAACTGGCTATGCCGGGTACCAAAGGCGTAATTCAGGGCTTGAATGGAGGCAAAGCGCGAAGTGAGATAGCGACGCCAATCCTGCTCGGCCAGCGGGCTGTAGCATTGCAGCGTGCCACGGTTGGGATAGTTGCCCCAATCGTGGGAGTTGTAACTGGGATAGCGCAACTCCCCCGCCGGGCCCAGGCTGATATTGATCTCGGCAATCATACTGGAGCGCGCCGCATAATGATCCCGGAAGGCGCTGATAAAGCTGCGGTAATAGGGTATCACATAGGCATCGGCCCACAAGGAGACGTACTCCATGGAGGCATCACCGGTTTCACTGACATACTGCAGATCCCTCACCGAACCCAGCTCGGGGTGACTCTCCAACAACTTGCCCCATAACCACAGCGGTATGGTCTGCATAAAATCATCGTTCACGTTGCCACCGGCTTGGTGGAACGACAAGATCGGTACCCATTGCATATCGTGCTGGGCCAGCAAGGCCACCACGCGGTCGTAATAACTCCAGTCAAATTGACCGGCCTGACGCCCCTCAATGAGCCCCCACCACAGATCGGTGGAGATGGCCGTGACCCCCATGCGCCGTAGAGTACGAACCTCCTCGGCGAATTTCCGCCACTCCGCTTCCGACAACAGCTGCCGCTGGTTGGCCACTTTCAGATGTAACGGGCCCATGACTCGAAATGCCTTGTGTCCTAAGCGCGCCACCTGCCCTTGCCCGTGCCGCAAGCGGGTGAGCTGCCGCAAGCGCGCCTCTCCGACCCCAGGACTCAGCAGCACATCCAGATCCCGGATCACCCAGCCACAGTAGGTGGCATGATTGAGCACTGAGCCAACCAGGTGGTCCCATTGCGGGTGATCGTCCAGACTCAGACGCTGACCATTCTCCGCCAGCACCGGCAACTTGAGTTGTTTGGCCGCCTGTAACCAATCACCAATCAGCACAGGCTCACTCTCGCCATGGCTGACTCCGGCACCGGTCAACAGCAATCGACAGCGAGCTCGCAACCCAGCAGGCAGCAATTGCTCCAGGGTTTGGTGAAAGATCTCGGCCCGCGACAGCACCGAGTGGGGTTCTGAGATAAACCCTGCCACCATCTCAGCCAGAGCCGTATTGCTGTGCAGTAACCGCGGCAAACGGCCAGGCAAGCGCAGACCCAGAGTACAGTGCTGCCACTCATCGCTAAACACATCGGCACTGAGCGTCAGCAGCTCCCGGCCATAGTCCACCAGACAGTCATGATACCAACGGCAGAAGTCGCGCTCCGGAGTCCCAGCGCTCGGATCCTGCAGGCGCTCGGTGATGGCGATCACCTGCTTTTTCAACACGGCTGGTTGACTCAAGTCCAGCCCTGGCGCCTGCCATGCCTGTTGCCAGGCCGACAGAGACTGGTATTTGTGCAGCATGGCGTCAGCCAAGACCCCCAGCGCGCGCTGGCTGTAACAGGGGAAATAGGCCGACAGCCCCTCTTCGGCATAGTGACCGAGGAAGGGATAGCGCCACTCACCCTCGGGACCGACGCCCAACTGGATATGACGAATAGCGGGAGCGAACGCCGACAAATGATGGGCAAAACCACGCATAAACTGGCGGAAATAGGGCATGGTCACGGCCGAAGCCCACAGAGACGTCGCCATGATGCTGTCACGGCCATGTTGATCCAGATACTTGAGGCTATCCAGAGGCATGTCCGCAGGCAGCTCTTGCTGCAAGCGTCCCCACAACCAATCGGGAAGCAGACTCATATAGCGGACATCACTCATGCCGCGAGCGACCAGTGCCAAGTCCGGCACTATCTGCAGCCCTTCGCCACGGATCATAGTGAACAGCTGGTGATAAGGATGCCAGGCCGTAACCTCGTCCACTTGCTCGGGGGTGAACGGCGCAATATGCCGCCAACTGACGGGCACTATGATGCCATCCACACCCGCCAGACGGGCGCGGCGTAATTTTTGCTGGAGTGAAAGAAATTGCTCAGGTGTGGCGGGAAGCTGCAGAAGATTGCGCGTCAGATCGGCGCTGAGATGAACCCAAACCTGCAAGGGTGACTTGATAGTATCCATATTTCTCTCTGGCCATCGTCGAGTATGGCAACCGGAATGTCGGTGGTGTTTTCCCGTGTCGGGGCTGAAACTGCAAATCTGGTATGCTTTTCAGCTGATCACCCTGTGATCCAGAGCACAATTATCCGCAACTGGCTCAACACAGCGCCACCCCTATGAAACTTCGGGAATCCATCCGGAACTTAGTGTTGTGGATGAATATTCTGTTGTTCAATTTTGCATCCCCAGCACAGCACAAAAGAACCGACTTGGTGCAAGCACAAGAAAATACATAGTATTTCTCAATAGGTTATAACAAAAAAACAGCGTTTCCCTCTACCAAAGTGCGAGCTGGGTCATATATTATCAAACACCACAGGAAGACGCGTTTAGGGAATATTTATGCGTGCAATCTCCATACAATGGAAGATATCTCTGCTGGCAGGTGCCTGCCTGCTGGTTTCAACCGCAGCCTTAACCGGCATCGCTGTCTACGCCGCTTACCACACCAACCAGATGGTGGTGTCGGAATCCAGCGAAGAGCTGAAGCTCAATGCCGAGCAGATCTTGGCCCAGCAGGCGGAGACTGAATCGTCCCGGGTGGTGAATTATCTCAACGATGCGGTGATCCGCGGCGAGATGGTGGTTCAGGCGGTCAAGTTTCAGAAGGCCTTTGCCGAAGATAATCTGCTCAGCAGTGAAGTGCTGCGCGGCGCCATCAATCAGACCATGCGCTCCGCCGTCGAACATGCCGAGCATATTCTGGCCGGTTACGCCGTCTATCTACCCGATGCTCTGGATGCGGAAGATGCCAATTATGTCGGCTCCACCAACCTGGGAGCCAACGACAGTGGCCGTGCAGCCCTGTATTGGACTCGCAATGCCAAGGGTGAGTTGACGCTGGAAACCATTGATGAGAAGGAGCTGAAAGATACCAGTCTGGATGTCAATGGCATTCCTTCCACCGAATGGTTCCAGTGCAGTCAGCGCCACAAACAGAGCTGTCTGCTGGATCCCTATGTGGATGAGTCCAGAACACCGCCCGAGCTGATGACCTCGGTCACCTTCCCGATCCTCGAGCAAGATGAGCTCAAGGGGATCGTCGGCCTGGATATCGAACTCGCCCATCTACAGGATCTGGTCAAAACCATGGATCAGCGCATGTTCGATGGCGCAGGAGAAGTACTGCTGGTCAGCCAGCATGGCATCATTGCTGGTACCACCCAGCCTAAACTCAAGTTGGGTGCCGGTTTGCAACAGCTCGACCCGACGCTGTTCAACGCTCTGCAAGGCATGCTGAAAACTGATAAGCGGCAAACCAGCTGGGACTCCGACTCCCTGCGGGTCTTTATGCCCATCCATATGCAAGGCAGCCAAACCACCTGGGCCTTGCTGATCACCATGCCTGCAACCACCGTATTGCAGCACGCCACCCTGCTGGCAGAGAAACTCTCCGGCGAGCTGGGCGGCACCACCCTGCAGTTGGTCGGCTCCGCCTTTGTCGTCGGTCTGCTCGGCCTGCTGATCTTCTGGTTTGTCGCTCGCCAAATCTCTACCCCGCTGCGCCATGTCGCGGATCGGCTGCGAGATATTGCCCAGGGTGAAGGGGATCTGACCCAGCGGATTAGTCTGCGTCGGGATGATGAGCTGGGGGAGCTGGCCAGTTGGTTCAATGCCTTCCTCGACAAGATCCACGGCACGGTGCGCGATATCGTCGAGGCGGTGCATCAAAGCCGGCAGAACACTGAACAGGCCAGCCAACTCTCCAGCGGCAGCCGCGAAGCCCTGCGGGCCCAGTTCAACGAAATCGATCTGGTGGCATCCGCCTTTGAGGAGATGCACCAGACCTCGGCCGAAGTTGCGCAAAGCGCCAACCGGGTGGTGGTGGCGGCCGATAGTGCCGAAGTCTCGGCACAGCAAGGCAAGGCGGTCGTCGAAGAGACCCGAATCGCCATGGAAGAGCTGATGCACTACATCAGTACCGCCAAGCCCAAGGTGGAAGAGTTATCCCGCAACAGTGACAGCATCAGCCAGATCCTCGAAGTGATCACTGCCATTGCCGAACAGACCAACTTGTTGGCGTTGAACGCCGCGATTGAAGCCGCCCGCGCCGGCGAGCAAGGTCGGGGCTTCGCCGTGGTCGCCGATGAGGTGCGCAATCTGGCCCGTCGCACTCAGGACTCGGTAGTCGAAATCCGCCAGGTCATCGGCAATCTGCAATCCGGAACCGGTCAAGTGGTGAGCGCCATCCTTTCCAGCCACGAACAAGCCAACGTGACCCAGCAACGCTCCCAGCAGGCCGTGGTGATGATTGAACAGATCACCCGCTCCATCTCCACCATCCAGGAGATGAGCAACCAGATCGAAATCGCGGTCAAGGAGCAAGGCAAGGTCAGTGGCGAGATCAGCCAGAACGTCAACAACATCCGCAAGGCCAGTGAAACCGTGACGCTGGCTGCGGAAGAGTCCAATGAAATGCTGGAAGGTCTGCACCGGCTGGCCGATCAACAGCAGCAGTTGGTGGATCAATTCAAGGTTTGATGCAGGCTCATAGTTTAAATATCGCGGGAGGCAGGATGCCTCCCGTTTTTTTGGCTGCAGTCTGACGGATGGCCTTGGTACGTTAAGTTTCTGCCAAGAAGTGGCGACGGCATGAGCTGGATGTAAGCCTGATGTAAAACTGTGCAAAAGCCCCCCCTACGTCGGCCGCAAACGATTAGCCTAAGTCTATCTAGACTGACGTTTATCGAGGAACTATGAAGCACCTTTCTATCCAAATCCGCACTGCGGCCCTGCTGACCTTGATGCTGTGTGGCCAGGGGTATGCTGAATCAGCCGTGCAGCACAAACACCCGGCAGGCAATCCGCCTACACCGCCAAAAGAGGCGTTCGAAGCCTGTGCCAACCTGATCGCCAAAGATCCCTGCACCATCACCCTGCCGGATAGTAACGTGCTGGATGGTAGCTGCGAGCTGGCCAAAAATGCTGAGCAGGTTGAGGCACTGGCCTGCCGCCCAACGCACATGCCACCCCCACCGGATCATGATGCCGATGAGTCAGATGACGGCAGCGAAGAGGTGGAGTGAGAAACAGGCTGGTGCTGACGCCGCTTGGTTGTTGAGCCGGTAATGGCGTGCGATTCAAGCCCGGCCATCACCGGGAACCCTTGCCTGCTCCCCCAAGCAGGCTTTTTTATGCAAGCGCGCCATAAGTCAACACGCTAGGTAGCACCGGTGCTTATTGCCCGGGCTGAGGAAGATCCGCCTGCCGCATGCGCTGCAATATGATGCTGGCCTTGCGCTGCAAGCGGCGATCATATCTGTGGGTCTGATAATAACGGGGGTTGGTCACCATGGCTGCCAACTGCGCCGCCTGAGACGGTCCCAACTGGCTGGCGTGCACATGATAATATTTGCGTGCCGCGGCCTCCACGCCGAATAAGCCATTGCCCCATTCGATCACATTCAGGTAGAGCTCGAAGATCCGCTGTTTATCCAGAAAGGTTTCCAGCATGACGGTGATCAAGGCCTCTTCGGCTTTCCGCCACGGGGTTCGACTGGAGGAGAGGAACAAATTCTTGGCCAGTTGCTGGCTGATGGTCGATCCGCCCGCCACTATCTTGCCCTTCTTCAGATTTTTCTCCCATGCATGTTGCATCCCCGCCCAGTCAAACCCATCGTGTTCGGCAAACTTGGCATCTTCGGCAACCAGTAGCGCACGCTTGATATGGCGGGAGATCTTGGCATACGGCACCCACTGATAGCGCAACTCGGCATCGGGATCATCATCCTGCAACCGCTCGAGCTGTTCGCTCATCACGCTGGTCATATCCGGATTGATCCAGTTCAGACTGATGATATACGCCAGGATCCACAGGTTCCATGCCAGATAGAGTGACAACAGCCCCCACAGCAGATGCGAGATCCGATAGTGCCGCCAATGAGCCGGAATGGCGCGCCGCAGCAGAGGTACACGACGCAGGGTGGCAAGGCAGGAGGCCGGCAGGGACATGGATCAACTCGAAATCGCAACAGAAGGCGACAAGTGTACCGAATCGCCCCTCACCCAGGCAATCAAAGAGACGCCTCCCCCAGACGCCACGCGGCAGGCCGTGGTAGCATAAGAGCCCGTTTTTTGGAGAATGCCTATGACCATTTGGGTGGACGCGGATGCCTGTCCCGTTGTCATCAAAGAGATGTTATTTCGTGCGGCCGAGCGAACCCGCATACCCTTGGTGCTGGTCGCCAACCAGTTCTTGCGCACGCCCCCTTCAGCGGTGATCCGCAGCGTGCAAGTCGCCAGTGGCTTCGATGAAGCCGACGATTATCTGGTCGAACAAGCACGCAACGGCGATCTGGTGATTTCAGCCGATATTCCCCTGGCGGCTCGCCTGCTCGCCAACGGCGTTGAGGTGATTACGCCACGAGGTCAAGCCATGACCGCCGCCAATATTGGCGAACGGCTGGCAATCCGCGATTTTCTCGATACCTTGCGCGGCTCCGGTATTCAAAGTGGTGGCCCCGCCACCATGAATCAGGCCGACAAACAGCAATTTGCCAATGCGCTGGATCGCTGGTTGGTCGACGCTAAGCGGCGCGCGCCACCACAAGCGGAGTAACTGCGGGCTCGGTCAAGGCAAGAGGGCATCGAACGCGACACAATAAGCATCAACAGCAGGGATGATGAGGAACAGCATGAACAGAAAACGCTGGATAGGTTCGGCCATTGCCGGTGTTGTGGTTCTGGCGCTGGGCTACGAATGGCTTAAACCCGTCCCCCTGGCGGTGACGCTGATCCAGCCGAGTCGCGGCGACCTCGTCAGTAGTGTGGTCAATACCCGGGCTGGCACCATCAAGTCGTGCCGCCGCGCCGGTTTGAGTCTGCCGATGGGCGGTGTCGTCGATACCATTCTGGTCCAGGCGGGCGATAAGGTGCAGCAGGGGCAACCTCTGCTGACGCTGTGGCATGCCGATCTGCAGGCCGAATTGCAACGCGCCCAAGCCTCGGCCGCCTTGAACCGGGTGCTGCGGGAGCAAAGTTGTGTGCAAGCCGATTTTAACCAGCGTCAGGCCACCCGCCTGCAGACGTTGCGAGCCAAAGATCTGACCTCCAAGACCCTGAGCGAACAGGCAGAATCCCTCGCCGCGACCAGTCGCTTGGGTTGCGTGGCGGCGGCCGAACAAGCCCGGGTCGATGCCGCGCAAATCGCCATGGCTCAGGCCCGTCTGGAGCAGAGTCAATTGCGCGCCCCGTTCTCTGGCATCATAGCCGAGGTGAATAGTAAGCTGGGGGAATACATGACCCCGTCGCCACCGGGTGTCACCATGCCGCCGGTCATCGATCTCATTGATGATCAGTGCCTCTACGTCTCGGCCCCCATCGATGAAGTGGATGCAGCCCGTTTGCGGGTCGGGCAAGCAGCAGTGATCCTGCTGGATGCCTTGCCCGACCAGCGTTATCCGGCCAAGGTGCGGCGGATTGCCCCCTATGTCAAAGAGCTGGAAAAGCAGGCGCGCACTGTAGAAATAGAAGCTGAATTTACCCCGCGCCCCACCGATATTCCGCTCCTGATTGGTTACAGCGCCGATGTGGAAGTCGAGATTGCCCGACGCGCGCAAGTGCTACGGATCCCGGCGGATGCCCGACGCGAGGATGGCTCAGTGCTGCGGTTGCAGGGCGATCATCTGGAGGAGGTGAAACCACGCTTCGGACTGGAGAACTGGAACTGGCTGGAGGTCCTCTCAGGCCTCAATGCCGATGATCAACTGGTGCAACAAGCCAGCCAGGTAAAATTTGATCCCCAGCAAAGCGTCCGCGCTAAAACGGCCGAGGAGATAGCGGCGGCCGAGGCCGGCACGCCATGATCCAACTGCAACAGGTCGAGCGGCACTTTTTACTCGGGGAACAGTCGGTGGCGGCACTGGCGCAGATTGATCTGCAGATCCATGCCGGGGAATATGTCGCCGTGATGGGCCCTTCCGGCTCCGGCAAATCCACCCTACTCAATGTCCTCGGGCTCCTGGATCGGCCCGACAGTGGCCATTATCTGCTGGATGGTATCGACACCGCAGGTCTGAGTGAACCGGCACTGGCCGAGTTGCGCAGCCGCAGCATCGGTTTCGTGTTCCAATCCTTTCATCTGATCCCGCGGCTGAGTGCCCGCGAGAATATCGAACTCCCCCTGACACTGGCGGGCATAGCACCAGCCCTGCGGCGGCAGCGCGTCGACGAACTACTGGCGCAGCTGGGGATTGGCAATCGGGCCGCCCATAAACCCGCTGAACTCTCCGGCGGCCAGCGGCAACGGGTTGCCATTGGCCGTGCCATCGCCATGTCCCCTCGCCTGTTACTGGCGGATGAGCCCACCGGCAATCTGGATAGCCACTCGGGAGAGGAGGTGATCAAGCTGCTGGAGCGGCTGAATCGGGAGCAAGGCATCACCCTGGTCGTGGTCACTCACGATCCTCGTCTCGGTGCCCGGGCCAGTCGCCAGATCCGTATGGCGGACGGCATCATAGTCTCCGACAATCAAACGGCGGCAACAGGCGGCACCGAGTCTATCGAATCGCCCTCGCTAGCAGGCCCTACAGCATGATGCTCGGGCTGGATCGCGTCTGGTTTGCCTGGCACGCGCTGACCCGTCATCGGGGTCGCGCTGTGTTGCTGGTACTGGCGATCAGCCTGAGTGTCGCCTCGGTACTGGTCATGACGGCTCTGGGACAAGGGGCGCGAAATTTTGTCGCCGCCGAGTTCAGCGGTCTGGGCAAGGATCTGCTGGTAATGTTTCCCGGCCGCAAGGAAACCACCGGCGGCATGCCGCCGGTCAGCGGCAACAGCCTGCGCGACATCACCCTTGAGGATATGGACTATCTGGGCCAGCGCCTGCCCAACCTGCGGCTGGTACCCCTGATCATGGGGTTTAGCGAAGCCAAACAGGGCGCCCACCTGCGGCAGACCATGCTGCTGGGGACCAGCAACCAGATGCAATTTACCCATCAACTCACTCTGCTCAAGGGCCAGTGGTTGCCGGGCGATCCAACCGTCGACGCCTCGGTCTGCTTACTCGGAGCCCGGGTGGCCCAGGAGTTATTTGGCGAACGAGAGATCGTGGGGCAATGGGTGCGCTTTGATAATCGCCGCTTCCGGGTGGTCGGGGTATTTACCAGTCGCAGCAGCAATCTGGGCATGGATTTTAACGAAGCGGCGCTGATCCCGGTTGGCACCGCCCAATCGCTGTTTAATACCCAAGGGTTGTTTCGCCTGATGATCCAGCCGCTCGGCGGCCAAGCCATGCCCGGTTTGATCCGAAAACTTGAACAGCACATGCGCGAACGCCATCAGGGCGTGCTGGATGTCACCGTCATGCGCCGCGATGCCATGCTGCAAACCTTCAACGCGATCCTGCTGACCCTGACCCTGGCCGTCGCCGGCATCGGCGCCATCAGTCTGCTGGTCTCCGGCATCATGATGATGAATCTGGCGCTAGTCAGCACCCATCAACGCACCGGCGAAATCGGTCTGCTCAAGGCGCTGGGAGCCAATGCCCGCGCCATCCGCAGCCTGTTTTTAACCGAAGCCTTGATCCTGTCAACCGCAGGCTCCCTGGGCGGACTGCTGCTCGGCTATCTCTGCGTCAGCACCGCCGCCTGGCTGTGGCCGGACTTTCCTATCGAAGTCCCTTGGCTGGCGACGCTGATGGCACCACTGGCAGCCATGGGCACAGGCGTGCTGTTCAGCTGGATCCCGGCACGGCAAGCTGCCAGCAAGGATGCCGTGGCCAGTTTACGGAGTGGCCAGCTATGAAATTACCCGACCTGCTCCGCTGGCTCTGGTGCGCCCTGCTGGCCGGGCGCACTCGCAGCCTGCTCTCGGCGCTGGGCATTGCCATTGGTATCGCCTCGGTGACCACGCTGACCGGGATCGGCGAAGGACTGCGGCTCTATCTGCTGGAGAGCTTTTCACAATTTGGCTCCCGGCTGATCGCCGTCTCTCCGGGCAAGAGCGAAACCTCGGGCGGCGCCCAGGGCTTGCTGGCCAGTAGTCGCCCGCTGTTGCTGCTGGATGCCGATATCCTGCGGCGTCTGCCCGGCATTGAAGCCACCATTCCGGTGGTACAAGGCCAAGGAGAAGTGCGCACCGGCGGTTTGACCCGCCAGACCGCGATACTGGGCACCAACCACCAAGCGGCAGCCGGGTGGCGCTTCGCGTTGGCACAGGGTCGTTTTCTGCCCGCAGATGATTCGGCCATGCCCCGAGCCTATGGGGTGCTGGGCGCCACTGTGGCCCGGGGGTGGTGCCCCAGCGGCAATGCCCCCGGCGCCGTGATCCGGGTCGGTGATCGCCGCTTCCGGGTCATGGGTGTCATGCTGCCGAAGGGGCAATTTTTAGGCTTTGATCTGGATGATATGGTCT
>RRZT012543189.1_pt1 | contig 12290 bp, 10 predicted proteins | sample 2165551 | NCBI WGS metagenome assembly RRZT01 (sample SAMN10456910, study PRJNA506462) | wastewater metagenome | biome: wastewater; feature: sludge; material: wastewater sludge; isolation source: wastewater sludge with Escherichia coli K12::gfp cells carrying plasmid... | place: USA: Moscow, Idaho... | reverse complement strand
GGCTCGTCGCGTCGGGGTTCACTCCTGCCCACGACGAGCTCGGCCCCTACCTCGAGACCCTGCTCGCCCGCACCGAGGGATGAGCCGACCACGCGGCGTCGCCGCGTTCGACTTCGACGGGACCCTGACCCCGCGCGACACGCTGCTCCCCTTCCTGGCCCGCTGCTATGGCCGCCGCCGGCTGCTGCAGGCCGCCGCCAAGGTGGGGCCGCCGTGGCGGGTGGAGGCCGAGGTACACCGCCGGGACCACGCCAAGGCCCTCCTGCTGCGCCTCCTCACCGTCGGCGACGATCCCGAGCGGGTGGCTGCGCTCGGCCGGGACTACGCCGTCGAGCTCGAGCGCATCCTCGTGCCGGAGATGCGCGAGCGCGTCGAGGCGCACCGCCGCGCCGGCCACGAGATCGTCGCGGTCTCGGCGTCACTCGTCTCGTACCTCGATCCCCTGCTCGGCGAACGGCTCGCCTTCGACGAGGTCATCGCCGTCGAGCTCGAGGTGGACGACAGCGGACGTCTCACCGGGGAGATGGTGCATCCCAACGTCCGTGGGGCACAGAAGGCCATCCGTCTGACGGAGTGGTTGGCCGCGACCGGCGGGGCGGACGGGGCGGAGATCTGGGCGTACGGCAACTCGTCGGGTGACGCCGAGCTGCTGGCCTTGGCCGATCACGCGGTGCTCCTCGGCCGCCGCCGGTCGGACGTCCTGCCGCCCGGCCCCTGAGGGCCCGCTCGGTCGCTCTGTCGACCTCCGGTACCATTCGTCCGATGGTGGCGCCGGCACGACGGGAGCCGGGTTCGTCGAGATCGGGCGGCTCGGCCGACGGCGAGGGTCTCGTGATCGTGGCGCCGGACGCGTGGGCCTCGCGCCGAGGCGAGAGCCTGCGGCTGCTGGTCGACCGGCTGAGCCACCAGCGAGCGCCGGCGCCCACGGTGGTGTGCTGGCAGAGCGGCCCGCTGACCGCCGAGTTCGAGGCCCTCGCTCCCGTCATCGACGCTGGCGCGGTGAACGGCGACGCCTCGGTGCGCGCCTTGACGAGCGTCCGGCTCCGCCCGCTAGCGCGCCGCCTCAAGACCCTGCGGCTCCGCCGTCTCCTCGCCCCTCTGGCCCCTCGCTCGCAGGTGCTCCTCGGGGGCCTCGGGGCGATGGCGTACCACCACTGGTTGCCCCCAGGGCGGCGCACCATGGTGCTCTGGCTCGACCCTGCCGCCGCCGAGGACGACCACGACCCGACCCAGCTCCTCGAGGCCCGCGAGGTCGTGGCGTCCTTCCTCGTCTCCGACGAGCACAGCGCCCGCGCCCTGGCCTCGGTCGGCGTGCCGCTCGAGCGGGTGCACCGAGTCGGTGAGCCCGTCGTGGTCAGGGAGCCATCACTGCGGCGCGCGCCTGCGCTCCGAGGCGACCGGGGCATCGTCGCCGTCGTGGGGGGTACGCCCGATGACGCCGATGTCGCCGAACTCCTCGCCATCCTCGCCACGACGTCGACCATCGCCGACGACTTCTCCGTCGCATGGGTCCAAGACGACCTCCAGAGCGCATGGGCACGATGGGCGGACGACCGGTTCGCAGGCGTCGAGAGCCACGTCGAGGACTGGTCGGTCGAGCATTGCCGGCATCGCCTCGACGATCTCGTGGCGCTGGTCGTCCTCGCCCCGCTCCCCCACCCCCTCGTGGCGCACGCTGCCGCCGCCGGCGTTCCCGTCCTCGACCGTGATGGCGCCGCGGGCGACCTGGGGGCCGGCGACAACGCCACACCGCTGCCCACCCGCCTGGCCGACCTGCTCGACGATGCCCGTCGCTGGCAGGCAGCGAGCGACCAGTCCCGGTTCCGCGCTCGACTCCACGACGTCGACCATGTCGTGGACGTCGTCCTCCAGTCCCTCGAGCGGACAGGGTGAGCACGGTTGCCGGTGTGGACGCCGTGACGCCCGCGCGGCGCATTGCGACGAGCGGGGGCGGGCCGGCGGGCGACATCCTCGGTCGACTCGCCGCCCTCGCCGAGGCGCACCCTGATCGCCCTGCTCTGGACGACGGCGTGCGTCCGATCACCTTCGGCGCACTCTGGAGCGACATCCTCTCCTCGACCGGCGCGCTCCGTGAGCGTTTGCCGGACATCAGCGATCAGACCGTCGCCGTCCTCGCGGTGCCGGGAGCGACCCTTGCGACCGCCATCTTGGCGGCGCTCGCGTCCGCCCACCCGCTCCTCGTCCTGGACCCTGATGCCCCGCCGACCCTCCTCAAGCACCTCGTACGTCAGGCCGGGGTCCGCTTGGTCATGACCGACCGAGGGTCGATGTCGAACGCGTACCTCCTGTTCCCCCGTCTCGACGTCGCCGCCGCGGACGAGCTCCGGGCACCCTCTCCCGCCGATCTGCCGCCGCGCCGCGACGCTGCACCTGCCCTCCTCCTCCCCGATCACGCCGCGGTCCCGTCGCTCGCCACGATCCCCCGTGGAGCCCTCGAGACCACGGTCTCGGCCGTCGCAGACCGCTCGGGCCTCGCCGCTGCGGATCGGGTCGCCAGCCTCCTGGGGCCATGGTCCGAGGCGGGGCTGATCGCGCTCCTGGCGGCGCTGCACTGTGGCGCCACCCTCACGCCCATCGATCTGCGGCACGGAGGGTGGGCCGCGCTCCCGCGCCGACTCCGAGCCGGCGACATCGACGCACTGGCGCTCACCCGGCCGCTCGAACGGGCACTGCAACCGCGCGACCTGCCGTCCGTGCGGCTGCTCGTCATCGGAGCGCCCGACGCGGACCCCGACGAGCACGATCGGGCACCCGACGGGCACGAACCGGGTGGCCGCTCGACCGTGACGCTCACGACCGGCCTCCGCGCCGCCGCCCTGGCCCCGACGCCACGGGGTGGGCACCCACCCCCACGGCGCACGCTCCCGGAGCGGGCGGTCGACCGGGTGGTCTCGTGGGACGCCGGCCTCGTGGGCCGGCAGTTCCCGTTGCCGGTCGGCCCGGTCCCCGTGGACACCATCGCGTGGGCCCCGTCGCTCACCGACAACTGGTCGACGATCCGCAGCGAGTTGGACGAGTTGCTCGACGACGGGATCGAGCTGCCCGCGATCGACGACGTGAACGGCACGCCACAGGGGGCAGAGGGCCCCTGGAGCACGTACGTCTTGTTCGCCTTCGGCGCCTGGGTGGCCCCCAACTCGGCGCGGTGCCCCGCCACCAGTGCGCTCGTGGCCGCCGTGCCGGACCTCGAGATCGCCGGGTTCACCGTTCTCGCACCCGGCACGCACATCCCCGGGCACCGAGGTCCCTACCGCTCGCTGCGCTACCAGCTCGGCGTTCGGATCCCTGGCCCCGACGGCGCCTGCCGGCTACGGGTGGACGACGAGGTCGTGGTGTGGCGGGACGGTCACGCCCTCGCCTTCGACGACGCGGTGGACCACGAGGCGTGGAACGACGCCGACCAGCCCCGTTACGTCTTCTTCGTGCAGACCACCTGGCCGGTGGTCGGCCTCGCCGGACGTGCCCACCGGGTGCTCCACCGCGCCCTTGGTCGGGCCGCCGGCGACCTCGCCGGCCGCGCGACGGCCCTGGACCGCTCCCTCAACGGCGGAGGCTGACCTCGCCTACTTGGGCGGCATCCGGATGCCGCCGTCCAGCCGGACGGTCTCGCCGTTGAGGTAGCCGTTGGTCACCAGCTCGAGGGCCAACGAGGCGAAGTCGTCGGGCGTGCCGAGGCGCTTGGGGAACAGCACGCTCTGACCGAGGGCCTCCTTCTGCGGGTCCGGCAGCAGGCCGAGCAGCGGGGTGTCGATCAGCCCCGGGGCGATCGTGTTCACCCGGACGCCGACGGCGGCGAGGTCTCGGGCGATGGGCAGGGTCATCCCGACCACGCCGCCCTTCGACGCGGAGTACGACGCCTGGCCGATCTGCCCGTCGAAGGCGGCCACGGACGCGGTGTTGACGATCGCGCCCCGCTCCCCGTACTCGAGCGGCTCGGTGGTGCTCATCGCTGCCGCCGCCAACCGGATGCAGTTGAAGGTGCCGACGAGGTTGACGGCCACCACCTTCTCGAACGCTCCCAGATCGGCAGGCGCCGCCGAGCGGTCGACCGTGCGCTGCGCCCAACCGATGCCGGCGCAGTTGACCAGCACCCGGAGGGTGCCGAGCTCGCATGCCGCATCGACCGCGGCCTGCACCTGCTCGGTGTCGGTGACGTCGGCGTGCACGAAGAGGCCGCCGAGCTCGGCCGCCAGCGGCTCGCCCTTCTCGGCCTGCATGTCGAGCACCACGACCCGGGCACCCCGTGCGGCGAGGCGGCGGGAGGTGGCCTCACCCAGCCCGGACGCACCGCCGGTGACGATTGCGGAAACACCATCGATATCCATGGAGCGAGACTAGGCAGCACCAATCCCGTGGGGCGAGCCGACGTGGCGCCCGACCCCTAGCCTGCTCGACGTGCGCCCCCCGTCGATGCTGTTCGTGGGCCACGGCGCCGAGCGCTCCGGACCGCCGGTGTTCCTCGCCAACCTCGAACGCTGGTTGGCCGAGAACACCGACCTCGACTTCGCCACGGTGCTGGCCCGGGGTGGCCCCCTTGCCGACGACTACCGCCGCGGGGGCCCGGTACGCGTGCTCGACGCCCGCTGGTCCGTGGCGCGCGTGGCACAGCAGGGGTTCGCCCGTGGTGGGTGGGGCCGAGCTGCTGATGCGGTCCGGGCCGGACGCGACCGCAGCCATCTGCGCAGCTGGCGACGGGCGCCGGTGACCTACGTCAACACCATGTCACCCGCCACCCTGCGCGTCCTGGCACAGATCGACCGCTCGTCGCTCGTGGTCGCCCACGTGCACGAGATGCAGGCGGCGCTGCACTACCAGCTCGACGTCCAGGACCACCGGCTCTTCGTCGAACGACCCGACCGGTACCTCGCCGCGTCGCAAGCGGTGGCGACGAACCTGATCGAGCGCCACGCCATCGACCCAGAACGCATCCAAGTGCACTACGAGTTCGTCGAGCCCGTCGCTGCGGCGAACGCCGACGAACGGGCCGAGGAGCGCCGCCACCGCGGCATCCCGACCGAGGCCTTCGTGGTGGGCGCCTCGGGCATGACCGAGTGGCGCAAGGGGCCGGACCACTTCGTGCGACTGGCGGCGGAGCTCCGCCGGCGCACCGACCGGCCGTTGTGGTTCGTGTGGGTCGGCGGCGCCGAGAGCGGTCCGGAGTGGTGGCCGCTCGATCACGAGGCCCACCACCTCGAGGTGGACGACATCGTCCACTTCGTGGGCCAGCAGGACGACCCGGGCTCGTGGTACCGGCTGTTCGACGTGTTCGCTTCGACCTCGCGGGAGGATGCCTTCCCGCTGGCCGCGCTGGAGGCGGCCACCGCCGGCGTACCGGTCGCCACCTTCGACACCGGGGGGATGGTGGAGTTCGTGACCGAGCGCGGCGCCGGCCTCGTGGTGCCCTACCCGGACGTCGCGGGATTCGCCGACGCCCTGGCCGCGTTGGCCGGGGACGAGCAGCGTCGGGCCGTGCTGGGCGACGCGGCCGCGGCAGGCGCTCGCGCCCACCACCTCACCGACGTGGCCGCACCCCGACTCGCCGCGTTCCTCACCGGGCTCACCGGCGCGCCGGGACGTTCGTCGGCGGGACCTCGCGGCTGACCGTCACGCGCTCCGATGCGGGGCGCAGCCCGGGTACGGTGGCGCTCGACGATGTGGGAACTCCGTCCGTCGGTCCTCCGGCTCCTCGAGTGGAACAACGCGCGCGTGCGGCGTGTCGACGCCGAGCCCGCGCAGCCACGCCCTCTCGACGACCTGCCGTGGTATCAGGATGTCGCCGCCGCCTACCCCAGGATCCGGGCCGAGTGGGATGCCTTCGCCGCCACAGGCGGCGATCTCCCCCTCATCGAGGAGGTGTTGGGCCATCCCGACCAGAACGAGGGCTCCTACTGGAAGATGGCCGCCTTCGTCATGCTCGGTCGACCGATTCCGGACGTGGCGCATTCGTTCCCCGAGACCACGGCGGCGATGCTCCGCATCCCCGGGATACGGGCCGCGTGCTGGTCTGTTCTCGGGCCCGGAGCCTGGATCCCGGAGCACGTCGGTGAGAACGCCGGGTGCCTTCGCTTCCTGTTCACCGTCGACGGCCCCGACGGTGTGCTGACGGTGGCCAGACAGCGGCTTGCCGCTCGCGACGGCGAAGGCGTGCTCTTCGATGACACCGTGCCACACGCCGCGAGCAACCCTGGCGCCGGCCCGCGTGTGGTCATCCTCTGCGACCTTCTGCGCCCTTTACCCGGGCTCAGCAGCGTTGGTAACCGGCTCACCCAGAGGGCGCTCCACTCGCTGACGCCCGCGTACCGCGGCAGCGCTCGGCGCGGACAAGAGCGGTTTCGCTCCCTCAACGCCCCGACCGCCGGCGGATGCACCGCGAGGGGCGAACCCTCGGTGCATGCACGCTGACCTTCCCCGCCGCTCATCGCCCGGGTCCGGCCAATTCGAGGAGCTCCGGCCCCAGCGTCTGATACATCGCCTGCGCCACCGCGCGCCCGCCCTCCTCGTTGAGGTGGACGACATCGCTGAGGACAGGTCCGTCCACGTGGTTCAAGGCGTCTGAGAGGTCGACGGCGGCACTCGGAAGCGCCTCTCGGATGCGTTCGTTCAAGGCGACCATCACCTCATACTCAGCCTCGTCGAGATCGAGCGTCGAGAACAGATCTCGCTCGCCGGGGTCCAGCGGCTCGCGGGAATAGAGATCGGGCTGCCAGAAGTGAACCGCCTCGAAACCATGGGCCCGCGCGAGGAGCAGGGAGAGGTCGACACCTGCGGTGTAGGGGCGTACGACGCTTGAAACGATGCCATCGGTGGACAGCGGCGATTGATCAGTTCTGGGCGACACCAACGGACCAGGAGGCGCGGGCGAGCCTTCCGGCAACATCTCGCTCCCGGCGAGGATCGTCCTGATGAACTCGGCGGTGATGTAGGCCGGCTCGCCCGGCGGGCCGGAGTGAGCAGCTACGTTCAGGAGCTGAGCGCTCACATCGTTGATGCCGTCGTAGAAGACGACGAGGTCGGGGCGCTCTCCCAGACCCAGGAGGATCTCGAGGAGAACGGTCTCCTGGAAGTTGACGTAACCGGGAGCGCCATAGTTCCGGGCGCGTACGGCGATCCCGTCAGCCTCGGCGAGACGAACGACTTCGGACGGGATGGTGTGGGCGTCGCGCTGCAGATCGAATCCGAAGGTGGTCGAGCCGCCGAAGAACCACACGTCAAGCGCCTCATCCATCGGGAGCCGGGGCACGTAGCTGGCCCGCACTCTGTTCTGGACATTGACGTATCGCCCTGAGTAGTCACGGAGGGCGAGACCCGTGTACGGCACGTAGACCGTCGAACCACTGACCTCACCCATCTCCGCAGCGGCGGCATCGACCCACGGCAGGTCGCGCAACGCGGCCGACTCGATGACCCCTGCCTGCGAGACGCCCCCTGCGAACGGGTCGGCCGGTCGAGATCTGATCATCACCACGCCGACGACGACCGCCTGGATGACCAGTACGCACAGGACGGTGCGGATGACGACGCCCCGCGTTCCGCGCCGATCCTGCGTCGCTCTCGCGGGTGAGGCCGAGTACGGCCGTGTTCCACGATCCGGCGACGGCGCGTCCCGCACGATCCACCCCGTCCCATCATCCTGGTTCCGCCGGACCGAGGAAACCCGCCCGACGACTGACAGCGCGACGAACACCGGCAGCAGGACGAGTGCCACAAGACCGCGGCCGAGCAACCGACGGGCACTGCGTAGGGCCTGGCTACAGCGTCCCCGCGCTCGGGACGACAGAAGGAGCGCCTGCGCCGCCAAGCCCAGACCGACCAGTGCGACGATGGCGACGACCGGGCTGCGGGTCGCCGCCGTTGCCCCGCCCAGGAGGACCGCGACAACGGCAAGGATCGCCAGAGAACCTACCGCCTCGTGTCGGGGCGTCCTGTCAGGGAGGTCGGCCGTCCGCATCACTCAGTTGCTCGACCCGCCGGACGCGGACGGATCGAGGCCACACCGCAGTACCGGATGGACGACGGCGCCCCACCTCGCGGCGCTGATGCCCGTCAATCCTTGGTCGGCGATCTGGTCGATCTCATCCTCCGACAGATTCCGGGACAGATCTGGCCACACACAGTCCAACTGGCCCTGGGTGAGGCCGAGACGCGTGCCAAGGCGTTGCTGGAGCTCCGCATCGCCGGACCCACCGGTTCGACACGATGCCAGGATCAGAGCGGCGACGAAGGTCACGAACCCCAGTCGGAGAGTCAGCAGCACTGCTCCTGGTCTCCGTCCGACCCTGCCCCACACCAGCGGTGACCCTATCCGTCGACGCAGGCAACACGCCGTCACCCCACCGGCACTGAATGCTCAGGACGGGTTCGCCACAAGTTCGAAGGCGGACGATCCTGTGGAGAGCCGGTGCTCGTCCCTGACCGCCAGTCCCGCCTCGGTGAACAAGGCCACGTAGTCGTTCCGGAGACGCTCACGCCCGACCCCGAGGGTGAGGAGGAGGAGATCGGTGGCCTGGGCCATCTCGTCGCGGGGACGATCCGAGAGCACGTTGTCGATGACCAGGACCCGGGCATCGTGGTCCAGCACCCGACGCACGGCGCTCAGGAGCGCCACCGCCTCCTTGTCGGCGCACTCGGTCATGACGGCCATCAGGACGTAGCGATCGCACGACGGGGGCACGTCGACGAGGTAGTCGCCACCGACCAGCTCGCATCGACGGGCCAGCGCACCCGACCGCAACGACGGCACGGCGGTAGCCACGACCTCGGGCCGATCGACGAGGACCCCGTTGAGGTGCTCGTGATCGTGGAGCAGCCGCTCGAGCACCACCCCGACCCCGCCGCCGACATCGCACACGGACGTGACCCGGTTCCAGGCCAGGTCCCGGCTGAGCGCGGCGGCCTGCAGCCTCGTCCCGGCGGTGTCGACGCTCGGAACATCCGGTGGCGGTCGCCGGTCGGCCGGCAGGCCCAGGGCCTCGGGGAGCGCCCGCCAGGCGTCCCAGAACCAGGCGCTGTTGGCCCGACGCACCCAGACATCCCACTCCCCCGGATGCCCGGTCTCGAGCAGGCGCGACACCCGGGACGGCCCGAAGCGGCCCCGCGATCGAACGCTGACGAACCGGCGGCTGGCGGCGTAGCGAAGGAGCCGTTCGATCGCATCCGGATCGGCGCCGACCGCGTCGGCGATCTCGGCTGCGGTGCGAGGACGGGTCACCAGGTCGGGGATCCCGAGCTCGACGAGCACACCGAGCACCCGGTTGTCGAACAGCCCGAACAGCGACTCGAGGATGGCGACCGGGGCAGGCGCGCTCCTCCGGTGCGTCGCAGAAGCGAGACGTCGAAGGTGGCGCCGGGCCGCCGACCACGTCAGTCGGCCGAGGTCAGGCAACCGAGGATGGGTGATGCCGCGAACGGTACCCGGAGCGCCCTCGGGCGGTGGCCCTCACGGCCGGTCACCGTGCCGCGCCGCCTCGAGCGCCGCCCGCAGCGGCGCCGCCAGTCGCTCCACCGTGCCCGCCTGCATCATCGTCTCGTGCCGAGCATCGACGCGCACGATGTCGAGATCGCCGGTCACGACCCCGCCCCAGCCCATCGTGGCATCCGCCGACGCGCTCTCTGCTGCCCAGAACAGCGTCAGGTCACCCGGGTAGGTGCGCCCGCTCCAGCGATAGGACCGGGCGAGGCCCCAATGCCCCCGCCAGGCGTACCAGGTGCGGTGCCTCGGGTGGATCTGGCCCGTCCGCCGGAGATCGAGACGGAACAGGACGGGATCCACCCAGCGGTCGAGCCCGGTGATCAAGAGCACGTGGAGTGCCGCTTCGCGGACATCATCTTCTGCCAGCTCTCGAACGAAGCGCAATCGCCGACCCCAGGATGCCTCGGGCTCGAGCGGGCCGGGGACCCACATCGGCGGCTTGTCGAGCACCTTGCGCGGATCGAAGTGCCGGCCGCGGTAGCCCGGGCCCACGTCGACGACGCCGAGGAACCTGACCGGCTGGCCGGCCGCGACCAGCTGCCGCGCCATCTCGAAGGCCAGGACGCCGCCGAAGGAATAGCCCGCGAGGTGGTACGGCCCCTCGGGTTGCACCCCGCGGAGGTCGGACACGTAGCGCGCCGCCATGGCCTCGAGCGAGGAGAAGGGCGACTCGGGACCCGCCAGCAACGGCGATTCGAACCCCCACAACGGCTGGTCGGCACCGAGGAGCGGCGCCAGCGGCTGCAGCACCCACGCCGTGCCGTAGAGGTCGTGCACGAAGAACAGCGGCGGGACCGCGGGATCACCGCGCTGCACCTGGACGGCCGACGTTGGCCGCGTCGAGCGAGCTGAGGGAGACAGCGTCGCGGCGAGCGCCGCGACGGTCCGCGCCCCCAGCAGCGTCGACATTGGAACGTAGGCACCGCGATCCTCCTCGAGGAGGACCAGCATCCGTGCTGCGTCCAGGGACGTCCCCCCGAGCTCGAAGAAGTCGTCCTGCGCCCCGACCGGGTGGACCTCCAGCACCTGCTCCCAGAGCCGAGCGAGCGAGCGCTCGTGCTCCTCTCCCGGTTCCACGAAGCTCGAGGAGGGAAGCGGCCGGCGGTTCCCCGGCTCGGGGAGCGCCCGACGATCGAGCTTCCCGTTGGGGAGAACAGGGAGGCGGTCGAGCAGCTGGATGTGGCGTGGCACCAGTGGCGGCGCCACGGTCTGCGAGAGCCGCGACCGGACGTCCGGTTCGGTGACGGGCGGATCCGCTTCCGCCGGCACGACCCACGCCACCAACAGGTTCGATCCCGACGGGTCGGGGCGGGCGTCGACGACCGCGTCCTTCACCAGGTCGAGCGCGAGCAGCGCCTGCTCCACCTCCCCGGGAACGACACGGTGGCCGCGCACCTTCACCTCGGTGTCGCCGCGACCCACCAGATGGAGACATCCCGTGGCATCGAGCCGGGCGAGGTCGCCGGTGAGATAGGTGGCCGCGCCGTCGCCGTCGCGTCGCAGCACACGGGCGCTCGCCTCGGGCTGCCCGTGGTACCCGTCGAACAGATAGCGGCTCCGGACGTGGAGCTCGCCGGTCTCCCCGAGGTCCACGGGTCGGCCGTCGGGACCGAGGACGAGGAGGTCCATCCCCGGGATCGGCCAACCGACGGGGATGGCACCATCGAACCCACCGTCGCCGTCGCCGTCGTCCAGGAAGGCGAAGGTGAGGACCCCGGTCTCCGTCGACCCGTAGCCGTTCGCCACCTCGACGTGGGCACCGAAGCGGCGGCGCACGATCTCGACGGCCTCGCCGTCCACGCGCTCGCCCCCGAGCACGACGAGACGAAGGGCCGCGAAGGCGTCGGCGTCCCCGCCCTCGCCCATGAAGCGCGCCACGGTCGGCGACAGGTAGACCACCGTCACCCCTTCGCTACGGAGCCACCCGGCGAACGGCGCGAGACCACGACCGCGCAGGTCGAACAGGCACAACCGCGCGCCGCACAGCAGCGGTAGGAGCATCGGGTAGGCCGCGACGGCCAGGCTGAGGGGGAAGAGCATGGGCAGCCGGTCAGAGGGCGCGATGGCCAGGGCCTCGGCCGCACCGCGCACCACCTGGAGCAGCGCTCGATGCGACATCCGTGCCGCCTTCGGCGATCCGGTGGTGCCCGAGGTGTAGGCGAGGAGCGCGAGGTCGTCGGGGGCAACCGAGATCTCGACCGGTGGGCCGTCCATGGCGCCGATGCTCCGGCGGGTCAGCGTCGGCGCCACCGTCCTGGCCAGATGCTCCTGCCCGCTGCCGTACACGACCAGTGCGGGGCGGCCGTCGGCCAGCACGGAGCCGATCACCGCGTGCGGTGCCTCGGGGTCGACCACGATGGCTGCCCGCCCGGCGGCGAACACCCCCAGGATCGCGACGACCTGCTCGACGCTGTGACTCGCGAGCACGGCCACGGGCTCGCCCGGTCCGCAGCCGTCGACCGCGGCGACGCCCCTTTCCACGGCACCGACCCGTCGACCGAGCTCGCCGTAGGTCACCTCCCGGTCGCCGTCGTCGACCGCGACCGAGTCACTGTGACGGGCGGCGACCCACGCCAGGCGCTCGGGGATCGACGATTCCACGGCCCCGGCCCCGAACGGCTCCACGTCGGGGGGCCGACGGGAAACGGCAAGGGCACGACGCACCGTGACCGCCGCCCGATCGGGGCCTGGATCTGACACTGCCCTCCTACGACCCTGGGTTCAACGTCGGAGCGTATACTCGCCACCCCCGGTCCCGTTCCACGCCCCGGAGGGGCGATGCCAGGAGCTCAGGTCGTCT